>Ga0181520_10011682_pt1 | contig 11471 bp, 8 predicted proteins | sample PEATcosm2014_Bin_29_FD_132451 | JGI IMG/M metagenome (GOLD analysis project Ga0181520, IMG submission 132451) | Peatland microbial communities from MTU Mesocosm Facility, Houghton, MI, USA - PEATcosm2014_Bin02_30_metaG | ecosystem: Environmental > Terrestrial > Soil > Wetlands > Peat | place...
AACACAGAAGGATTGTCCTCGTTACGATCGCTACCCCAAAGATTGTGCGTGCGTCCGGCGCAGTAACCCTTCACATCTGCGAAGATCTCCGACGCCTCAGTGTTGCCATCGATCACTTCGCCGAGCATCTGCGCAGCTGTCTCGAAGACGTATTTCACCCAATCATCCATGACCGCCAAACTCATCGCCGTGTGAGTTTGAATGAGATTGATGCCAATTTCGCCCTTCAGCAGCTTCTCGTAATTGTTGTCTGCCCGCACATATGCTCGAAGCTCGTCTTCAGAGTCCCACAGTTCTTCTTTTGTGAGGCGCACGAACGAATTGAAGATCGCCTGCAAAGAGTCTGGCGCCGCGTGAATGCCGAAGACCAGGCGCTGGAGCAACCCAATGATAGAAACACGATTCTGCCTCATAAGTCTCAACAAAGGACTGAAGCCACCGCCGTTGTACACAACAGCGACCATCAGATGCAGCTTTCGCGCCTCCACGTAGTCCTCAAATGACATGGTGTTTGTAGAGCTGACAACTTCTTCGATCTCGACGGCAATTCGTCCATTACCCAGCTTCGCGAAATCCCGTGGCAGGATTCGAAAGTGCGAGCCAATGTTATAGGTGGCCCGACTGAACGCCGAATTGAGTTTCGTGCCGTTGAGCAACATGCACGTATATGTATCGATGATGTCAATTCCAGCCTCTACAACGTCGGAAAGGGACTTGACATGCCGTTCGTAGGAATCACCAGGCAGACCCAGAATAAGCTCCGAGAGAGTCGGGAGGCCGAGTTCCTGATACACGCTCGCAAGAGCCAACATCTGCGAGGTGCTGATGTTGTCCCGCTCAATCTGCTGGAGCACGACCGGATCCATCGACTGGACAGACATCCACATCGACATGGAACCATTGAGCTTTCGGAGCGCTTTAGCAATTCGCTCCTTCTTATTCTTGCCTGTCGAGGCAAAGATTGAACGCGGCCAATTCTGTTTTTGCTGAATTCGCTCAATGTGTTCTACGATTTCGTAGTCACGCTCGTACATCGCAAAATTGGGATCAGCGAACATCAGATTCGTGATGAGATTTGGAGCTCTCTCTACCGCGGCAGCAATATAGTCGAGCTCCGCCTTCACTCGGTCAATGCTGAAATGGTTCACCTTCGAAATGAGCTGGTTTCCCTCGTGGCAGAAGGTACATGAGAATGGGCACCCGCGGTTGGTTTCCATCATAGGAGAGAGCTTGCCATCGAAAAACTTGTCCATATAACCGGTAAGGTATGGAGATGGGATTTCATCAAGATCACGTCGCCGAGGAAGCATCGTCCCGCTCATGACTTCTGTGTCACTAATTCGGTGAATAAACCCATCGATCGGGGTCTCTTTCATTTTCTCGCGGTCAACATTTGCATCAAACGCGCGAGCCAGGAGTGATGCGAACGCCTCTTCGCCCTCGAGATAAGCGTAAAAGTCAATCAGCGGGTTGCGCTTGACAAACTCTCTGCGCGCCTCCTCTTCGAGAGGTATATTTGGACCGCCCATCACGCAGATTGTGTTGGGTGAAACTTCCCGGCTCATTCTGAAGAATTCCAATCCGAGATTGAAATTCCATGGGTAGTTGCTCAGACCGAGAATGTCCGGTGGCCTTTCATTGATCGCCTGCTCCAGATCGTCGACATACTTAAACAATTTCACATCAATCTCTTTGCCGAAGCGATGCGCCGCGTAGGCTGCGATAAAGCCGACGTTGAGAGGGAACGCGTCGGTCGCAAGTGAAAGAGTGGTATATGTCTGGTCGCCTAAATAGACACTCAGCGGCCTCACAGCCGACGTGCCATTAAGATTAGCCATGTGAAGACCTCCCTCAGCTATATCACTGAGTATTTCTGCTGTCTTGAGAACGATTACGGGTATAAGCTACAATCCGGTTCGAAAGCGCCATGCCTGCATCATGACCGATTGGCACCCTGGCTCGACTGCCGTGATTTTGGCAACGGTGAGCCGAATTATCTTTATGTTGATCCGATATCCAATTATCAGGCGAATGATAGGGGCCGTCGAGTAAACCTACTCACGGCGCGCAAAGGACTTTCCGGGTGAGGTCAATTGCGATATGAGGATTCGCCGAAGTTCGTGATCACATTTCCCTCCACCAATCGCGCGATTTCGGCGATGCCATTGGCAACAGTGCGTGTGGTCTTGAATCCAAGCTCATTCGTGACCCGAGTGAAGGAAACCCGGTAATCGCGCGGATCCTCTGCCTTGTGCACATACTCAACGACTGCGTCCGGCGCATACGGATGGATCAGTCCAACCAACTGTTGTTTTTGATAGTTCTGATCTGTCGCTCCAACATTGAAGACTCGAGCGCTGACAAGATGTTCCGGCGATTCGAGGACTAATTGAATTGCCCGGGCCACGTCCCGCACATGTATATAGGGTCTCCAGAATTGCTCACCAAATACCTTGAGGCTCTTATTGACCAATAACTCCATAGTGAACTCGTTAACGGTCAAGTCGAAGCGCATTCGCGGTGACACGCCATACACCGTGGCGAAACGCAGGGGGGTGGGACACCAGGCTCCGTTGGTGCCAGATTGCAGTAGCGCCTTCTCTACGGCGACTTTAGTTTCGGCGTAAAGAGAAACTGGGCTCAGGTCGGAATCCTCGTCCACGAATTGAGTAGGATCCTTCATTTTTCCGTAGTTACTGCAGGTGGACGCGAATATGAACCGCTTGACTCCGGCGCGCTTGCTCTCTTCGATCAAAGCCATGGACGCGTCGAGATTGGTGGCGCGGGCCAGATCTGGTTGGCGCGAACAGGCCGGATCGCCAACGACGGCGGCCAGATGGACCACTGCGTCCCGGCCGAGCAGGGCGGCTCGCATCGTCGAAAGATCGCGTATGTCTCCGTGAATGAATTCGAATCCAGGCTCGCACCAGCTTCCGAGAAGCGAATTACCGCCGAACGCGAGACAGTCCAACACCCGGACCTCGTGGCCGCCGGCAAGAAGAAGTGGAGCGAGGGTGGAACCTATATATCCGGCACCGCCGGTAATCAAGATTTTCATGTCAGATTCGTCCGTTCGTTGCGAATTCCTGGACCTTCTTATAGTCCTCGGGCCGTCCAACGTCGATCCAATATTCCATGATGGGAAAACCGACGACGGTCCTTCCTGCATCCAGCAGCTTCTGTATCAGGTCCGTCATATCGAACGGCCGCCCTTCGGGGATGGAATCGTATGCTGACGGTTCAAGCAGATAAGTTCCTGCGTTGATAAAGAAACTCAGCGATGGTTTTTCCTGAAGGCCCGTGATCTGCACGTCATCGCACTGCACAACACCGAATGGGACCTGCATTTCATACTTGCGGACACCTACAGTAATCTCCGCCCGATGCTGGCGGTGATACATCAGCATTTCCTGAAAGGGAACACCTGTGAGGATGTCGCCGTTGACGACGAGAAACGGACCATCGGGCCGCTTCATCAGCTTCAGGCCGCCAGCCGTACCCATCGGGTTGTCTTCCTTCAAGTAGTTCAGCCGGACACCGAAATCTTCGCCACCCCCAAAATGGTTCGAAATAGACTCCGGAAGATAGTGAGTAGTCATGTTTACTTCATGGATCCCGGAGCGGCGCAGTTGCTGAATTACATGCTCCAGCAAGGGACGATCACCCACCGGCAGCATTGGCTTGGGCACACTTTCAGTCAATGGCATCAAGCGCTTTCCGTACCCACCTGCCATGATCACTGCCGAAAGGTCCACCCTCGGTTCCGCCACCAGATCTTTGCGTAACAGGAACTTCACCACGTGGTTCGCCGAGTCGACAACCGGCAAATGATGTATGTCGTGCTGGTTCATGAGGTGCAGTGCTTCTGCCATGGAAATGGATTGGGGCGCGATCACCGGCTTCGAACTGGCGATCGCTTCGCACGGAATGTCCATGGATTTGCCGTGAAGAATTGCTCTGCGAATATCTCCGTCAGTCAACAACCCACACAGAGTGCCACCGGTTGCGCAGAGAACCAACGCCCCTGTTCCAGCCTTTTCCAATTGCTCCACTGCCTCGGCAATGGAAGCGGTCGGCGGAATCATCACACTTTCAAGGCGTTCGGTAGCGGATGCATACAGTTCAGTCTCTGCCTTAAGATCCTGGCGCAGGATGAAGTCCGCGAGGACTCCCTCCGAATCCACGACAGGCAGATGATGGATGTCACGCTGGTTCATGACCCCCAGCGCCTCAGCGGCACTAACGGGCCGAACAGCAAGTATCGGTTTCTTGTTCGCGATCGAGCCGCACGAATCATCCAGCGGTCGGCCCTTAAGAATCGCTCGGCGAATATCACCGTCTGTCAGAAGGCCAACAACGATTCGATTGCCGGTGCACAAGACGAGGGCGCCGGTTCCGGCCTCATCGAGATGCACCATCGCCTCGCTGATCGAACAGGAGGGAGATATGATGACGCTCTCGAGACGCGCTTGGCGAATGCTATCGTTCATGATTGGCAACTTAGACGGGTCCATTGTTGGAACTTACTTTCATTATGGAAGAATGACACTGCCATTGACATACCTAACCAGTGGTATAGGCAATGATGACCGGCTGCAGGTCTGATTCCGGGCATTTGCTCGTCGGCAGGAGATTTCAGACTGTCTCTGGCACCGCAGAGTGAGACAGATTCCAGTGCTTTCTACGGACCTCTCCCGTCGCAGGGTTCATCACTGCCACCGTCGTCGCTCCGGACGCGTTGTTTGCGGCGACTCCAATGGCATTCAATGCGGACAATGGAAAGGTCTCCTCATCAAAGACATACTGCCACCGATGGAAAGGTGTATCCATATCGAAGTTATCAAAGTGATAAGTACCGTCGACTGTCTTCAGAGCCAGCCAAGGTTGTGGGCCGAAGGTTGCGATCCTAGACTCGACAGTCAAGATATGTGTAGAGTCGTCCACCCGGTGCATCGTTAGCTCGAGCTCACATGGTTCCAGCGGTTCAAGATTCAAAGCAGAACGCATCGCCGTGATCGCTTCTGAAAATAGAAACGGCGTGTCAGGATAATCCTCAGCAACGCGCTGGACCAATTCGCGGGTGAGGTTGACGTCCGGCGCCATGTCCCGGAAATCATGATTTGTGATAGCCAGGATCACTGGTTTGCCTTCGGACGCCTCATCAAAGGCCTGCCTAACATCCTGCTCGCTCAGCAAACGATAGCGGGTCCCGACGTTGAGGCATCGGGCGATCCATCTGCGGCAGTCGCCTGGAACCTGGTAGTCGTCTTTGGAGGGATGATAAGGTTCCCATGTCTTGGGTGCGCGGCGCCAATCTCCGAATCGACCGCCGAGCAATCCGAACTGGGCGCCATCGCTCGCGGAGTTCGTGACAGCCTGACTGGAGAAATCGAAGGGAACATATTGCTCCAAGAACCAATGGCTCTCCGGCCGGATCACGTGAAATCCAGGGCGATGCGCGGCGGGAAACCACAGGTGGTCGATGACCCTGCGAGACAAAATCTGGTGCAGGCTATCGGAGGACGCCCACCAGTGCGTGGCGCATCGATGAGCTTCTTTACGAAACGAATGAGGATGATAGTGGAAGTGTATTCCATCGCCGAACGAGCCGGTGGAACGAACCAACGCCCGGTAATGATCAAAGACATTGTGATAACCCATGTCCCTACGTCGTGGATTCAAATCGTAGTCGACGTGGTCAACGCAAAACCAGTTGTAAACCCATCCATTTCCTGCCGAGTCGCGTACCTGCGTACGGAATGGCTCGCTCATAATTTCGGCTAACATCGAATCGATTTTGTCCCAGGTGTCGTTATAGGCGAGCAAGTGTGGATCGACCACCTTTTGGACTGCGGCCTCGAGGCCGCCAAGATTCACTTCTCCCGCCTGAAGACGGTGCAGCAAGTCGACGCTCGGCTCCATCTCCAGATGGAAGATATCGTGCAACCGCTGAAAGGTTGCATCGATCGACTCGTGAAGAGGACCTTCAGTGTCGATGCAGTGAACGATATATACGGGCTTACTTGTCATAGGGTTTTTATGGCCGGGATGCAACGCGAGATGTCAGCAAAGCTGCTGGGACGCCGACAACAATAACTCCATCGGGTACATTGCGTATGACAACCGCGCCCGCGCCGACAATGCTAGACGCACCTACCGTGATGCCTTGGATGATGGTGGCACCGGTTCCGATTTGCGAGCCGCTCCCAACGTGAACCCGTCCCGATAAGGTCGCTCCAGGTGCAATGTGCGCATGCGCGCCGATCACACAGTCGTGGTCGACACAGGCCCCAGTGTTGATAATCGCATTAAATCCCACCTGGCAGCCCGGCTGTACAACGGCGCCGGCCATAATTTGGACGCCGGCTCCCACCTCTACATCGGGCGAGACAATGGCGGATGGGTGAATGACAGTTTCAAAGGAATAATCCTTCGAGACAAAGTTTTCATAAATCGTTTGACGCAGGGTCGTAGATTTGACCGAACCCACTCCGTTGACCAGTCGCACGCGATCGGGAGAATAATCAAAGACTGTGTCGTCGTTGCCCAGATTCGCAATGCCCAACAACGGTGGCGTCGCCGGATCTACGTCAACAAACCCAAGAACTACCCGATGCTGAAGGAGCAGTGTGCTGGCCACGACCTTGGCGTGACCGCCGCCTCCAACGATAATCAGAGGCAGTTTCGAAGTTTGATCCCGATCCGTCAACCCAAATGCTTCCAATCGAGCACCTGGTCCGCAGCGACGTCGCATACCAGACGCCGCCCGATGACATAGGAAAGTTCGCTGGGAGATATCCCGGTGCCAGGGCGCTTGGCATCGAGATCCGATTCGATCAGCAGATGTCCCTGTTCGAGCGAGTGCCTTGCGACGAGACTCCGCCGGAATTTCTTGCGCTTCTCCATCTCTTCTCGACTGACAACTCTATGGGTATCGCCCAGCGCGGAGAAGATATTTCTTCCTTCAGTAACAATCGTTCTCAGTTGCACGGGATCGGCAGAGATGGCGTGATCCCAGCCTTCCATATCCTGATCGAGCGTGAAGTGTTTTTCGATAATGCATGCGCCAATTGCGATGGCTGCAAGTGGAATGGCGGTGCCCAGAGTATGATCACTGAACCCCACGGGCACATCGAAGGCTCGCTGCAAAGTTGCCATATTTCGGAGATGAATTGTGCCATATTCAGGGGGGTAGATTGAGACGCAATGCAGAAGGACGATCTGCTCATTCCCTTCAGCGCGGACCACCTCGACAGCTTCCTCAATCTCTCCAAGTGTGGCCATGCCGGTTGAAATGACGACCGGCCGCTGCTTGCGGGCCACGTACTTCAAGAGAGGCAGATGCACCACATCCATTGAAGCAATTTTGAAGAACGGTACGTCGAGCTCTTCGAGGAGATCGACTTCTTCGATCGAGAAAGGTGTCGAGCAAAATGCAATTCCTGCGGCCTGGCAGTGAGCATGTGCCTCGCGATGCTGTTCCGAAGTCAACTGATAGGCAGTAACCATTTCTCTCAATGAGCCGAAGTGTTTCTTCTTGTCGGAATACTCTGTGTTGCGGGCGTATTCCTCTTCAGCAATGAGTGACTTATCGGTCCACGATTGAAACTTGACAGCATGCGCTCCGGCTTCCGCAGCCGCATCGATCAATCGGCGGCAGAGATTCATATCACCGTTATGATTCGATCCTACCTCTGCGATGATATAGGGGGGGCGATTCGGCCCAATTTCCACTTCTCCAAGCATCATGCTTTTCATACTCAATCTTTTCACTGCCTCCACAAATGACTCAAGGCTGGATAGGCAACACATGACCACCAGATCTGCTGGGGCGCGAGAGCATTAAACGCACCCACATAGCCCTCGAGCTTACCCGGATTTAGAATCATGTGCTGGTTAAATTCTTCCACGTCTTTGGCAACTCTCTTGAGTTCGATGTGGCGATCAGGCATGAACTCCAGCGATGATTCGGCGAGCAGCAGGCGAAAATGCCGGCAGACCAAAGCCGTCGCATATCTGACCTGATCCGGGCTGAACGGGAGTGTGACCAAAGCCGTGTTCCCCGGATGCCGACGGTATGCCATACGGGGTTCACGATCAAAGGCAAGTTTGGCACCCAACAGCCAGGCACGTGTCGCCAGGAACCAGTCGACCAAGACTGCACTGGCGGGGATCGACAGAATTCGTTTCAAAAGTTCGGAACGAAAAGCTGAGTTGGAGAATCCAAAAACGTTGTTGCGCGGCAAGACATCTTCGGGTTGAAGAAGCGGCGGCAAGTTGAAAACCGAGTCGAGGTCTTTGCCTTGTTGATCGATAAGTCGCAGCGCACAGCCCACAAGTTCGCTGGACTGCAAAGCCGATCGTGCCGCTTCTATACGTGTGGGGTGCAGTAAATCATCGCTATCTACCAGCACGACCCCGGATGCAGATTCGACGATTCTGGCAAGCGCCATTTGCCGGATTTCGGCGGGAGTGGCTCCTGAGGGGGCTTCGATCCAATTCGCCCTCAGATCCGGTCCTAACAAATTCTGGATCGATTCTTTTCTTAACTCGTCCAAGCCGATCCAGAGTTGAAACCCTGTGTCAGTCTGCTCGCACAAAGAGCGGTACCACTCGCCTAAATAGGTCTCAACCCCGGGGTATATCGTCGTATAAACAGCGAGAGGTTCAGATGTGTCCGGCAATAACAATCATCCTTAAATGAGCCCGTTGTCGACCAAGGGCTTGGGTATTAGGTGTCTTGTCGCTACAAGAGCCTGGACAACACTTCGGCCATCTTCCAGTCGTCGAGGGTATCGATATCAATTCCACGCTCCCAGGGAATTTCCCAACCTGTTCTTCCTTCGACATGGAATGTCTTCGTCCGGCGCAGAACTTCCGTTTTGGCCCACCAGATCGCACCGGTCGGGCAGAAGAGATCCGGGAGATCCTGACTTCTCGCGGTCATCTCCGCTTTGAATACCGGTTCCAATTCGTGTTTCTCATTCTGTCTCATTGCCCACCAGGGATTCTGCCAGCCATAACGCACGACTGAAATCTGCGATTCGGCGCCGGTTTTCTCAAACTGTCTGTAACTATCGATAACATCGTTCGAGGTGCGCAGCGGGCAGTTCGGCATAAGCTGAGCGACGCATTCAAATTGTTCACGAGTGGGGTCAAGACGAAACAGCGCGTCGGCCGTGACCGACGAAACCGGCGTGAAATCATCTGCAAGGCTCGCATCGCGCAAGAATGGAACCTCGGCTCCGCATTCCCGCGCGACCTCTGCAACTTCTTCACTATCGGTGCTGACCACCACGCGCTGAAAGAGGCCGCTCTCCAGAGCTGCGGCGAGTGTGTATCCGATGATCGATTTTCCCTCAAAAGGCCTGACGTTCTTGCGTGGGATGCGCTTTGAGCCGCCACGAGCCGGGATGATTGCAATTGATCGACCCGTCATGGCAGAGCTTTCTCTAATTACTCGAAAAGGGAGTGGCGAGAAATTTGAAGGGTGGTGGATCCCGCTGCGCTTTGATGTCTGCTGCTATGTTGTTGTCGCTAACTTCCGCGGTGTTTCCAACGAAACAGGAAGAATTGTTCCATCAGGCAACTGCCATTCATAAGGCACGACCACCGGGGTCGACGTCGTGGCCCGTGTGAGAAAATCTCCATTGAATCCGTAGTCGGCGAGGTCACAGACTACAGCGAAATAGGCGGCGTCCTGGTAACCAATGACATAGTCGCTACCGTTTTCCGCCCTGATGGACACTTTCACTGTGTATTTCTGTGGGAACAGGGGTATGGATTTGAATCGGCAGGAAAGTTTGCCTTCGCCGACCAGCACCTCGGGTCTGCGGCCGTCAAGCAACATGTTGGCTGTAAAGCACGTACCATTCGCCCCGGAAATGCCGAGAGTAACATAGGGTCGTTCCAAAGGCTTCTGCGCGTCGTAATTTATCTCGACAATCAGATCTTCGCCAGGCTGGAACTCTCTGCGAACCTGCCCCGAGTCATCTCGAAGCACGACCTTCGTCACAGTAAACCCAAAATCCTGCTTCGTCACCGTTTTGACTTTTTGGGTGGCTATGCTATCGAAGTAGTCCCCAACGACTTCATCCGCGTGACCATCTTTGTGAACCCTGCCATCTTTTATCCAAACCACTCTTTGACACAAGGTCCGAACCGCCTCGGGGTTGTGACTGACAAAGACAACTGTCCTTCCGGTATCGGCGAAGCTTCCCATCTTACCCAGGCATTTCTTCTGAAATGAAGCGTCGCCGACGGCCAGTACTTCGTCAACGATCAATATTTCGGGATCAAGGTGAGCAGCAACCGCAAACGCCAGCCGGACATACATGCCTGAGGAGTAGCGCTTTACAGGCGTGTCGAGAAATTGTTCAATCTCAGAGAATTCGACGATCTGGTCAAATTTGCGAATGATTTCGGCGCGGGCCATGCCCAGGATGGCGCCATTAAGAAAGATGTTTTCCCGGCCAGTGAGCTCCGGATGGAATCCAGTGCCAACCTCAAGCAGGCTGGCGATTCGGCCGACGGTGCGAATTCGCCCTTCGGTGGGTACAGTGATTCGGCTCAAGAGTTTCAACAAGGTGCTCTTCCCTGCACCGTTGCTGCCAATAATCCCGACGACTTCGCCACGCTTGATCTCGAACGAAACACCCCTCAACGCCCAGAAATCAACTGGTTTGGGCTTTTCCTCTCCGCGAGAGCGGAGCCAAGCAAGCGGCGTGCGCATGGCGCCCTCGATGGCATGGCGCAGACCGTCACCTTTGGCTCGTTGCCGGCCGATATGATACATCTTGCCGAGATTCTCGATCGTAATGACGGAATCGGACTTGGCAGGGAGTGTGGATGATTGACTTAGCATTTCTTAGATAACATCCCCGTGAGAGCAATACGTGAAGCGTGGGAAAAAAGTTGTGAATGATTGGCTTAGCATTTCTTACATAACGTCGGCAAAAGTTCGTTCGGTTTTTCTAAAATACCAAATTCCCGATACGAGAAGGAGGATTACGTCAACGACTGCGATTGCGACGCCGGGCAAGTAAATGCCGCCCTTAGTGCCTAGCACGCTCCACCGAAAGCCGTCGATGATTCCCACCATCGGATTGAGCGCATAGAAGAGGCGATACCTGGCCGGAACAACGCTGCTTAAGTATCCAACCGGCGAAAGATAAAGGCCAAACTGGACGAAGAAGGGAACAATAAAACGGAAATCGCGATATTCAACCATGAGGGCGGCAACCCACAAACCAACTCCTAGCGATGCACCAATCATCAGCAGCACAAAAAAAGGAAGGAGCAAGATATGCACGGGCGGCACGTAACGATACCAGATCATCAGCACGGCGAGAAACGCGACCGAAATCAGGAAATCTACAAGGCTTGTCATGATTTTGCTTGCGGTCATCACAAGCCTCGGGAAATAGACTTTGGAAATCATGCTCGAGTTCGCGACGAGGCTCTCCCCAGTT
>Ga0181520_10011683_pt1 | contig 11471 bp, 11 predicted proteins | sample PEATcosm2014_Bin_29_FD_132451 | JGI IMG/M metagenome (GOLD analysis project Ga0181520, IMG submission 132451) | Peatland microbial communities from MTU Mesocosm Facility, Houghton, MI, USA - PEATcosm2014_Bin02_30_metaG | ecosystem: Environmental > Terrestrial > Soil > Wetlands > Peat | place...
GCCCAGCCCGTAGATGCAGCTCACCGAACTGACAATGATCGCGTCCCTCCGCTCAAATAAACTCCGCGTCGCCGAGAGCCGCAGCTTGTCCAGCTCCTCGTTGACCGTCGCTTCCTTCTCGATATACAAATCCCCGGCGGGAATATAAGCCTCCGGCTGGTAATAGTCGTAGTAACTCACAAAATATTCGACTGCATTATTGGGAAAAAACTGCTTGAACTCGTGATAGAGCTGTGCCGCCAGCGTTTTATTGTGCGCCAAAATAAGCGCCGGCCTGTTCGACGCCTCAATGATCTTAGCCATGGTGAAGGTCTTGCCCGACCCCGTCACCCCCAGCAGCACCTGGTGCTTCTCCCCCGCCGCCAGCCCCCTCATCAGCTCGTCAATCGCCCTCGGCTGATCTCCGCGCGGCGTGTAGCTCGTCACCAGTTGAAAGTCCATGGCAAGTATTATAACCGAATGGCGAAGATTGAGCGAAGAGACGACGAGTCAACCGACTGATTCTTCCTGGATTGAGCCTTTGACAGACCCTTATTGGTGTGCCTACGATGATTGCATCATGAAGACTGCAATAGTAAGAGTTGGCGACAAGAAAGAGATCACAGCAGATGAGGCGGCAGTAAGGAACGAGAAGCGTGCTTTTTGTCCAATCTGTAAGGGAGTGGTGCGATTGCATGTGAAACGAAAGGACAAAGGCTCACCCACGCATTTTGAACACTTGAGCCGTACTGGCCATTGTTCGCGCCATTACCATCGTTAGTGCTTACCGACCTACCGTGTACCCCAGATCCCGCTTTGGAACCTGAGATAACACGAGATTCAACAGGTATTTCAATTAACCCGATTTGCCCCTGCGAACTGCGTGTTTATCGTGCTGCCTGTATGTCGGTAAATGAAAAATCATTGCCTTTGAACAAAAGCGGTTCAGCAAACACATTCGCGAGCGCATAGGCAAGACAATCGCCGAAGTTTAATCCTGCCGGATGGCCGTGACCTTTCCCATAGACCGCAAATGCCTCAAGAGCGGTTCGCGCCTGCTGTTCGGTGACCGGAACAATGGAAAGCCGCAGCGCGGCAATGAGGTCTTCAAAGAATTGTTGGCGTTGCCCTGAGGAATCTCGGCGGAGAACCATCCCCGTTTCAAGAAAACTGGCAGCGGAGATTCTGCGCGCTGCTGAGTTCTTGATGATGCCAAGAAACTCCTCGGCTTCCGGTTCATCCAGCAGAATTGCAAGCAGGGCCGATGAGTCGATCACCATAGCGTTGGCGCTTTCTATGCGGGAAACCCTTCGGCATCATAAAGCTCATCCGTGAGTTGTGTGCTGCTGGGGCCTTGCCATGGTCCAAGGCGATGAATACGCGCCATCAATTCAGCCACCGTCGGCTCTTCCGCCCGTGAGGCTAATTGGCTCACGTTCCGGCCTTCCCGCTCCAGTTCAGCCCGTAGAGCGGACGCGACAGCTTCATCCGGCGTCAACCCGCGCAAGGAAGCCAGTGTGTACGCTAGTGCTTCGGTCGTGGTGCTGGTGGCTAACGGCATGGGTGCATCCTTCCTCTCATATAATGCTGCCAAATGGCGCCTTTAGGCAAGCTACACGCTCGAAATGCATTTCATCGACGCAGGTCCTCGCGCCGAGCGCGCCGAAGGCGGGGTATTTCCCTTTGTGACGCGCATCACTCCCCTGCCCCCTCGCCAGCCCCCATACTCTCTCCAGTTGCTGATTTTTCACCTGCCGAGGTGTTTCCATGAGCTCCCATTCCTCTCGCCGCGAATTTCTCTCCACCGGTCTCTCCGCCGGCCTGGCGCTTCCTGTCCTGGGCGCAACCTCCGCCATGGCTCTTGAGCCGCAGCCATCAAAATCCGCCGTCCCCGCCAAGCTCGACTACCGCACCCTGGGCCGCACCGGCCTCAAGGTCACCACCGTGGGCATGGGATGCATGATCACCTCCGACCCCAGCGTGATCACGCGCGCCGTCGATCTCGGCGTCAACTACTTCGACACCGCGCGCGGCTATCAGCAGGGCAACAATGAACGCATGGTGGCCGCGGCCTTGGGAGCTAAGCGCAAGCAAGTCATTCTCTCCACCAAGTCGCACGCCCCCAGCAAGGAAGAGTTGCAGAAGCATCTCGAAACCAGCCTACGCGAACTCAACACCGATTACATTGACATCTGGTATCTCCACGCCAAGAGCAAACCCGAGGAGATTTCCGACGACTTGATCGAAGTGCAGCAGCAAGCCAAGAAGCAGGGCAAAATCCGCTTCACCGGCGTCAGCACTCACAGCGGCCAGCCGCAACTGTTGCCCTGGATGGCGCAGAAGGGCGTTTTCGACGTCGTCCTAACGGGCTACAACTTCACCATGGACGCCACTATGGATCAGGCCATCGCCGCCGCCGCCAAGGCCGGCCTCGGCGTGGTGGCCATGAAGGTGATGGCCGGCGGACTGCACCGGATTAAACCCAGCGACCCGGCTTACAAAAAGCTCACCCAGCAGGGCGCGATGCTTGCGGCGCTCAAGTGGGTCATCAGCAAGCCCAACATCGCCACCACCATTCCCAGCATCACGGACATGGATCAGCTTGATGAGAACCTCACAGCCATGTCCAATCCCCTCTCCGCCGGCGAAGAAAAAATTCTCTCCGCGCATCTCGAGGCCATCCGCCCACTTTATTGCCGCATGTGCGGCCAATGCGACGGCGCATGCCAAAAGGGCCTGCCGGTCGCCGATGTCCTGCGCTTCCTCACCTACGCCGATGGCTACGGCCAGTTCGCGCTGGGTCGCGAGCGCTTCCTCGAACTGAGCGCCACACACAAGTCCGTCCGCTGCGGCGATTGCACTGCCTGCACTGTGAACTGCCCTCACGGCGTTCGTGTATCGAGCCGCATGGCCCGCGCCCAGGAACTCTTCGCATGAAGATTGCCGCTTTGCTGCTGTCCATCTTGCTCGCCTCGGGAACAGCACACGCGCAGTTCTCCCTCGATTGCCATCTAGCGCCTGGCTGGGAAGCCTCCGGCCCCGCGCGCCAGTACACCGCCGACAATCTCTTCGACTATAAAGACGGCGCGGCCGATGGCTACCTGAGCTACGGCTTCGCGCGCATGTCCACCATCGACTGCAAATCCAGCGCCGACACGCTCACCATCGACCTCTCCGAGATGAACGATGCCGACGCGGCCTACGGCCTCTACACCGCCAACCGCGATCCCCGCCTGCCCATCGCACCCATCGGCATGGGCGGGCAAATCCAGCCGCAGAGCGCCAGCTTCGCCAAAGGCATCTACTACGTCGAAATCGTCGAAACCGCCGCCGACATCGCCGCCGATCACTCCGCCGTGATGCAGGCCTTCGCCGCCGGAATCGCGCAGCGCCTTCAAGGCCGCGAAACCGCCCCCGAGGCCTTGCAGTGGTTTCCCAAAGAAAATCTCGACTCCATCCGCCTCATCCCGGAAAGCGTGCTGGGGCTGAAGCAGCTCAAGCGCGGCTACGTAGCCAAATATAAACAAGGCCAGGCCTTCATCGTTATGGAAAGCACGCCAGAATCCGCCGCCGAGGTCTTCAAGAAACTCCGCGAGCGCTTTGACGGCGCAACGCCTACGCAAATCGCCGACGAAGCCTTCCAGGCCAAAGCGCCCTATCTCGACGGAATCTGCGTCTTTCGCAAGGGGCGCTATCTAGCAGGCTACGCCAACCTTCCCGATGCCCAGCAAGCCGCAACTCTCGCCGCCAAACTCGCCGCCCGCATTCCGTAATAGCGCCGGTTTACCAGGGCAGCGGCTGCCCCAGGTGGAAGAAGCCTCCAGTCGGTCCGTCGTCGGGCAGAGTGGCTAGTGCGGCGCTGGTTTTACCGCCCTCGCTCAACTCCATCGGGGCTTCGGGCCCGCCCATGTCGGTCTTTACCCAACCAGGATGCGCCGAGTTCACCTTGATCTTGGTATCACGCAACTCCCAGGCCAGATGCACCGTGAAGGCATTGAGCGCCGTCTTCGAAGCGTCGTAGGCAAACGACTTGGCGTTGTAAATGGGTGATTTCGAATCGGCTTGCAGCGTCAGCGAAGCGAGAATGCTCGACAGGTTGACGATGCGGCCTGCTGGGCTCTTCTTCAGCAGCGGCAGCAGCGCTTCCGTCAGCGCCACCTGTGCGAAGAAGTTGGTCTCAAAAACCTTGTGCAGCAGTTCCTGCGAAACCTCGGCGGCGGAGTGTTCAGGACCGGTGCCAGGGAATGTGCCGCCCGCTATTCCCGCATTATTCACAAGAATGTCGAGCCGCCCGTATTTGCTGTTGAAATAGTCAAAGGCCACTTGAGCATCGGCAGCTTTGGTAATGTCGAACTGCAGCAAGTCGGCGTCAACGCCCGCGGCGCGCAGCTTGGCCACGGCCTGTTTGCCCTGTGCCGGGTCGCGTGAACCAATGACAACCTTCGCGCCGGCATTCTTCAATTCGAGAGCAGTCTGAAACCCGAGTCCGCGATTTCCTCCGGTGATAAAAGCGATTTTCTGAGACATGGGAATGCTTCTCCTCTGCTGTTTTGGATACTTAGGCCACAGGAGAAGGTGCAGAAAGTTGACTCTACTCGTCCTTGCTGGTCTGCGTGGTCAGATAGCGCTCGTAGCCGATCTCCGCGATCTGGTGCATCTGGGTTTCGAGCCAGTCCACGTGCTCTTCCTCGTCCTTGAGCAGCTTGATAAAAAGATCGCGCGAGCCGTTGTCTTTTTCCTCCGCTGCAATCCGCACCGCCTCGTTGTACATCACCACGGCGCCCAGCTCAAGCTTCAGGTCATTTTCAATCATTCCCTTGACGTTGGCGCCGATCGACAGTGCCAGCGGTTCCATGCTCGGCGTGCCATCCAAAAAGAAGATGCGCTCCATCAGCGATTCCGCGTGCTTCATCTCGTCGATGGACTGCTTCTTGATGAACTTGGAAAGCCGGTCGTAGCCCCAGTTTTCGCACATTTCGGCGTGTACAAAGTACTGGTTGATGGCGGTAAGCTCCTCGCGGAGCGCGCGATTCAGTTGTTCGATGACCTTCGGGGAACCCTTCATATCAAACATTCTCCTTCACGCAAGAATTCTACAAGAGGCCGTAACAATTTGTAAAAATTCCGGAGAGGCGCCAGCGGGCATCACTCATGCTGATCCTCACGCCCTGTCAGGCGCAGGAATTCTTCATGCATAGCCCACAGTTACTACGCTACAATTCTCTCAACCAAGGAGGTCCCATGCGCCGCATTCTTTTCGTCGCTCTCACCCTCGTCTTTGCCGCAACCATCGCCGCCCCACTGCATCTTCTAGCTCAGGGCGCACCCCCGCAGATCAGTGCCGACCAGCCCTACACCATCGAGTACTACTACAAGTGCCAGTGGGGCCATCAGGCTGAGTTCAAGGAACTTTTCCTCAAGAATCACTACCCGCTGCTCCAGAAGATTCAGGCCACGGGCCGCATCCTATCCATCAAAATCGAGTCGCCTGCTTACCATACTTCAGAAGAGCTCCGCTGGGACTTCCGCGTGACCATCCGCTACAAGAACTCCACCGTAGCCACCACCGCCAACCCCGACGAAGAGGCCTTCATCAAGGAGCTATACCCTAACCAGACTCTCTACCTGAAAGAAGAGCAGCGCCGCTTCGAAATTCTCCTCGGACACTGGGACCTGCCCGTAACCGACATCACGCCGCCGAAGTAGTGAGTTATAACTGACAGCAGACAGCTAATAGCTATTAGCTGTCTGCTCGGCTCTTCCACTGCCTCACCAAATCTTCCGCCGCCTCCGCCCACTCAGCAAACTCAAACTCGAATCCCGCCTCAAGCAATCGTCCCGGGACAGAACGGCAACTCTGCAGCACCAGCTCCGATTCAGTCCGCATAAGAATCGCGCCCAGCTTGATGGCCAGCGACGGCGCGGGCAATCCGTTGGGCACATCCCACGCCCATCGCAACGCCGCCATAAAATCTCGATTAGTCAGCGGATTGGGCGCGGCAATGTTGAACGGCCCATCCAGATCCTCGCGCTCAATCAAAAACTCCACCGCCCGCGCATAGTCAGCCTCGTGAATCCATGTCACAAACTGCCGCCCATTGCCTTGCTTGCCGCCCAAACCCAGCCGCACCAAATTCGACAGCACTCCAAAAGCGCTTCCAGCCGTAGGACTCAGAACGACCGCGCTGCGTAATGCCACTTTGCGTGTCCGCGCCGTCTCCGCCGCAAAAAACTCCGCCTCCCAGTCCCGAGCCACGCGAGCAGAAAACCCTCGCCGCTCAACCCATCGTTCGGATTCGCTAGAAGTGTCAGGGCATGACTTTAGTCGTGCCGATAATGCTGCAAAATCAACCGGGGCTTTAGCCCCTGAGGGTTGTCTTTCGGCCTGCGGCTCATCCGCTTCCACGTCGCACGCCTCATCCACCGACAGATCGACTCCATCTCCATCCACAGCGCGTCTGTAGATCGTGGCCGCCGAAGCGTTCATCCACACCCGCGGAGGCTCGCTGAGCCCGGCAATCACACGGCCCAGCAGTCTTGTCGAGTTGATTCGCGATTCGTAAATCGCCTGCCGGTTGGCCGCATCGTAGCGGCAATTCACGCTGCGCCCCGCCAGGTTAATACAAGCGTCGGTGTCTTCCAGTAATTCCGTCCATGGGCCAATCTGCTCTCCGTCCCAGTGAACCGTCTGCCATTGCGCCGTATAAGGTCCTCGGGTCAGCACCGTTACCTGGTGGCCGCGCTCCGTAAAGTGGCGCGCCAGCGCCTGGCCCACCTGTCCGCTGCCGCCAGGCAGCACGATTCTTAGTGGGCGAAAAAAGCGCGGTATCGCGGCAGCAATCGTGACCATAGGTTCAGCTTACGGCGTCGGAATACAAGAATGTATCGCTGGCCTCCCGGCCGGCTGTAGCGCGGGCGTCCTCGCCCGCGCATGTACCAATTCATGCAGTCGTCATACTAGCGCTTCGTCTCTTCGCCGCCCTGCTCAATCTCTTTGACCATGGCCGTGTAGGGGCGCACGTTCAAACTGAAGGTGCTCAGCAGCAGGCTGAAGAGCATGATTTCAATGCCCAGCGAAATCGCCACCGACGATGGAATCACAATGCGCGCGATGCGTTCGGTATCTAGATCGCCGAAGGCGTGCTGCTTCCAATGCCACACGGCGTACACAGCGGCAACCAGGCCGGTCAGCAGGATTCCCGCGCCTGTCACCAGCCCATGCTCCGTGGCGATGCGCCTCAGAAATGTGTGGTCCCTGTCCGTCTCCGGGTACAAGCCCTCGCGGATGGCATAAACGCGCGACAGCAGCGAGAAAAGTATCGCCTGGAACCCCGCCACCACAAAAGTGCTGCAATAGATCAAAGTATCCAGCCCCAACCGCACGTTGCTGAATTGGATAGGCCGGCCAAGCAGCGGGCCGCCCACCAACAGCCCCGTGATCATCACCACCATGCCCGGATACAAAAAAAGCCAGTTGGGGCTGAACAGCAGCATGAAGCGCAAATGCCTCCAGCCATCGCGGTAGGGCAGCAGGTGCGGCGGCCGCGAGCGCCCATCGGGGCTGAGTACCGTAGGCACCTCGGTCATCTTCAATCCCATCAGCTTGCCCTTGATCACCATTTCCGAGGCGAATTCCATCCCTGTAGTTCTCAAATCCATCTTTTGAAACGCGCTCTTCGTAAAGCCGCGCAGGCCGCAATGAAAATCACCCACTCCCGCGCGAAAAAGAATTTTCCCCAGCGTCGAAAGCAGCGGGTTCCCAATATACCGGTTCTTCCACGGCATCGCTCCTTTGCGAACGCCGCCCTGAAAGCGGTTGCCCATCACCACGTCATATCCCGCGCGCAACTTCTCCACAAAGGCATCGAGATCCTCGAAGTCATAGCTGTCATCCGAGTCGCCCATGATGCAATAGCGTCCTTGCGCCGCGCTGATCGCCCCATACAGCGCCGCCCCGTAGCCGCGAATCGGAACATGAATCACCCTCGCGCCGAGTTTGGTCGCGATCTCCTGGGAACCGTCCGTCGAGCCGTTATCGCCAACCACGATTTCGCCGCTGACTCCTGACCGCCGCAGATAACTCTGCGCCTTCCCAATGCAGCTTGCCAGCGTCTCCGCCTCGTTCAGGCAGGGCATCACGATGCTTAGTTCCACAACCATCAATCACTTCCTCGTACACTTGAAATTCTCTGCTTGTGTTTGCATTGTGTCAGGGCACGACTGGTAGGTCAGGGTTTTAACCCTGACTGCCGATAAAGGCCTATGAATGACAACAGGCTTTAGCCCCTGAGGGATTATAGCCATATTCTTCCGCACTGATTGAAACATGCCATGGTATGCGTTCGCACTTCACTGCCTCGGCTCGCTCCTCGCCGGACTCAGCGCCGCCATCCAATCCGCAGGCGAATCCACCATCACATCCGGCGGGTTCACCGACAAGCTCTCCGGCGCAAGTCCGAAGGTGCATCCAATGCACCAAGCGCCTCCATTCCGCGCCGTCTCCACATCCACTTTGCTGTCGCCGATCACCACTGTCTCATCGGGCACTGCGCCGGCCTCGCTCATCAGCGCCCGCAACCCCTCCGGATCGGGCTTTTTGGTCGCGAAGCTGTTCCCCCCGTAGATGTTCAGAAAGTATGGCGCCAGCCCCAGCGCCGCGCAGATGTCCCGCGCCGGGCGAACCGGCTTGTTGGTCAGCACGGCCATCGCCCGCGTCTGCCCATCCGGCAGGTCGTGCAACTGCTTCAGTGCCGCCAGCGCCTCCAAAACCCCATCGTATGCATACGTGTAATCCAGCTTGTGCTCGCGATAATAATCCAGAAAATATTGGTGCGCCTCGGCCAGCAACTCCTCATCCACCGCCGTCGCGCCGGCAGCCGCAAACGACCTGCGCACCAGCATCATCGCCCCGTTGCCGATGAATCCGGCAATCATCTCATCCGCCAGCGGCTCGCGCCCAAATCTCCTCAGCGTTGCGTTCACGCTGTTACACAAATCCTGTGCGGAGTCGATCAGCGTGCCGTCCAGATCGAAGACCAGCAGTTTTAGCCGTGCCACCGGAATAGAGCGAAGAATGCGAACCATATTTCTAGTTTAACGGGGAGGCTGCGCTCTCAGCACAGCCGCCCCGGCTTTGACCTATTCGCGGAAAAAAGTAGTGACGGTTTGAACCATCAAACTGGCCGGATCGCAGGCAGCACCGTTTGAAAGCTGCGTCCGGAACCGCATGGACAGGGATCATTGCGGCCCAGCTTTTCAAATAAATCCTTGTCGCCATGAACGATGCGCAGGCCGCGTTTTACATGTGTTTCCGATGGATATCCTTTACGGCGCTTACTGCTGCGCGTGAAAGGAGAGGTTTTCGTCGATGTAATTGGTAGTCATAGCCGTTCTCCTTAATGTGATATATGCATATTTTATCAGTTTATTAAGAATCAAGCGATTCGATTGATTCTCCTAATTCCTCAGATATGTTTTCAGATTCTTCAGGCAAATTTTCCGCAACATTTTCTTCGACCGCACCTATCCGATACGCCCGCTTCCTCATATCCACAACAATCGTCTCCGCCAGCCGGTCCTGCGCGCACATCCGGTTGCGGTCCCAAAAGTATTGTAAAAATCCCACGCCTCCCTCAAGCACCGCCGCGCCATACCCCAACGCCCGCTCAAAGGATTGCCATAACCCCATTCGCTCACCGGTAAGCGAAACGATCTTTGTCCGCGCGATCCACTTGCCGGGAGTCCGGCCATTGCCAAAGTAGTTGAACAGCCCCCAATAAAGGAGCATCACAATAATATTTCCCGCTTCGTGGAAATCCCATTTAAGAGTAATGTCCTGTTGGTGAAAAACAAAGCGCCGCCATAAAGCCTCCAATGGAAACCAAATCATTATGGCAAGGGTAAGGTCGATCCAATGTCCCAGCCACCTCTGCCAAAAAAATGCCAGCGGCAGCCCATTCAGAGCTTCCATCCGCGCGCTTTCGTGAGCCTGAAATCTGCGCCTTTCCTTTTTCTGTTTCTCGCTCATGGCTCACATCATAACTGATAACAGAACCCTATCAATACACCCGCGCATCATCGGCCCGGCTTCTGGTGCGATGATAAATATAGAGTTTGACGCGGCAAGTGGCCCGTTCATCAACCCCGAAGAATCGCCATGAGCCTTAACTTAAGAAGCAGCGCCTCGTTCATCGCGGCTTTTTCGCGATGAGCGGGTGGTATTGAGTCTACGCACGGTCTCGTGCCCATCGAAAAGGAGCTTTCCCGTGAAAAAGCAATTCTCATTTCTTACGGCGGTCTTTGCCGCCCTGCTTACCTCTCTATCCCCGGCCGCTCAACAGCCGTCGCAGCAGACCGCCGCAGCCAAGCCCGCCGTCCATGTCAGCGTTTACCCGCCCGCCGAGCGTATCACCAACATAGACGCCCTCAAAACCCAACTCAAGCAGTACCACGAATGTACCTGCTCCTGCGGCTGCTACGCCAAAGATCTCGACCATCAGGCGGATCGAGCCATCGCAGTTCTGCGCGCCCGCGCCGCCCATCGCCGCCCCAACGAAAAGCTGGCCCTGGTGCTGGACATCGACGAGACCTCGCTCTCCAACTATGAAGAAATGGTCAAGGGCGACTTCGCCTACGACAGCGCCGCCTTCCATGCCTGGACCGACTCCGCCAAAGCTCCCGCCATTCCCGGCACCCTGCGGCTTTATAACGAAGCCCAGAAGCTGGGCGTGAGCGTCTTCTTCATCACTGGCCGCGCCGACTCCGAGCGCGACGCCACCGAGCGCAACCTCCGCGAACAGGGCTACCAGAACTGGCGGCAGTTATATCTCCGCACCCCCGCGCAAGCCTCGCAGCCCACGCAAGCGTACAAGTCCGCCGCGCGCGCCGCGGTTATCGCGCAAGGCTACACCATCGTGCTCAGCGTCGGCGACCAGTGGAGCGATGAAAAGGGAGAGCCCCAGGCGGAGTTCTTCGTAAAATATCCCAACCCCTATTATTTAATCCCGTAGTAATAGAACGGTTGCATGCATGGGTTTTGTATCAAGGCACGTCTGAACAGCTTACGGAATTACTTATCTGGAGTCGCGAGAAATGTCAGAGCATGATTTTTCAGCTTGCGGAAAAATGCTTATAGAGTTGCGAGAAGCGTCAGGGCATGACTTCAGTCGTGCCACAAAGGCATCAACATAATTGTGGGCTTTAGCCCCTGAGGGGATGCGGTCTCACTGAATAAATGTAGTAAGCGTTTCCTTAAGTATACGCACTAACGAAAAAATACGGCGAGGCCTTCCCATGGAGCGTTCAAGACCTCGCCGGAGGAACAAGCGATGTACTGGGACCGTCTACTGCGGTTCAATTTCCACATAACTAACAACTGTCTGCTGTGAACTGTGAACTGTGAACTGTGAACTGTGAACTGTGAACTGTGAACTGTGAACTGTGAACTGTGAACTGTGAACTGTGAACTGTGAACTGTGAACTGTGAACTGTGA
>Ga0181520_10011684_pt1 | contig 11471 bp, 7 predicted proteins | sample PEATcosm2014_Bin_29_FD_132451 | JGI IMG/M metagenome (GOLD analysis project Ga0181520, IMG submission 132451) | Peatland microbial communities from MTU Mesocosm Facility, Houghton, MI, USA - PEATcosm2014_Bin02_30_metaG | ecosystem: Environmental > Terrestrial > Soil > Wetlands > Peat | place...
TATATCTTTCGGAATTAATATAAATATTATAATATGCATAACCGGGTGTAGGCTGCTCTAAAGGCGCTACCCTATTTTGTGCATCATCCACTATTGCTAACAACTCAAGTTGTCCATATGTAAGAATATTATATTTGACACCGAATGTTCCATTTAAAGGCGGTATTTCGGAAAGGTCTGTTTCATCCTTTGTATCTCTTCCCCTTACATAGGAAATTTTGCCATACCACACAAGGCTGCCGAATGGATTATAATCTGCATTTACTTCAAACCCATAAAGAAAGGATTTTCCAACATTTATCAGACCTAAAGTATCAGGCGCCGATTGTACCTGCGAAACTAAATCAGTCATAAAATTGGCAAATACACTTCCACCAAACTTGAAATTATCGTTGTGCCCGCGGAGGCCTGCATCTAAAAAATAGCCTTTTTCCGGTTCAAGATTCGGATTGCCGATACTAACCACATTTCCCTGGCTTATATCTTCATATCTTTCCTCCAAGGATGGGGATCTGAAAGAGTGAGCAGCGTTAAATGTTATATTTAAGTTATTAGTTAAGGAATACAAAACACCGATGCTGTAAGTATAAGATTTATTCTGATCTTTCTCAGCATTCCATAAAACTACCTGCCCGGCAGGTGAATAATTAAATACACCGTTATTTATTTGATATAAAGGACTCAAGGTTTTATCATTACTAATCCAGATAAAATCATACCTTGAACCTATTGTAATATCCATCTTCTTTTCCAACAACTGCATATCATCCTGTGCATAAATCCCGGCGCTGTTAAAACGAGAATCCGGCAGAGGTTTATCAACGACAGTTCTATTAATTGTTTGAAGAACGGAATCATTTGATGGTTTAAGCAGTTCAATTTGTTGATAATTATCCCGTATACCCGTATAACTTCTTTTCCAATAATCAATACCGGCAATTAAAAAATTTGTTTTGCTAACCGTAAAGTTTGCCTGCGATTGAAAACTATCCGTATTATGATCTGCCTGAGGATCAACTTCTAAAACAGAAACTTGTTTAGCCGGCCCGCCATTAGAACCCGGTACATTTTGTACAACGTATGGTATATTTTCAACATCCCGGAAAACAAATTGGTGAAAATATTTAATAGATAATTGATCTAAAGTTTTACTCAAATTATTAAACAAATACTCCCCGCTTATTAATTGCCGTGTTTCAACCGGGTAAGTTACTAAGGCAATATTGGTAAATGTCGGATAAGCGCCGGAAACACCAACATCCTGAGCTTTGAACTGCTGAAATTCAAATATCGCTTCTTCATTAGAAGAAGGTTTAAATTGAAGCAGAGAACTAAAACCGTACTCCCGGAACTGACTGTTTGGGAGCATTCCGGCAGGCGTGTAAATATCATCGGCTTTTTTGGCAGTAGCGGTTATTTTTGCATTCCAACTGTCAGCGCCGGAGAATAGAGTTAAACCATTTGAATAATAATTATCCACAGAATTGTACGCACCGTAATATACTCCTTTCAAATAGAAATTATCCTGATAATTCCCCGACTTAGTAATCACATTTATTATACCGCCAGTAGCCCCGGTCCCGTATAATGTTGAAGCTGCACCTTTTATTACTTCTATTCTTTCAATATCATTTTCATCTATCAAAGAAAGTCTTGCACTTAAATCAGTAGCGGTTTCAATTCTGTCACCATCAACAAGCGTAACAATATTTGACCTGCTAAGGCCCCTTATATTTATATCAGCTCCCCATACGCCGTCCCGTTCGATATTAACTCCAGGTTCGAACTGCAAAAGTTCCGGAACCGTTGTTGCCGGCACTTCGCTAATTTTATCTTTTGAAACAAAAGAGGCGCTGTAAGGCAAGTCATCGCTATTTTGTTCATATTTACTTGAAGTTACTGTAATTTCTTTAATCAAATAACTCTTAGACTTGAGATAAATAACAACTGATGTATCCGAATAAACATTTAATGTTAATTCTTCAGGTTTGTAATTGATATGAGAAACTTTTAATGAGTAAGTACCAGTCTTTAAATTATTAAAGGAAAATTCACCGGAACTGTTGCTAGTAGTTAAACGGATCCCGGAAATAGAAATATGAACATTTTCGACAGGAATTTTCTCACTCTGATCTATAATTTTCCCTTTAATAGTTAAATTCTGAGCAAAAAGTACGTTGCCAATAATGAATATACAGAACAATAGTATCTTAAAATTCATTTCTTACCCTTTTATTCTATCCGAATTCTTCTTACAATCTTAATTATATATTTATATAAATCAGCAGATAAGCACCCTTTTACTTAAGCTAAATCTTAAAGTATAGGATTAATTTTTTCTAATTTAGAGTCAAAAGTTTTTTATTCAGAGTATTAAAGTCGATAAATCTTCCCCAATTATCTTGTAAAATTGCTATCAGCTCAAATTTTCAGTTATAATTACCTTCAATCAACATATAAATCAGAAAGAATCATAAATCTTTTAAATTTATATCATTACAAATTTATAAATTTTTAACGATATTATTTTTTTATTTCCTATAATTAATGAATTTGGCAAATGTTTAAATAAGAAAATGTAATTTTGAGCATTTTTGGAAAATAATTTTATTTTATCCCTAATAAATCAAGAACGGCATTAATAAATACCAGAGGATGCGGCGGGCAACCCGGAACGAATAAATCAATTTTAATCCCAGCCAATATTCCCCGGTTAAGCTGCTCTGATTCTACAAATAATCCACCGCTTATTGCGCAAGTGCCAACGGCAATTATTATTTTGGGATCGCTAACACTTAGGTATGCATCCAATAATGCCGGAGCCATATTTTTTGAGACAGGCCCAGTAAATACAATACCATCTGCATGACGGGGTGATGCAGTAAATTCAATACCAAATCTTCCCATATCAAAATTTACATTGCTGCATGCAGCCAGTTCCATTTCACAGCCATTACATCCTCCGGCAGATACCTGTCTAAGTTTTAATGAATGTCCAAATAACTTATAAATTTCTTTTTTAGCCTTAACTGCTTCCTTAGAGTATTTAGTGAATTCAATATCACTTGTAATAATTAATTCTTCTCTATTTACGGCAGCCAGTTTAACCTCATTTATAAATTTTATTGCTCCAATCGACCTTTTTTCGCACTCTCCACAAAATATACATCTACCCATATCAACAGCAACCGGATTTTTTGTAATCGCCTTCGTAGGGCAATATTCAATAATATCCTGCCAATTACCGGTATATTTTGCTTCATTAATAACCGGAAACCCACGGTGTTTATTAACAGGCCTGGCGCTCCTAATATCGTGAATTGCCTGGAATCCGTGCTGCATTATAAGTTTAAATAAATCTAACATTATTCCCTGAAATATTTATAAATCAAAACCACAATAAGAAAGGTTAAAACTTTTGTTACAAATTGGGAAATCGGAAATTGCTTCATTTCGCATAGCAATTGATAATCCAAACCAATTATTAAAGGAAGGATCCTTTATTTTTATCCGTTTTATTTTACCATCTTTGCCGGTTATTATTGTATGTGCAATTTCTCCGCGCCATCCTTCCGTAAGAGAAACAACTAAACTCTCCTTCATCAGTTCGGTTAGCTCGTGTTTTAAAACTCCTCCGGATAAATTTTTTAATTGCTCTTTAATAATTTTAATCGACTGCTGTATTTCCACAAAACGGATATAAGCCCTGGCAAATACATCGCCGGAATTTAAAGTTAATTTATAATGAGGAAAGTATTCATACACACCCGAAGGATGGTCTGAACGTATATCAATTGAAATACCGCTTGCGCGTGCTGCCTGACCAACCATACCGATTTCTTTAGCAACTTCACTTTCAACTATACCGGTTTTTTCAAACCTTTCAAGCACAGATGCGGATGAAAATAATACTTCAGAAGCAAGAGCCGTTTCATCATCAAGTTTGCTTAACATCATTAATAAACCATCGGTTTGTTCCAAAGTAATATAATAATCAACACCGCCAATTTTGTTTAATCCCCTTCCAAACCTATTACCGCATATTGCCATTGTTGTATTTATTACTTTTGTTCTGAGGGCACTAAAAACTGCGTTACCTGTCAGGTAAGCGATATCTGCAGAAAGTGCGGATAAATCTCCAAGATGAACAGCTATTCTTTCTAGTTCAAGAGCAATTGCTCTAATTAATTTTACACGGTAGGAGACTGAAATTCCCGCTAGTGATTCAATCGCACTCACGAAAGTTCCGGAATGCCCGATTACAGTATCCCCGGCAATCGATTCGGAAAGTTTTTCAAGGTATATAGGGCTGTTATTTTTAATAAATAATTCTTCAACACCCCTATGCTGGAAACCCAATTTTATTTCGAGGTGGTAAACTTTTTCGCCGTGGCAAGAAAATCTAAAATAACCGGGTTCTATAATTCCGGCATGAACCGGCCCAACCCCAACTTCATGAATTTCATCTCCGGCCATAAAAAAGAATTCATATGGAGTTTCAGTATTATCAATACCTGCTATTCCCTTTTTTAATGGTTTTAACCATGGATGGCCTTCCGGTTTTATTCCATATTGTTCATAAATCTCACGTTCAAATAAATGTGCTGAAGGAATTTCAGGTGTTATTGACTGATATATGTCATTTGGCATTAATTCCGTTGAGTTAATAGATAGTTTTGCAACATTATCGTCGGCAGTTATTGCGTATATGACAATGTTTTCGGAATTTTTATCACAAAATAATTGAATTAATCGATTTCCACTTTTTATTTTTTTTATTAATTCATCCCGAAAATCATTTACCTTAAGACATGGAATTTCCTGTAATTGTATTGGCTGCAAATTTCTTAACTCTATGCAGTTCAAAAATATCTCCTATTTGAAAATGCCGGATGCATTGTTCATTAAATCGAACACCCGCTGAGGCATGTTGATACCGACTACAAATAAAATAATAAGTAAAACAATTTGCGGTACATAGGCATAAAATACCGGTTTTTTATCCGGAATATAATTAATCGGAACATCACCTAACGCCATTTTGAAAACAGTTCCACCCATTCCAAAAGCAACTACTATCACTAATAATAAAAAGGGAATTGTAAGCAGGTACATTCCACTCAACCAAAAAGCCTTTATAAGAATAAATTTGCTTAAGAAAATCGGAAACGGAGGTATGCCGATAATCGATAACATAGAAACTATCCAAATCCAACCGGTAACATTATCAGTTTGCATCAAACCTGTAACACTATTAATTTTTTTACTTTTATACAAATAAAGGATATTACCTGAAGTTAAAAATAATGATGTCTTTGAAAGTGAATGTGCCAGTGCATGAAGCATTACTGCAAAAATACCATACTTACCAAGTGAAATGCCGATAAATAATATTCCCATATTTTCAATCGATGAATAAGCCAGCATTCTTTTATAATTTCTTAATCGAAGCATAAAAACGGCACTCACTAGTAAAGAAAGAAAACCTGTTATTAAAAAAATAAAGTCCGAAAAATTTTCCTGATGCGCATGAACAAAAATACCCTGTACCCGAAGCAATCCAAGAAATGCTGCATTAAGCAATGTTCCAGATAGTAAAGCAGAAACCGGCGAAGGCGCTTCCGAATGAGCATCCGGGAGCCAGGCATGAATAGGAGCAACACCTATCTTTGTTCCCAATCCCACAAATATAAATGCAAATGAAACTTTAAGCCAAAATGGATCTATTTCAAGCGCATGGTTATATAAATCCGAAAAGAACAGCGAATTAATCTGCCGACTTCCAATTGACAGGACAATTATGCCAACAAATGCTAAGGCAATACCTATTGAACAGATAAAAATATATTTCCAGGCAGCTTCTAAAGAAGATTTCTTCTTTTCAAAGTAGATTAACAATGCACTGGTTAATGTTGTTGCTTCAACAAAAACCCAAAATAAAGCCAGGTGCGTTGCTAAAATTGCACCGCTCATAACAGCTATAAAAGAAAGAAGTTCTGCAACGTATACGGATTCATTACTTGCAGATAGCATGTGCTCTTTAAAGTAAAATAAACTATAAACTGCCGAGCCGCAAAAGACCAGGGTCATAATAGAAAAGAAATATAATCCGGCGGTATCAAAATGGAAATATGTTAATAACCAACCGGGGAGCCAATACCATTCTAAATTAAACCAGCATGCCGCAGAAATTATTAAATAAAGCAAACCGGAACCCAAAAGGGCAACCCTGTTAATGATTTGATTCTTTAATACCAAAGCAATTAGTCCACAGATAACGGGAACAAAAAGAACTAAACTTATCATTATTAGTCCTTCAACTCAGTTAGTACATCAATATGACTGCCGTCGTACATTTCCTGGATTTTATTAAAGAAAATAACGAATAAAAATATTCCTACAAATAAATCAAGTAATATTCCAACATTCACAAGCATCGGCATTTCGTTAGCCACAGAAAGGGAAAGAAGAAATATGCCGTTTTCAAGCATCATATAACATAAAATATGAGTAATTATTTTTTTTCGGTTTATTATTAAAAACAAACTGGAAATTATGAGTAATATCGATACTCCAAAATACAGCGGCTTAATCCCGGCATTTGTTTTAGCAGCCCAAAAAGCTGCAACAAAACCAAAAATAAAAATTAAACTGGCTATAATAATTGAATAGAACTGTGTAATATAAGGTTCAACCTCACGCCCGATCTCATTCCTACGAATCACCCTTAATAAAAAGTATGGAATTACAATGGCTTTTATTATTAGTGTTTCAATACTTAAAAATGCAATATTCACCCAGTTTATTTCCCGGATATCAATTATAACTAAAAGAAAAAGTAGAAATCCCTGCAGCGACAATATTTTTACGTAAGCTTCTATTCTACTTACTGAAAAAACATAAAGCATGCTTGTTCCAAGAAGAATAATGAGGATGTTAGTCATTAGATGCCTCCGCGCAAAAAGAATGCAACCACGGCAAATGCTATTATTGAAAGAGCCGTAATAAGAAATATAAACTGCGGAATATGCGAAATTCTTGAACGCGCTATAATAGATTCTACAATACCTACTGCGTAAAAGATTATAAATACAATTAAACCAAAGTATAGGAGCCCTTGAAATAAACTTAGATATACCGGAACAAATAAATTTCCGATTATTAAAGAAATAAGCAGCATTTTTAACGCGGAAGAATAAAAGATAAAAGCTAAATCCGGTCCTGAATAATCTAAAATCATGACTTCGTGTATCATAGTTAATTCAAGATGTGTATTAGGGTCATCAACAGGAACACGGCTGCCTTCAGTTAACAGCATAATAAACAGCGAGGTTAATAATAATAATTTTACAAGCATGGTATAACCAACGCTTGTATTCAACAATGTAAATATAGAATTAAATGAAAGTTGATTAGTTAAAAGTGAAAGTGTACCAATAATTACGAAAAATGAGGGTTCAACTATTGTGGCAAATGTAACTTCCCTGCTGGCGCCCATCCCTGCGAAGCTGCTGCCTGTATCTAATGCGGCAATCACCGTCATAAAACGTGAAAGCCCCAATACATAAGCGAACAAAACAAAATCACCGTTAAAACTAATTATTGAACCTATACACGGAATAGGAACTATAAACAAAGCAAAAAGTACTGCGCTGATATTTATCGAAGGAGTAATTTGAAAAATAAAAGATGTTGTTTTGCTTATAACTTCTCCTTTACGAAGCAGTTTATAGAAATCAAAATACGGCTGTAAAACCGTGGCGCCTTTTCGTCCTGCCCAAATAGCCTTCACTTTATTTATTATCCCTGCAAATAATAGCGGTGATAAGACCAGAACTGCGTATATGATTATTTTAATCAGCATTATCTTGTTCCCCATATCCAGATTAATAGAAAAAATAAAAAGAGTAATCCGTAAATAATATATTGCTGCATCCGGCCGCTTTGTATCCAGGAGAAATAATTTAAATATTTATCAAGTATTCTTATGGAGGGTTGGATTATAAATCTTTCGGAAAAATCCTGTGACTGGCTTTCAAACGAAGCTTCCTTTGGAAAGAGTACCGGTTCTTTTACAACATTTATTTTCCGGGGTACTAATTCAGCAATTAATTGTAAAATCGGCTGCGTATATGAACTGCCTGTATACTGAATACGGCTGCTTTCAGACTGATAACCGCAGCCCCAGGTTTTGAATTTTACCACACTTCTATTCATCAATAACAGACGCCTAATAAGTAAGAATAAAATGATTATAAAGGCAAATATGAGCAGAGAAAAACTAATCGAGTTATATAAGTGAGCCATTGAAAATAACTCATTTTTAATACCTGTTGAGATAAACTGTTTCACAACTGTAATTAAGAGAAGAAAAAATATACCCGGCATTATACCTATAGAAATAATTAATACTGAAAGCGTAATCATAGGAGCTATAAATGCAAAAGATTTTTCAGAAAGGTTATCTTTATATAAACTTCTTGGAGTGCCCAGAAAACATATTCCGAATACCTTCGTAAAACATAATACTGCCATCATTCCAATTAGAGCCAACCCGGAAATTCCAATAACTGCGGCAATGTTAAAAGGCAGGATTTCCATAGCAAAACCTTTAGACATGCCAAGGTATAATGCAAATTCGCTTATAAACCCGTTGAATAAGGGTAAACCGCAAATAGCTATTGAACCAAACAAAAAGAGAGTTGAAGTAACCGGCAGGGTTTTAGTTAATCCTCCCAAATGTTCAATATTGCGACTACCTGTTTTCTGATAAACAATCCCTGCCACAAAAAATAATAACGTTTTAAAAATAAAATGATTTAATACATGTAGAATTGCCCCCATGAATCCGAATACCGCTATAACCGGCTGGTTATAAGCAAGTCCCAACATACCAGTACCGATGCCCATTCCAACAATACCTATATTTTCTATGCTGGAAAACGCTAATAACTTCTTTAGATCTTTTTGTGCTATAGCATTCGATATACCATATACACCGGTTACTAAAGAAATAAATAGAACAAAGTAAGATAATTTTATATCAGGAAGTCCTGAAAGAAGAATAATCCTTAATATTCCATAAATCCCGGTTTTAATCATTACGCCCGACATCAGTGCCGATACACCCGCCGGGGCAGCCGGATGAGCTTTCGGCAGCCAGGTGTGCATGGGTATAATACCTGCCTTAGTACTAAAACCGATAAAAAACAACAAAAACAAAATGATTGAGCTAGTATTTGAAATTGAAAGTATTTGTTTAAAAGAAGAAAAATCAAGCGAACCGGAAAGAGCAGTTATCCAGCCAAATGCAGTAATTAAAAATGCAGCGCCAATTTGCATCGCAATTAAATAATAAATAGATGCTTTTCGAACCTCTTCTTTTTTATTTTCAAAGCTCACAAGGAAAAAAGAACTAATGGACATTAGTTCCCACACAATTAAAAATAAAATTGCATTTTGAACGGTAACTACAAGCAGCATAGATGAAATCAATATCCCTAAAAATAAGTAGTATGTGGAGAGTCCCGCTTTTTTACCGTAATATGTTTTCATATAGGCGCATGAATAAACAGCGACAAGTAATGCACCAACTGAAATAATCAATACAAAAAATGCAGATAAGGGATCAATACGAATATATGAAATTCCGATTGGTCCGGTAAATTGCACTGGCGCCTCTAATCTAGTCCCTGATATTAATACATTGAAAATATCGGGTAATATAAAATATTGTGCAGTGACAGCAAGGATTAAAAAAACTAAAGCTTTGTATTTTTCTTTTAAAAAGATAGCAGCAAATCCCCCAATAGAAAATAAAAGAGTTCCTGTAAAGAAAAAATTCATTTCCTACCTGATTCCTTTTTTAACCATTCCAATTCTTTCTCATTTACATATTCCAGAATGTTTTCCTTTGAGTATCTTTTTTCTAGCATCTCCAAAAATGATTCATTGCTGCACAAGTAAGAAATCTTGGAAAGAATTGCAAGGTGCATTTTGGGACTTGCTGTTAGTAGTATAAAAAGAGTTCTTACCGGTTGATTATCAAGGGAACCGAAATCCACAGGTTTTTCCAAATAACAAATCGAAACACTCGCACTTTTTATATCGGTTATTATTGGGTTACGCGGGTGTGGAATAGCAATACCCTTACCAATAGCCGTCGGCATAAGTTCCTCACGGCTTAATAATGCGCTGAGTATAACTTCTTTTGATTTATTTGAAGGTGTATTAATTGTTTCAACTGCATTTCGCAGAACTTCAGCTACGGTTTCACCTGATACATTAGTTAATATCCCGCCCTTTTCGATAAGCGTAGCTAAATTGTCCTGTTTTTCGGAAATTGAAATATCTAATAATGATGGTGAAAGTTCAATTTTATTACTTAGAATCCATTCGTTAATCTCGGCCCTGTTAAAGCGGTATTGATGATTTATCCTGTAACATGGAATTTTATTATCTTTTATCCAACGATAAACAGTTTTTTCAGTTACCTGCAAAAGCTCAACAATATCTTTTATTTTTAATTCCATAAAAATTTTTATTCTTTAATCTAAAATAATGATTTCCCTTTAATGTCTCAATTAATATCAATTATTCTTCTAATGTCCGATATTGTCCGCTAAAATTTAAAAAAACTTGTTTTTATAATCTATAAATCAAAAAATGATGACCTGACAGCCATTTTTAGAACCAACAAAGTAGAATATTAAAACAAAAGATTAAATATTAATCAAACGGCGGCTTTTATTATTAAACCGTAATGTGAGCATAAATGCTGAAAAAAATAATCCGGATAAGAAACCAAGCCAAACTCCTACTACTCCAATGTGGAATACAAACCCTAGAATATATGCAACGGGAATTTCTATTATCCAATATGCAATAAATGTAATAATAGTAGGACCCTTAACATCAGTTAAGCCTCTTAGAACACCTATACCCACGGCCTGAGTTCCGTCAAATATTTGAAAAAAAGCTGCAATAATTAATAACACAGAAGCAATTGAAATGACTTCTTTATCTCTTATGTAAAGTAATGGCAAGTAATTCCGGAATGTTATCAGAATAATACCGCAAAAGAACATCAAGGAAGCTCCTAATATTATTGCAATAAATCCGGCTTTCCTCACCCCGGCTATATCCTGATGACCTACCGCGTTGCCTACTCTTATAGCTCCGGCGGAAGAAATCCCCAAAGTTGCCATGTAAGTTATTGAAGCTAAATTTATTGCAATCTGGTGCGCAGCAAGCTGCCTGGTTCCCAGCCAGCCTATCATTATAACAGCAGCAGAAAATGAACCGACTTCAAAGATATACTGTAAGGCCGTTGGTAAACCAAGGCCAACAAGTTTTTTAATAAAATGAAAACTTATGCCCTTTATTTTTAATGCAAAGGAATAACAATTAAATTCCCGTGAATGCCTGAAATACCATAGGATTGCTAATGCCATAAATAATCTTGAAGAAAA
>Ga0181520_10011685_pt1 | contig 11469 bp, 9 predicted proteins | sample PEATcosm2014_Bin_29_FD_132451 | JGI IMG/M metagenome (GOLD analysis project Ga0181520, IMG submission 132451) | Peatland microbial communities from MTU Mesocosm Facility, Houghton, MI, USA - PEATcosm2014_Bin02_30_metaG | ecosystem: Environmental > Terrestrial > Soil > Wetlands > Peat | place...
GGAAAACGACACTTGAGGGCTGTGGTTTCGCGGTACCGCAATTGTGGAACGCTCGCGGCTCACCAACTTATCGACCACCTTAGGCTGCTGGGCTGGGGCTTGTTGTCAGGCAATTGTCATTTCTGTCGTGGCTATCGAGAAGCCGTTCCTGCCGACCCTACGGGGCGGCGGGATCTTGGGGGAATGTGAACCCAGGGCTGCGCTCCGCTTTGCCCTGGGCTGTTATCCTTTCGTCCCTCCGGGACGAGCGCCCTGCTCGGTTGCAGCTCGTCACATATTTGCGGATAGCTATTTTTAAAATAGGTATCTTGGGCCTAGACTCGGACCATGGCTAAAGATTCCGATCGCCGCGACCTTTTCCCTGGTGCGCTTGAACTGATGATTCTGCAATCACTTCGTTTTCGCCCGATGCATGGCTATGCGCTGGTGAAGCACATCCAACAGGTGTCCGACAACCTGCTGCAGGTGGAGGAAGGGTCGCTCTATCCGGCGCTGCAGAGGCTGCTGCGCGAGGGGCTGCTGGACGCCGAAGCGGGAACCTCCGCAAAAGGGCGGCCGACGCGCATTTATCGCGTGACCGATGCCGGGCTGCGGCACCTGGAGCAGGAAGTTTCGAGTTTCGAAAAGATGTTTGCCGGCATCACGCGCGTGCTCGCCGTTGACCAGGCGTAGGAGAACGACCATGACTTTTTTTAACAAGCTGCTTCGCGGTCGCCGCTACGACGACCTGACTGTGTCGATTCGTGAGCACATTGCCGAGCGCGCCGAGGAGTTGATGGCCGAAGGCAGCTCACGCGTCGAAGCCGAGCAGGCGGCGCGGCGCGCATTTGGCAACGTGGGCCTGGTGGAGCAGCGCAGCCGCGAAGTGTGGCAGTGGCCAAAGGCCGAAAGCGTCTTCGCCGATATTCGATTTGCGTTGCGGCAACTGATCAAGTCGCCCGGCTTCACGCTCACGGCGGTGGCGACGCTGGCGCTGGGGATTGCCGTGAACGCGACCATGTTCAGCATGGTGAGTGCGTTCCTGATGCCACATATTCCTGGCCGGGACACGCAAGACATGGTTGTGGTCTCGTCCGTGAATCCCGACGCGCAGATGACGCCCGATACCAATCCCGTCTCCGCTCCCAATTACTTCGCGTGGAGAGGCAATACGCAGGTCTTCTCCGCGATGAGCGCGGACGATGCCTATCGCGCCGGCAGCTTGTCCAGGCCCGGAGAACAGCCGGAGTCGGTATCCTACTCAGCCGTCACGCCGAACTATTTTGCCGTGTTCGGCGTTGCTCCGGCGCTGGGCCGCGCATTTCTTGCGCGTGAGGATCAACCGGGCCACGATCACGTTCTGATTCTCAGTCACGGGCTATGGGAGCGCCGCTTTGGATCGGATCCCTCCATCGTGGGCCGCACGGTGCGCCTGAACCGCGAGGACTATGTGGTGGCCGGCGTGATGCCGAACGATTTCCACCTGCTGGCATTTACGCCGCAACTCTGGACGCCGTTGACTTTGACCGCGGCGGACCATGCGGCTGCGGCTCGCAATAATCGCTCCCTCTATCTTTTTGCCAGGCTTGCGCCGGGCGTGACGCTGCAGCAGGTGCGCGCGCAGATGAGCATCGCCGCGCAGCAGGCGCAGAAGGATTTTCCCGCTACCGAGCAGCGCTGGGGCGTGTCGGTGCGAAGCTTGCGCGATTTTCTGATTTACAACTTCAATATCGGAACTGCTCTTGCCGTGATGATGTGCATTGTCGGTTTCGTTCTTCTCATCGCATGCGCCAATGTTGCCGGTTTGCTGCTGACGCGCGCTGTGGGCCGACAGAAGGAGTTGGCGATTCGCATGTCGCTCGGCGCTAGCCGCGTGCGGGTGGTGCGCCAGCTCCTCACAGAGGGCATCGTCATCGCTCTGGTGGGCGGCGCCGTGGGTCTGTTCCTCGCCTACTTTGGAATTCGTGTGATTAGCGCCAGCCTCAGCTTCAACGACGCTGTTGCCGACGTCCATGTGGCTATGGACACCAAGGTTCTGCTCTTCGCCGCCGCCGTGTCTTTTGTTGCTGCGGTGCTGTCGAGCATTGCGCCTGCCCTGAAAGCATCGCGTACCGAGATCAATACTGACCTCAAGAGCGAAGGCCGCGGATCTAGCTCCGGCCGGGAGCACAATCGGCTGCGTGTGTTTCTCGTGGGCGGGGAGATTGCTCTGGCGCTCTTTCTTCTCATTGGCAGTTGCCTCCTGATTCGCGGCGTTTATCTGCTTGGTCATCAAAAGCTCGGATTCCGGCATGATCACGTGCTGACGGCGGGCCTGGTGCTGGACAAGGCGCGTTACGCCGACTCCGCGAAACAAGATCAGTTTGTGCGCGGGCTCGCTGCGCAGTTGCGGCAGATTCCCGGCGTTGAACAGGTGGCTGTCGCCTCCGATCTTCCGGCTTCCTGGGCGGGCAGCGTTCCGATTCACATCAAGGGCCAGCCGGAGTCGCGTTCGAACCAGCAGCGCACCGCACTTGATGCCGTGGTGACGCCAGACTACTTTTCCGTGGCGGGAGTGCCGGTTCTGCGCGGCCGCGCGTTCACTGCGAACGACGATGGAACCGCGCCCCGTGTCGTGCTTGTGAATCAGGAGTTCGTCCATAAATACTTTCAGGACCACGATCCTATTGGGAAACAAATACACCTTGATACACCCGGCGTTCCGGCAGGGTGGAGCGAAATCGTCGGTGTTGTCGGGGATGTGAAGACTGATTCGGGGCTACCGAATGTCGACCCGGAGGTCTACGAGGCCTGGATGCAGAGGCCGGTGGCATCGTTCTCGATCATGCTGCGCTCGAATGTGGAACCGGACAGTCTGACGCCGGCTCTGCGCCACGTTCTGGCGCGACTCGATCCGGAGCTTCCGCTGTTGCGTGTCATGAGCATGGATCAGGTCATCGACCGCCAGCAGCGCGGAAACCCGCTGTTTGAAAAGCTCCTTGGTACTTTTGCGATCCTCGCTCTCGTTCTTTCGGCCATCGGCATCTATGGGCTTGTGGCCTATTCCGTTGGGCAGCGCACGCAGGAGATCGGTATCAGGCTGGCTTTGGGAGCGAAGGCGTCGGATATTTCGCGGATGATTTTGCGGGAAGGCTTTAAAGTCGCGGCGATCGGATCGGCTATCGGGTTCGTCTTCGCGCTGCCGCTGCCCAGGCTTTTCGAGGCGATGTTTCAGGGGCTCATTGTTGGCGCGCCCGAAGTTTACCCCATCGTTCTTGTGGCCATGCTTGTCGTTGCGTTCGGCGCCATTTTCGGTCCGGCGCAGCGTGCGGCCCGTGTGGATCCGACAGCGGCGCTGCGCAGTGAGTAGGCCGATCTGGATCAAGATGAGCGCAATTTTCGTCGGTCAACTGTTGTTTAGTTCCGGAGTTATCCGATCATGATGAATTCGATCACGCGACTTTTTCGGCGGGGTCAGCGCTACGATGACCTTTCCGTTTCTATCCAGGAACACATTGCGGAGCGAACTGAAGAGCTGATCGCAGAAGGCATGCCGCGCGCCGAGGCTGAACCGAGCGCGCGACGGGAATTCGGCAATGTTGCTTTGATCGAGCAGAAGAGCCGCGAAGCGTGGCAATGGCCTGCGCTTGAGTCGATTCTTGCCGATTTGAAGTTCGTTCTTCGACGGCTGCGTAAATCGCCCGGCTTCACGGTGACGGTGCTGCTTACGCTGGCCATCGGCATTGGCGCGAACACGGCCGTCTTCAGCGTGCTGAACAGCGTACTGCTGCGGCCGCTGCCCTATCCGGAGCCGCAACAGCTGGTTTCGCTCCACCTCGACGCGCCGGGCGCGCCCGGGCTCGCTCAGTTTCGCAGTGAGCTGCGCCTCTCGGCATCGATGTATCTCACGTTCGCAGCGCATAACCGTGCCTTTCAGTCCGTCGGCGTGTGGGGGCCGGGAACGGCAAGCATCACTGGCCTCGCTCAGCCGGAACAGGTGAACACTGCGCAGATTTCCAGCGGTGTTCTTGAGACGCTGAGTGTGCCTGCCATCGCCGGCCAATGGCTTACGGCGACCGATCAGGACTCCCACGGCCTGGGGAGGGTGATGTTGAGCTATGGCTATTGGAAGCGTCGATTCGGCGGCGACCCTGGCGTCGTAGGGCGCACCATCAACGTCAATTCCCAGTCGCGCGTGATCGCCGGCGTGATGCCCCGCGGATTCAAGATCTTGAATTACGACTTCGATCTCCTGGTTCCGCTGGCCTTCGACCCGACGCACGAGCAACTGGCGGGCTTTGCTTATCGCGGCATCGCGCGGCTCCGGCCGGGGGTGGCCATTCCAGAGGCGAATGCCGATGTTGCGCGCCTGCTGAACGTATGGATGGGCTCGTGGACCAACGGTCCGGGCTCCGATCCGAAGTGGTACCTGCGGTGGAAGATTGCGCCGGCACTGCAACCGCTGAAAGACACTGTGGTGGGCAGCATTCAAAAGGTGCTCTGGGTGGTGATGGGAACGATCGGCGTGGTGATGCTGATCGCGTGCACCAACGTGGCCAACTTACTGCTGGTCCGCGCCGATGCACGCCGGCAGGAGCTTGCGGTCCGGTCGGCGCTCGGCGCGGGACGATGGCGGATTGTGCGTGAGCTCCTGATGGAGAGCGTGACTCTGGGCCTGCTTGGCGGAGCGGCGGGAGTTGCAGTGGCGTACGGCGGGCTGCGGCTGTTGACGGCGATCGGACCGGGAGAACTTCCGCGTCTGAGCGAGATCTCGCTCGATGGCCGGTCCATCGCCTTCACTCTCATTCTCTCTGTGCTTTCGGGCCTGTTCTTCGGCGCCATCCCAGCACTGCGTTACGCCCCATCGCGGCAGCGCCAGACCTTGCTTGGAGCCGCGCGGACGGCGAGCGTAAGCCGAGAACGGCATCGCGGCCGCAACCTGCTGGTTGTGGCCCAGGTGGCCATGGCGCTGGTGCTGCTGATCGGCGCGGTGCTGATGATCCGAACCTTCCTGTCCATGCGCGATGTGGATCCGGGCTTCTCCGATCCCGCCTCTCTCCAGGTCATGCGCCTTTCCATCCCGGAAACGCTGGTGCGCGATTCCACGACAGTCTTGCGCATGCAGAACAGCATCCTCAACAAGCTGGCTGCCATACCAGGTGTCTCTTCTGCTGGCTTCGCCGCTTCCGTTCCCATGAGCGGAGCCGAACCGAGCTGGGACGAGATCCTCATCGAAGGCAAGACCTACGAAGGCGACAATCCCCCCATGCGCCTCTACAACTATGTCTCGCCCGGATACTTCCATAGTGCCGGCACACGGTTCATCGCCGGCCGCGACTTTACATGGGCAGAGATCTATGGCGTGAGGCCGATTGGAATCGTATCCGAGAGCCTTGCCCGCGAACTTTGGGGATCGCCCAGCGCCGCAATCGGGAAGCGCTTCCGTGAGTTTGAATCCGCGCCCTGGCATGAAGTGGTGGGTGTGGTGCAGGATGTGCGCGAAAATGGCGTGGACCAGGTGTCGCCTGCAACCGTCTACTGGCCTTCGTTGACGGGCAATCCCTACGCGCCGGAAGCATGGCGCACTGTCTACTTCGCAATACGGAGCAATCGCGCCGGGAGACAAGCCTTCATCAACGAAATGCAGCAGGCCGTGTGGTCGGTGAATTCGAATTTGCCGGTCGCGGATATCAGCACCATGCAGGATATCTACAGCGACTCCATGGCGCGCACGTCGTTTACGCTGGTGATGCTCGCCATCGCGGGATCGATGGCGTTGACGCTGGGCATCCTCGGCATCTACGGTGTTATCTCTTACACAGTCTCGCAACGCACCCGAGAAATCGGCATTCGCCTCGCGCTAGGCGCGCAAAAGACCGATCTCAAATGGATGTTCGTTCGCTCCGCGCTTGTTCTGACCGGCATCGGCGTTGGCCTCGGCCTATGCGCAGCAGGCATTGTTACTCAGTCGATGAAGTCGCTTCTGTTCGGTATAAGCCCGCTTGATCCCGTCACCTACATCGCGATCCCGCTGGTGTTGATTGCTTCAGCAGTGCTGGCGAGCTATTTGCCCGCGCGGCGCGCCGCTTCCGTCGATCCGGTGGAGGCGCTGCGGGCGGAGTAAGTCCTCACTCGATGGACAAGACCAAACGGTCAGTTCAATCTTCGCGATTGCGAGCGCTGATTGGATGTTCGAGCGCGTCTTCGCTGAATGCGAAACGGCCGCGGTTCTTCGGCGCGTCGTCGTCCGCGTCTGCGGTCGTCTGGTCGGCACGGTTCGTCTCTCCCGTGGCGGCGGAGCCAGTTGCCGAAGTCGATCCCGATCTTGAGCCAGACGCGAACTGCTCGCGCTTAAATTGCTTGCTCAGCGCCAGTCCTTGTTGCTGGTAGTTCGAGCCGATCGAGCCGCCATAGACCTTATCGGGCTTGGCGGACATGTAGTAGTAGTTCAGCCGCCCGACGAACTGATCGTCTTCGAGAAGGATCGGCATCTCGTTGGCACGCACTTCGAGGACCGCTGTGGTGCCGGAGATTTCTCCGTTCTCGCCATAGCCGAAGCCGGGATCGAAAAACCCTGCGTAATGCACTCTGAATTCCTGTGTGGAAAGGTCGTAGGGGAGCATCTCCGATGCGAGGTCGGGGGGGATGCGCACGCGCTGTTTCGAAGCCAGAATGTAGAACTCGCCGGGGACGAGGATGCACTCGTTGCCCTTGTACATGGGGGTCCAGAAGTCATCGACCTCGTAGTGGTTGATCAGACCGAGGTCGATGGGCTGCTTCGTTTTCTTGGCCTGATATCCGACGATGCCCGATCCGTTGCCCTCAAGGTCGACGGTCAGGCGCAGGCCGCGATCGACAGTTGCCTGGGTGGTGTCCTCATCGGAGTGAATCAGGTAATTGCTTTGACCTAGTTGGCGCAGACGCTCCTCGCCGACTACTGCTCTGCGTCCGCGCCCGAATCTGAGCTGGTTCAGTTTCATGCCCGCGCGCACAAGAATCGGAAAGGTCTGCGAGACGACTTCGATATACAGTCCGCCGCTGTAGCCTCTGCGCACGCGCTCGAATTCATCGCCAAATTCCGTAAGTAAACGGGTGAAAATGTCGAGTCTGCCTGTTGAACTCTTGGGATTGGCGATGCCGTAGATGTCCTGTGGAAGGGCGAGGCTTTCCATCAACGGAATGATGTAGATCACGTTCGGCTGGAGAAGCGCGCCCTCGGAGAGGTCGACGGTCTCCATCAGCATTCCGTTCGAGCGGGCCTTGTTCAGTAAGGTCGTCGATTTGCCGGGGAGAAAGCTGGCGCGAATTTTGTAGGCCTCATGCGACAAGCGAAGGTCAAGGCTCGATGGCTGGATTTGATCGTCGGTGATTTCGAGGGAGGAACAAATCTTGCCCGTCTGCACCAGGTGAACAATTTCCTGGGACGGCAGGATGCCTTCGCCGGTCGGTTTCCGCTCGGGGAACAGAGGCTCTGATGTCAATTCTTCCTCCAACGATCTTGGTGTGATTGCGCGCCGCGGATTCGAGTTATTTGCACTCCCGCTGAACTCCGCACGAAAAACGACACACCTCTCTACACTACGGAGATTCTGAAGAATAGCAGTGGCTGCTCCTGTAGCGCCCTCTGGGAATCGCAGCAGATTCGTGGATAACCGGGGCGAAAGTCTCGGCGTCTATTTCGACCAGGGTGGCACGACGCCGGTCATACGTGCGTAGGCTACCAGCTGCCCCATATGCTCATTGGCGTGGATGATGATGCGCAGATACATCCAATCCACCGTCGAATCGCGGTCTTCAATGTGCACTTTTCGAGCAAGGTCCTGCGGAGTTTCCTTCAGGTGCGCCTGCTTCACTGCTTCGAGCGAACGCTTCAGCCAGCGGATCACGTCCTCTTTCGAGGTAACCGTTTTTTCCGCGTCGTCTTTCAGATCATCGGGCATCTTCGGTCCCGTGACGCTCAGCAGATAGAAATTCGCCATGACGATGTGCATATAGACTTCGCTGGTCGAGCGCACGCCCGGTGCCGGACGCCATGCGAACTTCTCCGCTGGAGTGGCCTCGGCCAGCGCGATGAGCTGCGACGAAGTATGTTGCCATTCGGCGTCGTAGCCTTGCCAGAGGCCTTGGAGAGGATCTTGCGGGCGAAGAGTTGCAGTGCCGGTTAGAAGAAATGCCGCGAGCAGTCCCCACACACCGAGAAGCCTGTACGCACGCCAGCGCCCGGTGCGAAACCGAATCAGCTTCATCGCAATTCTCCTTAGAGCCGCCGCAGCCGCGCGCAGGCGTCGTCGAGATCTTCATCCTTTTTGGCGAAGCAGAATCGCAGCAAATCTTCTCCGCGACCTGGACGGAAAAATGCCGACCCTGCCACCGAAGCGACGCCCGTTGCGGCCAGCAGATGGCGGGCCTTTTGCGCGGCTGTCGCCCCCGGCAGATGTGTTGCCTTGGCCAACACGTAATATGCGCCTGCGGGAACGCTGGGCTCCATGCCTGCATCGCGCAGCGCCGACAAGATCCGCTCGCGCTTGTCCTGATGGTCCTCGGCCAATTGCGTATAGAACTCTGGCGGCAGCTGCTCCAGGCCCGCCGCGGCGGCATGTTGGAAAGCGGACGGCGCGCAGACGTAGGTCAGGTCGTGGAAGTAGGCCATCGCCGCCATCCATTTGGCGTCGGCAGTGACGTAGCCGAGACGCCAGCCGGTAATGCTAAACGTCTTCGAGAATCCCGACATGACAATCGTGCGTTCGCGCATGCCGTCGAGGGTAGCGGGGCAAATGTGTTCCGCGCCGTCATAGACGAAGTACTCGTAGATCTCATCAGTGAAAAGGAACAAGTCATTCTCGCGGCAGACAGCGGCGATGGATTCGATTTCTGCGCGCGAGAAAACTTTGCCGCTGGGGTTGGCGGGGGTGTTGAGGAGGATGGCGCGTGTGCGCGTGGTAATGGCCGCGTGAAGAGCATCGATATCGAGCGCCCAGTCGGGCTCGGCTAGTGGAACCAACACGGGCTTCACGCGCATGGATTTCAGCGTGGCCACGTGATAGCCGTAGAAGGGTTCGAAGAGCAAGACTTCGTCGCCGGGATTCAGAAGGGCCATGCATGCGGCGTGCAGGCCGGCGGTCGCTCCGCACGCAACCAGCACGTCGGTCTCGGGATCGTACTTGAGGCCGTAATCGCGCTGCTGCTTTGTCGCGATGGCGTTGCGCAGGCGGGTGATGCCGTCGAGGCGCGTGTAGATGTTGTGGCCGGCGCGGATGGCGGCGTGGGCCTCGGCTTCAACGGGCGCGGGGACAGGCGTGTCGCAGACGCCCTGGGCCAGGTTGATGCCGCCGATGCGGTCGCACTCCGTGGTCATGGCACGGATTTCAGACTGCATCACGCCGGGCGCAAGCTCGCTCAAAGCCAGGCGGGACGCGGTTTGTGGATGGGGCGCGAGGCTACGGGACATGGGGAATTCCGATCTCCAAAGCCATCTTACAATGTGGCCTGCACGCGGATGCCGAGTGCGGTGGGGCACACGGGGAGTTGGGCGCCCGGCGTAGAATCCTCCTGTTATGCACGAACTTTCCATCGTCGGCAGCATTGTGGACTCCGTGACCGAATCGCTCACTGTCTATCACGGCGCGCGCGTGCTTGAAGTCCGCTTGAGAGTAGGTGCGCTGGCTGCGGTGGTCGAAGATTCGCTCCAGTTCTGCTATGGCATTGCCACCGAGGGAACGCTGCTGCAGGGTTCGAAGCTGGTGGTTCAGATATTGCCGGTGATCGTGCACTGCGGCGCGTGCGGCGTCGATGGGGTGATTGAGAGCCTGCAGAGCTTCACGTGCCCGCACTGTGGCGAGCCGGTGTCGGATCTGCGCCAGGGGAGGGAATTGGAGATCGAGTCGTTCGAGATCGAAGACGCCGAAGTCGAAGAAGCCGGGGAGGCAGTGACTCCATGACTACGCGCATTGTGGAGTTGCGGCAAGGCATTCTTAAGAAGAACGACGAGTTGGCGCGTGGACTCCGGCAGCGATTTACTTCGGCAGGTGTGCTGGTGCTGAATCTCGTTTCGAGTCCGGGAACGGGGAAAACGGCATTTTTGGAGCGGACACTGCGCGATTTGAAAGAAGGGGGCGCGAATGTCGCTGCTTTAGTTGGGGATTTAGAAACCGACAATGACGCGCGGCGGCTGGCAGCGAGCGGCGCGCCCGTGCGGCAGATCAACACGCACGGCATCTGCCACCTCGAAGCTGAGATGGTGTCGAAGCACCTCGAAGGCTGGGACCTCGCCGGCCTCGATTATCTCTTTATTGAAAACGTCGGCAACCTGGTGTGCCCGTCGAGCTACGACCTGGGCGAAGCGGTGCGGGTGGCGCTGCTCAGCGTGACCGAGGGCGAAGACAAGCCGCTGAAGTACCCTACGCTCTTCAACTCTGCCGATGCCGCCGTGATCACCAAGATCGATCTTGCCGGACCGTGCGAATTCGACCGGGTAGCGGCTTTCAAGAATATTCGCGCGATCCGCCCCGGCATTCGCATTTTTGAGACGTCGGCCAAGACCGGCGCCGGCATGGCGGAATGGCTTGAGTATCTCAAGGAGCAACGGCCCAGCCGTTCCGCGAGCTAGTACCTTGACCGCGCGATTTTCTAATCGTGCCCATGAACTCGGGTGCCCCAGCTCTCGATGCCGGGTTCCCCGGGGACGGGTCCACGTCGCTGGAGTGGTGAAACCTGGGAAAGCTCGAATCCTCGTGGTCGCGGCACTAGAGCCTGTTATTAACTTTCCACGGTCGCGAAGGGAGAGTGAGCGAGTTGAAGGCGTCAAAAAAATCGGGCGGAGAAGCAACAGAAGACGTAGCCGCGGTGAACGCTTATCTGGCCAAGATCCCCGAGCCCGCGCGCAGCACGTTGGAGAAGATTCGCGCGACGATTCGGTCGGCCGTTCCAGCGGGGGCGACAGAGGGCTTGAGCTATGGTATGCCGGCGTTTCACTACAAGGGCGCGCTTGTGGCTTATGCGGCGTTTAAGAACCATTGCAGCTTCTTCCCCATGCAGGCTTCGCTGACCGACGCGATGAAAGAGGAGTTGAAGGGATACCGGACATCGAAGGGTACGCTGCAGTTTCCTGTCGACAAGCCTCTGCCGGCTGCATTGGTGAAGAAGATGGTGAAGGCGCGGGTGGCGGAGAATGAAGGGAAGACATCGCGCTCGTAGAAAAGTAGACACCGAAGGGATTTTCCCTGATCCGAGTTGCACTCTCGCATCCGATGCTTGATCCTCTAGCTTGCGGGATAACCCTATGACAACCGTTCGAATCTCCGAGGGAGTCGTACATACCGTCCCGGCCGATCTCCGCAAGGCGCTCGCGTCCGACGCGAAGGCGCTGGCGGCCTGGGAAGACATCACGCCGCTCGCGCGCAACGAGTGGATCTGCTGGACCATCTCCGTCAAGAAAGAGGAGACAAGGCGGCAGCATGTCGAAAGGGTGTGCTCGGAGCTCAAAGAAGGGATGCGGCGGCCGTGCTGCTGGCC
>Ga0181520_10011686_pt1 | contig 11469 bp, 6 predicted proteins | sample PEATcosm2014_Bin_29_FD_132451 | JGI IMG/M metagenome (GOLD analysis project Ga0181520, IMG submission 132451) | Peatland microbial communities from MTU Mesocosm Facility, Houghton, MI, USA - PEATcosm2014_Bin02_30_metaG | ecosystem: Environmental > Terrestrial > Soil > Wetlands > Peat | place...
TGGAGTCGGGTGTGAGAACCTGTACCAGTGTGTGCCGGACAATGACGCTGATATTGTCGAAGGCGCCGGTTAAAAACATCATCAAAAGCGACAACCAAAGCCAGTGGGAGAGGCCGAAAACGATGGTGGCCGTCCCAAAACCGGCGACGGACCAAAGCAGGAAGAATCCCGATCTTTTCATGGGCGGTAAATGGGCGAATATCGTCGCCATCATAAAAGCGCCGATGGCCGGGGCGGCGCGCAGCCAGCCCAGCGCCACGGGCCCGGCGTGAAGGATGTCCTTGGCGAAGGCGGGCAAAAGGGCCGTGGCGCCGCCAAGAAAGACCACCATTAAATCCATGGAGATGGTGGCCAAAATAATTTTGGTGTTCCAGACAAACTTTAGGCCCGCGCCGAGGGATTGGAGGGAAATCTTTTCGGGGTCTTTTTGCGAGGCGTGGGGAGCGTATTTGAACGTCCAGATGAAACCAAAAAAGCTCAGGGCGCAAAGGACATTGATGAGATAAACCGTGGAATAATTAAAATAAGCGATTAAAAAACCGCCCAGGGCCGGCCCTGCCATGCCGGCGGTCTGGAACGCCGTGGTATTCCAGGTGACGGCGTTGGGAAAATCCTTTACCGGCAATAGCTGGGGTAAAAGGGCCTGTTTCGCGGGATCGTTGACGGCCTTGGCCAGCCCCGTGAAAAAGAGAAGCGCGTACATGAGCCAAACCGAGGGATGAAAACGCGAGGTTAAAGCCAGCCCCAGGGAACAGGCGGCGAAAAGAAGCTGGGTGAGAAGCGCGATGTTCTTGCGGCTGTAACGATCGGCCAGCGAACCGGCCGGCAGGATGAATAAGAAAACAGGCATCCAGGAAAATAATCCCACGAGTCCCAGCGCCAAGGGGGAGTGGGTGATGTCGTAAACTTCCCACTGGACGGCGACCGCCAGCATTTGCTGGCCGAACATCGCGATGAAATTGCCGATGACATAGGCGCGGTAATTGGGGTAACGCAGCGCCGCGTAAGGGTCGTGCGAGGTTTTGGGGGGTGCGTTCTTGGCGGACATGGGCCGCATTGTAAGGTTTGACCCGTCAAATAAAAAGGTTCTTGGCGCCTGTTTAAGCGAAGGGTTCCTTTTATTTAAACACCCTTTTGGGTATACTCTCGCCTCCCCAGACACCTATATTTTTATTAGAGGCGGGTTTTGTGATGGGAAAGTTGTCGAAGAAGCATTAGCCGCAATTTTACGCAAATTAACGCTGATTTTAAAAAAGAAATTAAGATCGGCTGTTCATCCAAAAGGTGGATGGATTTTCTTATTTTTGTTTTTAAAACCGTGAAAATTCGCGTTGATTCGCGGCCTGTTTTATTTTTGTAAGATAAAAAAAGAGGTTGAAATGACTGTTCGTTCCGATTTACGCAATATCGCCATCATAGCCCACGTGGACCATGGCAAGACCACGCTGGTGGACGCCTTGTTCCGGCAGTCGGGCGTGTTCCGCTCCAATGAGCACATGGAAGAACGGGTTATGGATTCCAACGCGTTGGAGAAAGAACGCGGGATCACCATTTTTTCCAAAAACGCCTCCATCGTGTGGAACGGCGTCAGAATCAATATCGTCGATACTCCGGGCCACGCGGATTTTGGCGGGGAAGTGGAACGTATTCTCTCGATGGTGGACGGCGTCCTTTTACTGGTGGACGCGGCGGAAGGCCCTTTACCCCAAACCAAGTTCGTTTTGCGCAAAAGTCTGGAACAAAGCCTTCCGGCCATCGTGGTCATCAACAAAATCGACCGCTCAGACGCGCGGGCCCATGAGGTGGTGGATGAGGTTTTGGACCTTTTCATCGCTTTGGGCGCCAACGAGCACCAAATTGAGTATCCGATCGTCTACGCCATTGCCCGCGAGGGGAAGGCGACGCTGGACTTGAACCAACCGGGGACGGACCTGAAGCCTTTGTTCGAAATGATTGTGAATCACTTTAAACCCATCGAAGTGGACACCGAAGGCCCTTTCCAGATGCTGGTGACGACGACCTCTTATAATGAATATTTGGGCCGTATGGCGGTGGGCCGCATCCGCCGGGGAAAAATCAAGCTGAACGACCCCATTACGCTCATGAAGCTCGATGGCCGCCAAGTGACCAGCAACGCCACCAAACTTTTTACCTACCAGGGGATTAAACAGGTTGAGTGCCCCGAAGCCGCCGCGGGGGATATTATTCTCTTGGCGGGGTTGGAAGACGTTCAAATCGGGGAAACAGTGGCCTCGGGAGACAATCCGGAAGCTTTAACCCCGATCACTATTGATGAACCGACCATGTCGATGGTTTTCTCCGTCAACAATTCACCCTTTGCGGGTAGGGATGGCAAGTACGTCACCTCCCGCCACTTGCGCGACCGCTTATATAAAGAGGCGGAAGCCAATCCTACCCTAAAGATCAGCGATACCGAAAGCCCCGATGCTTATCAGGTGGCGGGTCGCGGTGAATTGCATTTAGGCATCTTGATCGAAACCATGCGCCGGGAAGGTTATGAATTCCAGGTTTCGCGCCCGCACGTTATTTTCAAAAAAGTTGGCGACCAGATCCAAGAACCCTATGAAAACTTGATTATTGACATTCCGAATAACTCGGTCGGCGTGGCGATGGAAAAACTGGGCTCCCGCAAGGGCGAAATGAAAAATATGACGCCGCTTTCGGAAGTGACCACCCGCATCGAGTTCCTCATTCCATCCCGATGTCTGCTGGGCTTCCGCACGGAGTTTTTGACGGATACCCGGGGCGAGGGCATTTTGCACCACGTGTTCGCCGGTTACGGCGAATATAAGGGCGATATCGCCGGGCGAGGCCGAGGTGTGCTGGTGGCTTTTGAGGCGGGCATCACCGCAGCCTACGGCATGTTCCAATTGGCGGACCGAGGCCGGTTTTTTATCATTCCCCGTACCGAGGTTTACGAGGGGATGATCGTGGGAGAGCATACCCGCGAGAATGATATCGCGGTGAATCCCTGCAAAACCAAGCATTTGAGCAATATGCGCAGCAAGTCCTCGGATGAAGCCCTAACGCTGGAACCGCCGACGCTTTTTTCACTGGAGCAATGCCTGGAATACATCGAGGAAGATGAGCTTTTGGAGGTGACGCCGCAGAATCTCCGCATGCGAAAGCGTATTTTGAACAATGACTTGCGGATGAAGGCGGAAAAATCCAGCGCTAAATCGTCCTTAAAAGCGACGATGGGTTAATCAGTCGGGCCGCAAATCAGCGCGAATTCCCGCAAGTTTAAAATGCAAAGACAAAATGCCGAGAAAAGGCATTTACCTCACTTCTTATGGACGGATGAAATAAGGGTGAGTGGGGAAATGAATTATGGTTTTCGTTTTTAAATCAGCGTCAATTTGCGAAAATTCGCGGCAGAGGCTTTTGGTTAATCAGTTGCTTTGCCGTTGAGGGGCGATAGAATAAAGCCATGTTTCCGCGTTCAAAAATCTTTCTATTAATTGCCTTAACATCCTTTATGGCCTGTTCCTGGAAGGCTTTTGCCGGAATTGATTTGAATCCGGCCAATCCCAAACCCATGGTGGCGGACCAGCCCTCCGAGGAAGAACTTTCCGACCAAAATAGCTTCGTGAAGCCCTATGAGTATGAGAGGGAAGCCCTTGGCTACGATCCGGATGGAATTATTTACCGCGAGAACCAACCGGAAGATTTTCAAGTGGTTTTCATCACTGCCATGCCATTTTCCGCTTTGGCCAGTTTCGGCTTGACCGGTTTGACGTCGGTATTGTTTCAAGGCCAGTTCTCGGTGGGCGGGGATTTTTTTTGGCCCTTCGTGGGAGGGGTCGTCGCGGGGGCGGCCATCGTGGCCTCTGTTTCAGTTTTAAGCAATCCTTACCCGCCGCCTGAGAATAATTCCATTGTGGAGTTGCCCGGGGCCAGACAGTCGTTGGTTTTTTCAGTGCCCTTGGTGACAGCCCGTTTTTGATTTAGAACTTCTAACTAATCATCTTTAACCACCAAGACACTATCCCCTTATCGGGGAACCGGGCACCAAGAAAGACAAAAATTAAGATTTCGGTTTAAACATTGAAGATTATCTTGGTGTTCTTGGTGCCCTTGGTAGTTCAATCTCCTTCGCTTTTGACTTCTGTTAGTGACTCATAGAAGCATTAGGCTGCAATCTAGGGCTTTCTCTAATTATTTATTTTGGGTTTAGCTGGATAAGGTTAGAATAAACCCCAGTTACGGATTCATTTCGGGTCAAGGAGTGTTTCGAATGATGAAACGTTTTTGGGTTTTCATCCTCCTGTTTTTAGCGGCAGGTTTTACCTTGGCCCAGGATATGCCTCCCTTGCCCTCGGACGCGCCGGCTTCAGCGGTTTCCGGAAAAGACGATACCATGCCCGCTTTGCCCGATACGGGAGTTTCAACCGCCCCTCCCGCCAAAGCCGCTCCCGTTTCCGCGGCGTCTAATGATATGCCGGCTTTGCCCAACCCGGTCGCCGACACTTCCACTCCTTCCACAAGTGATATGCCGGCCTTGCCTGAAGTGGGTGGCGGCAGCGCCGCTCCAGCTAAACCCGCTTCACCCGCTCCCACTAAGGATGTTTCTCCCACGCCCGTCCCGATTAACATTATGCCCGCTTCACCGGATGCCGTCGGAGTTTCCACCGCTCCTTCCACGACCGCGATGCCGGTCTTGCCTAACGCCGCAGGAACAAGCCAGTCCCCTTCCGCCGATAATGATATGCCCACTTTACCCGATGAGAATGCCGCTATTATCGCTCCAGCTAAACCCACGCCCGCTTCGCCGGGCCAGGTTGGTGGCAGTGTTGCTCCCGGAGCCGCGGTCCCTTATACCATTACCGCTCCCCCCGGTTCTGAAGATTTGAATTCCACTTCCCTGACCAGTAAAAAAACAAAATTCACTCAGCCTAAGTCGGCTGTTGAAAAACAACCCTGGAAAGAATCGAAATTCCGCCCTGACACAATTCTTGGGGGATGGATTAAAGCGAAGGGCGGCAATATGACATCCAAGTTATCGTGGGCTTCCCAGCAAGTGCTGAACGCCATGGACGCCAAAAAATACAAAATGGCGAAAGAAGAGGGGGTTTACGAGGGCGAGCAAAATAAAGGGCCGCAAAACCGCCGGTTTACCTTTAATGTTCCTGGAACCAAAGATTCGGTGATTGTGCTTTTAAAACAATCCGGCACCCGAATTTGGCTGAGAGTGGGGCCGGATGAAGAACCGGCGCCCGCGAACCATACTTACGCCGAAGTGGCGAAAATCAGCAAGGAAGATCAGACCGTGCTGCGTATCTTGAAAGCCAAGTTCGGCTACCGCATGGCGCCGCATCATATGGTTCCCAGCTATGAAGCCAAGTTTGACCGTCAACGTGAAACCGCGGACGAATAAGGGCCCGTTTTAAATGACCCGGCATTTTTTCGCCTTGATTTTGTATGGCGTGGGTATTTGCGGGATACTTTTTTCGGCGGGCCGCACTTATTATCGAATCTGGAAAATCAAAAAAGAAACAACCGTTTCGACCACCCGAAAAAAATAAATAAACAAGTTATTTTCTTGGAGCGCGGAAAAACCATGAAAAGCTTTTTTAACAGGCTAATTCTTATTTTGCCGGTCCTGATCATTCCCTCCGTGAGTTTCGCCTTGAGCCCCCTGACGCAATACAACGATCTGGTGGCCGGCGAGGGCGACCCCGGCTTTGAGGATGGAGCCTTCCATTCGGCCCAGTTTAATAATCCTTTGGGTTTGGCGTTAAACGAGGATGGGTCAATCCTTTACGTGGCGGATACGGAGAACGACCGCATTCGGGCGGTGGATTTAAATAACAAGAACCAGGTTCAAACCATCGCCGGAACCGAAAAAGCCGGAAACCTGGACGGGCCTATTTCGACCGCGACCTTTACCCATCCCAAGTCTTTGGCGGTCCTTCCCAACGGCCAAATCGCCGTGAATGAAGGGAATTATGGAGGTGAAATCGACATCCGTCTGATCGACCTGGCTTCCCAAAAAGTCACAACCTTAGCGGGGAAGGGCGTCGGGGCGGCGGTCAAAGCCTCTTTGAGTGAAATCTGGAACATGGTTTACCGGCCCGCCGACAATAGTCTTTACTTTTCCGAACCGGGTACCGGAAAAATCGAGAGGTTAAATTTAAAAGACGGATTATTGGAGACGGTCTTGGACAATAACCCCCTGCTCCCCCATCCGGAGGCTTTATGCGTTGTGGGGGACAAGCTTTATGGGGCTGACCGTGACCTGGAAATGGTTTACCAAATTACGGGACTGGAATTGAAACCGATGGCGCCGACCGTCACGGCTGTGCCGTCCGCGGGATCAAGTCCGAGTTCAAGTATTCCGGTGACGCTTCAGGAAGCGGGCAAGGCGCATAAAGTCATCGCTTTGGCCGGGATCGGGGACAGCCTTTACGCTTATGACGGCGAGCCGGTTTCCCAGACATCGCCTATTTTCCGGGTTTTTCCCAACCCGGGAGCGCTGAGTTTTGGTTCGGTCTGGGGCGGGGTCGTCGCGCAAGCTTCGGCGATTTTGCCGCATTTTTTCGGAGTCAATCCGGGACAACCGGTGGGTTTTATCGCCGACCCCCGCTCGGAAAAACGCTTTTTCATCACGAATCCGGCCAAATGCGTCGTCGCTTCTTTCCGCGATTTGTATTTTGGAACTCTTTTAAGTGACGGAATATCGATGGATTTTACCTATCCTAAAAAGAAACCCTTTAAAACTTACCGGATTTTAATGTGCGGAAGGTCTTATATCTATTTTCAGGACGATAGGATCTGGGACGGCAGAAAGGAACCGAACGGAAGCCCTAAAATATTAAACGTCACCACGAACATCATGATGTTGATGTCCAAAAAACTGGAACTGTATTTGAACACCCTGGCGGCGTTGGAGGATGTACCGATTCATTTTGAGGTTTTGAACGACGGCAGGGTTTTGGATTCCTATGTTTACACCTGGCCCTATTACGAGGAACAGAAAAAAGTGAAACAATATGATGTTGACCTGGTGATGCTGATGATGGATCCGGGCGAGACCAGCCTGGAACAGTATGAAATGGCCCCGCTGACGGCGGAAGGGATTCCCCAAGAGTTCAAGGACACCGAATTTTATCTGAAACCGGAAAAAGAAAAGTTCAAATCCGGCCCCATGCGCGGCTATTGCGAGCTGCTGGATAAAGAGAAAAAAGAAGGCAAGATCAGAAACGGCGCGCCGTTTGTCCAAATTCTCTCAGACCCGCCACTGAGGGACTTCTTATCCACCGCCATTGGACGCCCCATGGCGCTGTTTAAAAAGAAGTTTGACGCGGGTAAAACCAGCTGGGGCACGCCCTGCCGATTGTGCCTGTGTTATTTCCCCCAGGCCACTTTTCTCAATTTTCCCTCTGCTTCCGTGAGGACCTTTTGGAAGGAAGTGGCCTTCAAGGACGACATTTCTTATTTAGATATGACCGATGATTTTCAGGCTTTTCGATACACTTACTATCCTTTTTCGGGATTGGAAGGACAGGATCATTTCAGCAAAGACGGCCATACGCTATTCGCGCAGCTTTTGGCCTATGAGTTGATCAATCAGAAAATCATTCCCTTTAAAACGCCGCTTATTCCTTAGAACTTGAAGGTTTGTTACCCCGAAAAGGGGATCGAATTTAATATCCCTCGCAATCTTTAGTGGTTTGAAAGAACTTGCCATACCGCCTATTGGGATGATACATTCAAGCGAATTAAGTCCGTCCCACACTTTCCCTCGCTTTTCACGGCCTTTTTCCCATTTAATCCCGGAGAAATAGGTTTGTTCCTTAAAAAACTAGAAATACACGGCTTCAAATCTTTCGCGGATAAAACCGAGCTTCTGTTCGAGCCGGGCGTGACCGCGGTGGTGGGGCCGAACGGCTGCGGTAAGACCAATGTCTCCGACAGCATACGCTGGGTCATGGGTGAGCAATCCGCCAAGGGACTTCGCGCCTCGGAAATGACCGATGTCATTTTTAACGGCACCGATACCCGCAAACCTTCCAGCATGGCTGATGTGACCTTGACGCTTTCCAACGAAGATAAAACTATTCCCCTTGAGTACAACGAAATTTCGATTACCCGGCGGGTTTACCGTTCCGGCGAGGCGGAATACCTGATCAACAAGGCGCCCGCCCGTTTAAAAGACGTCAAGGATCTTTTTATGGGCACGGGGCTCGGTACCAGCGCTTATTCCGTCATGGCCCAGGGGCAGATAGACCAGATCATTACCTCGAAGCCTGCCGAGCGGCGGGCCATCTTCGAGGAAGCCGCCGGCATCACCCGTTATAAAGCGCGCAAGGTGGAAGCTTTGCGGAAACTGGACGCCACGGAACAAAATCTTGTCCGCGTCTCGGACATCGTCGCTGAAATCAAGCGCCAAATTTCATCCCTGGAGCGTCAGGCCAAGCAGGCGGAAAAATTCAGGGAATACAAAGAGAAGATGGGCAAACTTCAAGAGCTCATCCATTTGGACAAGGCCTCGAAACTCAATGATAAGTTAAAGGATTTAAACCACAAAATGGGTCAAATCCGGGAGCGGTTGGAAATGGCCCGAGATGAAACCCACAAATTGGAACATGACGAAAAGGCTCAAAGAACCCAGCTGAACCAAATTGACGAGGAGCTCACCCAAGCCAGGGAACAAGCTTATAAAATCGGCAGCGAAGTGGAAGTTACCCAGGGCCGGGCTGAGAACGCGCGGCGTCACCGCGGAATGTTGACCGATCAAAAGCAGCGCAACGAGCAGCAAATTGCGGAGGGGTTAAGCCGCATCGAGCAATTAAAAATATGGGTGGCCGAGCGCCTGAGCCTTCTGGAAAACAAGGACGCGCAAAAAGCAGAAAAGGAATCGCTGAGAAACGATTTGCAGGGCCAATTGGCCTCCTTAGACGGCGATCTCTCCTCCCAAAACCAGGATTTGCAAAACAAGAGCGCGACGGCCATGGAATTGGTAACCAAAGCGGCGCAAATGAAAGCCGAGCTGGAATCGCTCAAATCCCAGGATGAGGAAATTTCGCGGCGGGTTAACGACTTGCAAGCCCAAATTGAAAAATTGGCCAATGAGATCGTTCAAATTGAGCAACGGTTGGTGCAGCTTCAGGACGACCAGAATCGTACGCGCGCCGAGGAAACCCAGCTGGACGAAATCATCCTCCGGTGCCAGACCGCTTTGTCGCAAAGCGAGACCCACATCGAGGAATTGAACACCAACCTGAAGCAGGCAAACAACGCTTTTTCCGAAATCCGCTCCCGATATGGGGTGCTGGAAGAACTGCAAAACAAACTCACAGGTTATGATCCGGGCGTCAAGGTAGTTTTACAGGCGAAACAGGCCGAACCCCTGATGTGGCAGGAGGTCCTGGGTGTTGTGGCTAACCTGATTTCGGTGGACCAGGCTTACGAAACCGCGGTGGAAGCCATTTTGGGAAGCCAGCTCCAGTCTTTGGTGGTCCAAAACCGCGCGACGGCCGACAAGGTCATTTCCTTCCTGAAATCCGAGGGCCAAGGCAAGGTTTCCCTGTTCGTGCTCGAAGACCTGGCGAAACTCCAGAATATCCCGCTGCCGGAAGGGCTTTTGGGCGAAAGCGGCGTGGAAGCCTCCGTTCTTTCTTTGCTTAAGTACGAACCTTTGGTGGAGCCGGTGGTGAAATTCCTTTTTGAACAGGATGTCCTTGCCGGGGACATGGCTTCGGCGGATGCCTTGCGGGAACGATATCCCCGCGCGCGTTTTGTGACGAAGGAAGGGGACCGCCTGGGCCCCTTGGGCTTTATCAAGGCGGGTTCCGAGGTTTCCGGCGTCTCGCTTTTGGGCCGTCACCGTGAAATGTCCGAACTGGGCGAAATGGTGAAGAGAATAGAAATTGAAATCCAGGAGTCGGAACTGACCTTGGGAGACGCCAAGAAAAACCGGAAGGATTCCGAAGACCAGCTTTTGGCCGCCGAAAGCCGCCGCCAGCATTTGAGGATTCATTTGGCCGAGGGTGAGAAGGAAATCACGCAGATAAACGAAACCCTGGGCCGCTTGCATGATCAGAAGGCCGCCGAGGAGATCGAGAAGGCCGAAGTGGAACGCCAGTGGAGTTCGGGAAAGGTCCGCGTTCAGGAGCTTTACCAGCTTCTGTCCCAGAGCGAACAAGAACAAAACTTAACCCAGGAAGAAATATCTTCCGCGCGCAACCATCTGCAAAACTTACAGTCCCGCAAGGATGAAATCGCGAAGCGAATCATGCAAGTTGAGTTGGAATTATCCGCTTTGGACGAGGTGGCCCAAAGGTCCAGGGATGAAGCGACCCGTTACCAAACCGAACAGGACCAGTTGGTCCAATCGGTGGAGCAAAAGCGCGGTGAAAACTCCAAGATCGGCGAGCAGGAACAGCAATTGTCCCTGGATCTCACCGGTTTGGAGCAAAAAGCGGGGGGGCTTTCCGAAACCAAGCAAAAAGCCGATGACAACGTGAAAGTGATCGCGGAAAAACGGGAAATCATCGCCGCCGAGACCCACGCTTGGACCGAAAAAGTCCACCAAGCCCGCGCCAAAGCCGAAGAGATCCAAAGGGAATTGCATGGTTTTGAGATCCAGGAAACCCAGATTGTCGTGGAATCGCGGAACATCCAGGAAAAACTCGAGGTGGAGTATAAGGTCGATTTGGATAATCCGCCGGTGACCTTGGAAAAAGACTTCGACATCGAAAGCGCTGAAAACGAGTCGATTGAACTGAAGGCCAAGATTGAGCGCCTGGGCATGGTCAACATGGTGGCGATGGAAGAGTATGACGAGCTGAATCAGCGCTATGAGTTTTTAACGGAACAACGGGATGATCTTTTGAAGGCCAAAGAAGATCTTCAGAAGGCCATTAATAAGATCAACCTGACTTCCAAAGAGCTCTTTACCTCAACCTTCGCGGCGGTTCAGGAAAACTTTAAAGATACCTTCCAACGCCTGTTTGAGGGGGGGCGCGCTGAGTTGATTTTGGTGGATGAGGGAGATGTGCTGGAGTCGGGCATTGAAATCGTGGCGCGACCTCCGGGCAAACGCCTGCAATCCGTATCGCTCCTTTCAGGCGGGGAGAAAGCTTTGACGGCGATTGCCCTTTTATTCGCTCTTTTCATGGTAAAACCCAGCCCTTTTTGTGTGTTGGACGAAATTGACGCACCTTTGGATGACGTAAATGTGAGCCGTTTCACCCATTTGCTGGGGGAATTCAGCAAGAAAACACAGTTCATCATGATCACGCACAGTAAGGTGAGCATCGAAAAGGCCGATGTTATGTACGGGGTCACCATGCAGGAATCCGGCGTCTCCAAAATCATATCGACAAAATTCAGGGAAGCCACGCCGGAAGAATCCACTGTTTCCTGATGGGCCCATCCTCATTTTTCGAGAAAAAGTTTAAAAAAATTTTTTGGAGACTGGCGGACCGGTTTTTACCGTCAGAA
>Ga0181520_10011688_pt1 | contig 11466 bp, 10 predicted proteins | sample PEATcosm2014_Bin_29_FD_132451 | JGI IMG/M metagenome (GOLD analysis project Ga0181520, IMG submission 132451) | Peatland microbial communities from MTU Mesocosm Facility, Houghton, MI, USA - PEATcosm2014_Bin02_30_metaG | ecosystem: Environmental > Terrestrial > Soil > Wetlands > Peat | place...
GTGCAGCCGATCCAGGGATTCCATGTTGCGTCAGCCCAGGCGATCTTTGTTGTTCTTGCCATGAGTGCTCCATTTCTAGTGTCTTTCAGTTAAGAGTAAAGCCGGATGCTTCCGAACCGGCGTGTCAGCGCCTCCGCGGCGGCGCAGCAAACGAGAGACTCGCATCTCAAATGGCAGGCCTGAGGGAATCCTTTGGCTGCTTTAAATGGCTCTGATCGTGATTGACCAATCAGAATCGCTTCAGATCTGTCATTTGGGGTGAGTGTCGATGTTGTGAAATAGATTTGGTCTGCCTGGCCACAGTTCTACTTCAGTCTTGGTCGAAGTGATGAAGCAGCAGGCATTCTGCCTCGATTCAGCGGCTTGAAATAACGGAAAGGGTTCCAAGTTCGGGCGGCGCTGTTTGCTCTATGAACAGTGGAAGGATTGTGCGTTAAGATGCTCTGATCTAGGAATAATGGCACGTGAATCGGTGACCTTACCGTGAGGCGCAAGAGACTCATGCATTTTGCCCCCACACCCCGCTTACACCGTTGACTCTCCGGTCGTGTTCATAATGGAAAATCGTCAGGGGGCGCCGACGATGCTTCAGTGTCTCTCCTAATCGCCTTGATGAGATCCCAGACGCGCAACAGCGCAATCCTTAGCTGAATCTTCAGCCAGTAAAGACGGCCGAAGCAACCGCACACAGGGCGGTCATATATCGACAACCGGCAATCGCCGCCATCTTCTGCTGGAAAATCCTCGCCACAAGATTGCTTCGGTTCATCGCATTCCCAATCGATTCCATCGTCGCTGTCGTCGCTGAAATCCATCGACTCAGCGGGATCGCGATCGTCGTCGGTGAGGTCACTGTTGATTTCCTCGGACCTCGAGTCCGCGGGTTGCGAGGCTGGGGGCGAAATGAGCACGAGCTCGTCAAGTTTTGGTTCCATTGAGATTTTCATTAAATCCCTTCACGGGGGTTAGTGGCGCGAGACGCCGTTGGTGTTATGCATGTGGTGGATAGTTCTCTGAGTCGCTTGAGGACCCGAGATCGGGCTCAACTACTTGCAACAGACGTTGTACCTTGGGACAGCTAGGGGGCTGAACCGGATCGGCCAGTTGAGTTCGAATTGTTTAGCAACCTGGCTGCCAGTTGGGCACCTAGCTGTCGTCATCGCAGCGATGACAGCAACCGGAGCAATCGCCACGACAGCAATTTGTGATCAATGAATACAGAAGAACAAAGGGAAAGAAGATCAATACAAGGATGCGCTTAACCGGAGACCAGCTGTAAATACCCGTTTCTTCCTGCGGGAGAAGAACTAGGGCGTATGCGAGTGCTCCGTCAACAACGAGGCGGATGCAAGAGTTGGTCATCGTAGCAATAGAAGAATGCGAGGATATGACACCTAACATATCGAACTCTTTCTGCGGGTTACCGCGTTGTCTCATGGGAAGTCGGGCCGCCAGCCGCCCTCGATGGATTACTAAAGAGAACGTTGCGCCACTTCGGGGGGTGATGATCAAATTGCACATACTTGAGCGGAAGAGCGCATCGGTCGCACCGCCCAGATTGTTGATCTCGAGGTTCAGGCGATTAGATACTCGAAACACCGAGGTATTCTCCTTCAGTCGACCAATGCTATTCTTCAGGAGCAAGGCCTGCCCCTCGATTAGGTGGGTGGTTCACGTTGGAGGATACGGGTGACACGTTCATCTCCACGGAGAATGTTGGAAAGTCAGCAAGAAGTGCGTTGAACGGTTGCGAGCGGCGTGCACGTCCTGAACCGATCTGTTCGGTAGAAATGATTGAAATATCGGCGAAGTACCGATTGCCGTAATAGATCCAGTCGGCAACGCGGAGCATTAGAAACTCACGCACAGCCGTGGCAACGCGGACCTCGTCGCGAAGAAGACGCACCGAGACGAAGGGGCCGACTATCGGGCCTAGTTCGCCAGGTATATGAGACTCTTGATCGACGGAGTAATGCCCGTCGCGGAACTCTAGGAAGAGAGGCATAAATGCTCCTGATTGAGGAAACGAGTGCTTAATCGGTTGGAGTTTTCAAGTGGGTGGTACTCGAGCTCCTTGCTTTGTGGATGCTCATGATCGGGACGTAACCGATGCCAATGATGTCGTCGAGGACCGCGGGCCAGGTGGCGCACCTTGTTCTGGCTTCGAAGACGACCTCCGCGCACTTCCTAATCGTCCGGCACAGGAAATCCATTTGCAGGTATTGTTCGTATTGCAGGGTGAAGCCTGATCTACCCAAGAAATCGAGCAGGGTGTTGATCCACGCAATGACATCCGGAACACTGTTGCATGCTTCCAGCCTGGGGGGCGTGACCTCAATGAACTCGGACAAGACCCGTGTCGCTCTGCGGGTTGTGACGGCATCCTCGTCAACTCCATGCAGTTCGAACACTGCATTGCGGGAGATTGTGCCATTGGTCCGGCGCGTGAGCTTTAGCGCAAACGCCGATGGTGTCGATCACGACTGAAGTTAAGGGCTCAGCCAGGAGATCTTGGAGAGCATCCTGAATCCGAGCGGCGATGCCAAACTCTGTGAGTTGTGGGCGTAGGATGGTCGTTACTGCAGCCGCGCTTTCTCGTACCAGGATGCAAATGTCTTCTGGACCCTACCAGGGAGCTTGCGCCGATTCACTTGCAGCAGGATGGCGTTGATCTCGCTGCTGCCCGCGACGAACAATGCAATCCCGGCTATGACTATAAGCGTGATCCGCTGAAAAAGGTGACGTGCCTTTGGTTTGCTCTTTGCGCTTAGCGAGTAAAGCCGCCTTATCAACCGCGAGGCCGCGACGGCTCCGCCGATCACGATCAGCATTGGGGCTACCACGTAATCGAAGTCCCTAGTCTGCTGAACTCCCGTCGCTTCCCGTAGTTAAACCACTGATGGAACTCACCGTATAGAGCGGCCGCGTGTGCCACACGTGTGCCGCTCTATCGTATTCTAGGAAGCAACATGGCTCGCAAGATTGGCCGGATCATCCGTCGTGGACCGCAGATGTGGATGCTCTGTATCTAAGTCGGACGCGATTCCGAAACTAGGAATCGTAAATACATCAGAAAGACAATTCATGGCGGACTGCGTGTTGCCAAGGCCAACTCAATCGCTACTGGCCGAAGGGGACCTCTGCATTTTGGCCCAAACCACTGCCCATTCGCGGCAGAGGTCGGAAATAGTAGGCCTCTGCAGTTGCACAGCAGAGGTCTTGGCCAAAATTCTTATGTTTGATGCAGTTGAGGGTGTTCGAGAGGGTGCTGAAAAGTCTCTCGCTGGCCAAAGAAATGATGGCGCTATGGCGAAAGTCGGCACTGATCTGCCGTTGACGAGCGATTTGGCGATAAGTACTCATCGACATGTTATTGACCAACATGCTCTGCAGCGCCGACGTAATCTTCGTTCTGACCAACGCCGTAATCTAGCGAGGTATCGGCCGGCGTATTAGTTATATTCGTCAGATTGCGGATCCGAGAAGGTGGCTGTCGAGTCACACGGATGACTGTGTAGAAATTGGCGAGGCTCGTGTAATAGGCGATGTTCAAATGCGAGACATCGAGGCTGGGTAGCAGAGCTTTTGCCATTACATAGAACGGCGCCAACGTTGCACGCTTCTGCCGCTCCACGACCATCATTTTATGCCCAGAGTTCATGGCGTCTTGTTTGATGGCCGCCAGTTTGGACAGCGTGTTCTCATGCGCCAAAAGTTTTTGTAATCCGTACCCTGCGCAATTCGGGATGCTCAACAATGTTCTCTGGGGAGGTGAAATCACCTGCGGCCATAATCCGTGGCTGCTTGCCCGGCTGGTGGACGAACTGACTGTCGAGGCGGACGCGGACGGCAAGGAGAGGGCCACATGGAAGGAACGCCCGAAACCGGATTTGAGCTGGATACATAACGAGGCGCTGCGGCGGATGGTTCACTCCTCATCATTCTGGCGGTGCGCGCAACCACGGCTCCGCAAACCCTGCCGCGCCATTTTGAAAGAGCGGGTTTGCTCCGCTGGAGCGGGCCATCCCGTAGCCGTTAACGGCTTTACTGTCTTTGATGAAATGCCGCAGTTCCAGATACCGTGCTGCCAAGGCCATTGATTCAGGCGATTCCGCTGGGGCGAACATCGACACACCGCCTTCAATGATGCCGATTGAAAAACAGAGAAGATCGAGCAAGGTAATCAGGCGAAGAAAGTTGATGTCCTGTCCGAAATTCTCAAAGAGGCCGTGCAGTATGCGGTCGCGAGCTACTCCGCGTATTCTCTGTTGGTTGAAGCGTTGCTGGACATGATTATCTCTTCAGCCACGGCAAGGTTGCGGTTTGATAGTTGCTGAATTCCCGAACAAATTCCTCGGCCCATGCAGCCGCCTCTGCGACAGTATCTTCGAGGGAATCGTCCTTATACTCGATTTTGTGCCAGTGCTTATGCTTCGCATAGGCATCCTCAAACATCCAGGTAGCCCCTTTGCCTTCTTCTTGCAGCACTATTGTGACGCATTCAGCGGCCTTGGCAATATGCGGAATCTCATAAAGATGGCCGGAGGGCTCGGAGTTCTCGATGATGACAAACCTGGAGGAAAGCGCATACCGCATAACTTTCTGCACAACGCCTTCACCAGGCCTGTCAGGCTGTTCTTTGATGATGTAGGTGAAATAGCCAAGCTCCTGTAGCTTTGATTCGATCCTCTTCAGCTTGTCGAGCGCCGGGCCGGTATCTTTGCCAAGAATGAGGACGGAGTCGGAATCTTTCAGGATGGCGTCGGCGCGCTGCCACACCAAATCAAACGCAGCCTTTATCGAGCTAACCAGCTCTGCGGGCGGAATTGCCAGAGGCACGCGCAATTGCCACCGCACAAAGATATGAACATCCTCGGCATCGCGGGAAGGGTCTGAGAACGGATGTCCCTCGTGCATGAGGCGCGTGACGGCACGTTCCATCGCTTCGGAGAAGGCATAGGCGGAAAACTTGTGCTCCCAGTATTTGGTATAAAGATACTCTTCAATCCCGCAAAGCAGAGAATCGCCCTCACGGCGGATTCGCGTATCCGGGAAGTACTTGTCCATCACCCACACGGATACATCCTCCGGCATGGCAGCCAGATCAAGCTGATTCAGGGTTTCGATGCCAATGGGATCATTGTCTTCGTATCGGAACTCGTCCCAGCCGTCGTCAAGTTCATCGGTATCCTGCACTTCGTCGTCTTGGGACATGTCTGGCCTTTCTGATCTCCCATACGGTCTTCCAAACAGTTTAGTTGAAAGATCGCGTGTGCTGCGGCGCTGAAGAAGGCGCGCTTGTTGTTCTTGGGGACTTGCAGCCTGCTTGCGATGTAGGCGCATGATTATTGCGCCATTAGTGCTTCTCAGAACGTGCGGGATAAAGTTCCCTCACTGCCGCATTGACTGCTGAATAGGAAGGCCAAAGCGGTTACACTCGGTAGTTGAGATTACAACACTGGTAAGGGGGAGCGTGGGTGTCCGAGGTTCGGTTCACGGAAAAGCTGATCGCGTTTGTGGATGTTCTGGGTTTCAAGAATTTGGTCGAAGCCGCTGAAGAGGGTAATAGGGCTCCTCTTAACGCGGCACTTTCAGTCCTGGAGAAGTATGGCGGCGCAAATCACCGGAAGGACTTCATCGTCTCTGGGCACAATATTTGCCCACAGAGCCAGTTCATCACGCGGGGTCTGGACTTCAGGGCCACGCGCGTTTCCGATTGTCTGGTGATTTCAAGCGAGGTTTCGCCTGCGGGGGCGATCAACCTGCTTCAGCATTGCTGGGGTTTTGCCCTCAACCTGCTCGCCAATGGCCTGATGTGCCGTGGCTTTGTGACTCGTGGCAACATCTATCACACCGATGATCAATTCGTCGGGACCGGATACCAGAAGGCTCAGGAGCGTGAGCCGCAGGTGACGGCGTTCAAGCGCGAAGCTGACGAAAGAGGGACGCCGTTTATAGAGATTGATCGGCCAGTTTACGACTATATTGCCGCGCAGTCGGATGCATGTGTGAAACAGATATTCGGCAGGATGGTCAAAGGAGACGGAGACATCATGGCTGTGTTTCCCTTCCAAACTTTCGAACATTCTTTCGTGATTGGGGGCCTTTGGGGAAACCAGTTCGACGCGCAGAAGGAAAGGGAATCAAACCAGAATCTCCGCATGATGCTCACTGACATGAAGCAGAAGGTTTCGGCGTTGATTGACGTTTCCAACCCGCGAGCGGTGCAAAAAGGAGAGCACTATATGCGTGCCCTGGATGTGCAATTGGCGGTATGTGACGGCACCGATGCATGCCTACTGCAGTTAGAAACCACGTTCCCCAGACCTCATTAGGCGGGTCGTCAGATCGTCAGCCTTGTATGTTGTCGATCATCATTCTTCCCTTGATCCCTAACTCGATACATTATCACGCGCAGACGCTTGAGCAAATACTGCCTTGATGCTATGCGGGCGTTACACGCAGCTATGCCCTAGCGTAGCGGAACACGTTCTTCACATTCCGTGCGAGATATTGTCCCTTGGAGTCCGCGGCCTTCATCCCCTGAAACACCGTCTCAGGCACATCGAAGTAGTTATAGCGTCCACCGTTTTTGAATTCGACGACTAATACGTGCCGAGCTGAATCGTAGTCGAATCCTGCGATGTTAGATGACTGCGGCGTAGCAATCCAAGTCATGATGTTTCTCCTAAACCTGTATTTGAGTCTGCTTGAGTAGTGGCTTCTTGTTTGGGGGTGTGATGCTCATAGTGCGGACTTTGCCTTCGCCACTGTCTCATCACAATTGTATAGTCTTCTGCGTTACGAGGAACCGCCCAGCCACCCTCGCCTTCATAACCTTCTTTGTTGGCGTCGCCGTGAACTACTACACGCGGATCGCCACTGTCCGGTCGGCGATTCTTGTCTGGTGGATCAATCAGGGTTCGAATCGGCAGGCTCACAGCCTCGCCGACAATGATCGCCTCTCCGGTGCGAAGTATGGGGAGCATATCGAATAAGCCTTTCAGGTTGTCTGAAGAAGCTCCGGCAACCTGACCGCGATCAGTGTCATTTGCAAGTCGCATTGCAAAGATAGTGCCGCACTGGGAGAGAATTGTTGAGTCAATTTCTGATGGGCGTTGACTCACGATCATAACGCCCACGCCATACTTGCGTCCTTCCTTTGCGATACGACGGACCGCGCTCGCAGCCGGCCCCGTGTGCTCTTTGCCTAAATACGTGTGTGCTTCTTCAAGGACAAACAACAAAGGTCGCTCACGACCGCCCTCAGGCAAATTTCTAGCCCAGAACAAAGCATCATAAAGAATACGAAGCGTGGCTCCAATGAGGTCATTGAGGACCGTCGAAGGAATGCCAGATAAATCGAGTATTGTGATCGGTGAGGGACTTCCTACCCAGTCCGCCAGCAAGGCATCAAGATCCCTCACAACTGCACCGTCGAGTGATGGACACCAATCCCCTGGATTGAAAACAAAATCGAATTGTGGATCACGAAGCTTTGACCCGAGGACTGCCAATTGCTGCCTAACGCCGAGCGGGTCCGGTCCCCAATTCACTCGTTCATCAGCAGGGCCGGTAGTCTTGATTGTGCGATATTGCGGGGGCACAACAGACATGGCATCACCGACTTGGAGCGGCTTGCCATCTGTTCCGAGAACGTAAGCGGATTCTACTTCGTCAACGGCTGCACCGGGCTTCGGAATGACGGTGCGATGCTCCCGCTGATGGAAATCAAACCATAGTTTGTGCATGCAGAACGGGACGGGCGAGTCTACCGTCAGCCTTTCAGCAATGACTCCCTCACGAGCTTTCTTACCTAACGATTCGCGCTTGAGCGCGACAATCGCATCTGCAACAGCAGACCGTTGCTCGTCTTTTAGATCACCGAAAGCAAGCTTCACTATTTCGTCGAAGCTCAGCGCCCAAAATGGTATGTGGAGAGGCTTTTCTCCTTTGCTGAGGTCGGCGGAAATTCGGAACACCGTGGAACGATCGGCCAGAGCCTTAGCGTACTCGCCGTGAATGTCCAAAACGACGATGCGAGCGGAAGGATAACGATTCGGATTCGAAAGCGCTGCTAAGAGCCCCGCAACAGTCGTGGACTTTCCAGCACCAGTGCTCCCCACAACAGCCGAATGACGAGTGACAAGCTTATTGATATTGACAAGAGCCGGAATAGACTCGGCACTTGCCAGGTGGCCAACGGTTACGAAGTCGACCGGATCGCCAGGACCGTAGATTTCACGGAGGTCTTCCTCGGTGACGATATGAACGGCGTCATTGATTGTGGGATGTTGCGAAACGCCACGCTCGAATCTTCCCTCCCGGCCTCGCTCTCCCACCAATTGGACTTTGAGCCACTGACTTCCCCAAGGTCGAACGTCCCCTTCCGTTTTGGGCGCTGCCCCGGCCCCGACCTGAGACACGATGCCAAACAATGAGGTATAGCCTAGGGGGATTCGCACAAAACTCCCGACTTGACCAATCCTGTACGATTCGCCCTTATAGAAACTCAAACCGGTAGCTGTTTCATTTGCAAGGGAGACACTCACCGATGTGCCGGCAACATCTTGCACGGTTCCGATAAGTGTTGGATCAGTGCGCATCGCTAGCACCTTGTTCGATGTCTCGGCTGGAAAGCTGCTGCGCTAGAAACTGGCCGAATACAGCAAAGTCCCCCAAGAGCCACTTGCATTGGTCTGGCGGTGCCGTGCTTCGCCCGGTCGGCACAGTCACCGCAACTGCAATCGCGTATGCCGGGTTAGTGGCCTTAACTTCGCTACCCCAATTGCGCTCGACTGTTCCGATGACACCGCCGTCCGCTGCTAGTAACGTCAGGTTTGCATGGCGCTTTGCAAGCTCTTTAGCTTTTGGGGATTTTGCAAGGTCGCCGAAGATCATGGCTATACATGCTGCGTTGGGATTCCCTGAAAGACCTTGCCCGATATACGCGTTGATATGCTCATCGGCAAAGGAGTATCCGCATGTAAGTAAGACGCATTGATCTGAACGCAGGAAAACTCGAAGCCGGTCAAGCATGGCGTAATACGGCATCTGTCGGCTTTGGTCGTATTTGAGATGAGATGGGTAAATTAGCAACTGCTCGCCGGCGACGTGGTCACGGCTCCGCCGAATCTTATCCTTGTCAGTCATCCACCAATTGATGGAACCGTGAATCTTCCAAAGCCGCGCCCAACGTGGAGGTAAATCGTCTTCAGCCATGGATTCCAAGTCAAGAAACGCACTGTCCGAACCAACAAAACCGTCGAAGTAAGGTACTCGCTGATCTTCCAGCGCCTGTTCTATGAGCAAATCGTAATTCGTGGTGAAAAGTTCTACTGGCTTGTCCCGCGAAATGGCCTGAATCCAACTCGCAAGCACATGGTATGGAGTATCGCTTGTGGGAAGGCTCTTGCTCACAATGCCGCGCACTTTCTCACAGATCGCGCGATCCAGCTTGCCAAGCAGATCCGACGAGAATCCGTCGATGTCGCCTGTTCCGCAGATGGACTTCAGTGTTCGTATATGGCTTAACACATCTTCGATTGTTGGTGTGGGAATGCCACGTGCGATCACACGGTCCCAAGCGGATTGAGCCACTGTCTTCAATGCTGCATCAGCATCCAGGTGCGTTTTGACCTGCGCTGTCAGGCCCCATATCTCAGGAATGATCGGTTCCGACTTGCCGCCAGTTGAAGTTTGAACAGCAAGTGGGCAGCCAGCACCGAGAAAGAAGCCTACACGCATCTTGCCGGGAGCGAGTCGCTGTAGCAGGTCCATCGCACGACGGTACGGATCATGCACAGGGTCCGCCGGCGCCAGGGAAGCGGATGCGGGCGAAACTCCGGGCGGTGTCCCGGGTGTACTAATTGCCGACTTCGCAGATGCCATCAGGACGCTCCTTCAGAGTCAGGCTTGGAGGATTCGAGAAGTCTGGTTTCCAAGCCCTCAATTTCTTGCATAGTTCTTCCGGCAATACCCTGGAGGTCGCCATACATGCCAACCGTTGTTTCTATAACACCCTTGATTTGCTCTTCGCGCTTGGCCCAAAGTCGCGTCATGGTCTTTCTTTCCTTGTCGAGATCCGCCTGCATATCCTCGAATTTTTCGACAATTGCCTCGACGCGATGGCGAAAGCGGGGTCCGGTAAGATACTGATAGACCAGTTCCATCTTTGTCTTCTGCCCCTCCCCAGCCTGTCGTGCCGTAGCAAGCTCTATCAGAGACTGACGCAGAGCAATTGCAACTGGAATGGCACAGCGGGACTCCGTGACCCAGACACCATCAATGAAATCGAACGCTTCGACGCCCTTGGGAAGCACCTGCGACACGAGTAATGCAATCTCGGCCTTCGCTGTCCGCTGGTCATCCCGGAGTTTAGGAAGCCAACCATCACTCCAATTCTTCGTTCGTTTAGATTCCCAGAGTATGGTGCCGCAAAGCTGGCCTAGGGGTCCAATAATACGATGAAGTACGTCCCCGCCGAACTCCCCCTTTGGCACCGGCTCAATGGTATCCCTCGTGAATTTCGTGCGCAAGAGCAACTCCAACTCCAACTCTTGGGCTTCTCCCTGAAGCTGTTGAGATCCTTGCTCCGCCTTGCGTCTCAACTCCTCAATCTGGCGCTGCATAGACGCAATTTGCTCTTCTTTTTCGAATACCTTGAGCTTCAGGCCTTCCTCAGCCTCCAGCTTGGCTTTGTCTCTGACCGCGCCTAAAGACTCTTGCACGCGCTTCTCTATAGTCAGATCGAATTCCCGCTTCGTATCGTCTAGCTCCCGCTCTTTGCGTATTAGGTCCGCCTGGGCTCTTTGAGCTTCCGCAAGTTTAGAATCGCGGTCCTTCAGCACTCCTTGCAAGTCTTCGAGCTGTTGGGACTTTTGATCAAGGTCGGTCTCAAGAAGCAAGCGGGCCTTTTTCGCCTCTTCTGCCGCTATCCGGTCCCGTTCAGGTTTGAGTTTTGCGGCGACCTGTTCGTCTATGGATTCTTGAGCCTTGGCGAGGTCAGCCTGCTGTGTACGAATGGCTGCTTCGCGCTGGGCAACATCGGCATCCTTCTGTGCGATCCGAAGTTCGTATTGCTTCTTTGTCGTTTCGATCAGCGGAGCGGCGAGTGACTCGGTGAGCTTGATTTCAGTCTTGCAGTTTGGGCAGATAATGATTGGTTCATTCATCTTGAAGAACTCCCAGATCAACCAGATTCATGGTGGCACTTACGGAGCAAAATGCCGCTCGAGCGACACGGATGGTACTGCACCAAATCAGAGATGTCACGCCGCTCCCTCGCCTATGTTGGCGTCGGCAAGGTCGTTTTCGACGATGCATAGAGTTTGTCTTCCTCTCATTAGAATTATGGCAATCCGTACCAGGTGGACCGCCCGGCGCCGTGACGTACCAACATGCCCTTTTCTACCAGTGACGTGAACGTAGCTTTAAGTGTGTTCGGGCTTGCGCCAAACTCGCGCA
>Ga0181520_10011690_pt1 | contig 11465 bp, 10 predicted proteins | sample PEATcosm2014_Bin_29_FD_132451 | JGI IMG/M metagenome (GOLD analysis project Ga0181520, IMG submission 132451) | Peatland microbial communities from MTU Mesocosm Facility, Houghton, MI, USA - PEATcosm2014_Bin02_30_metaG | ecosystem: Environmental > Terrestrial > Soil > Wetlands > Peat | place...
CTCGCCATCGCCGACGCCTTGGTCCGCAAGAGCGTTTGGATCCTCGGCGGCGACGGCTGGGCCTTCGACATCGGATTCGGCGGCCTCGACCACGTGCTCGGTTCGGGCAAGAACGTCAACGTGCTGGTGCTCGACACTGAAGTTTACTCGAACACAGGCGGCCAGGCGTCAAAGGCCACGCCGCGCGGTGCGGTTGCCAAGTTTGCTGCAAGCGGCAAACCGAACAGCCGCAAAGATCTTGCCATGGAGGCAGTGAGCTACGGCTCGGTCTACGTGGCGCAAGTCGCGCTTGGCGGCAACGACAGCCACGTCGTGAAGGCCTTCCAGGAAGCCGAAGCGCATGAGGGGCCGTCAATCATCATCGCGTACTCAAGTTGCATCGCCCACGGCTACGACCTGGTGCACGGGCTCGAACAGCAAAAGCTCGCCGTGCAGTCGGGCTACTGGCCGCTGATGCGCTATAACCCAGGGCTCCGCGAGGAAGGGAAGAATCCGTTCCAACTCGATTCGAAGGCACCCTCGATCCGGCTCAAGGAATACGCCTATCGCGAAGCACGCTACACCATGCTTGCGCGCAGTAATCCCGAGCTGGCCGGCGATCTGCTCAAGGAAGCGCAGGACGATGTCGAGCGCCAATGGCGCGTCTATTCCGCGCGCGCGGGTATGCCGGGCCGTGGGGAGACGCCGCATATCGCGCCCCCCGAAGCAACTGAAGTAAAGCCGGAAGGCAAACTGGTGGCCAAGGCTGCCGGAGGTGAAGAATGATCGACATTTCAATGCAGTACCTCGGCATGAAACTGAGCGGCCCAATCGTGGTCGCCTCCACGCCGCTGTCGGAATCGATCGATAATATTCGTCAAATGGAGGAGGCGGGCGCTTCGGCTATCGTGCTCACATCGCTCTTTGAAGAGCAATTGGCGCTCGAGTCGCGCGCCCTCGACGAAGATTTGTCCCGCGGTACGAACTCCTATGCCGAGTCGCTCGATTTCCTTCCGGAACTCACCGACTACCGCATGACGCATGACGGATATCTCGAGTATCTGTGGCGCGCTCGACAGGCAGCCAGCATTCCCATCATTGCCAGCCTGAACGGCGCCACCGCCGGCGGCTGGGTGCGCTTTGCCAGGGAGATGGAACAGGCCGGTGCCAACGCGATCGAGCTGAACACCTTCGCGCTGGCGACGGACCGCAGGCAGACCTCCGCCGAGCTCGAACTGCAATTACTTGAGCTCGTCGAAAATGTCTGCAAAGCGGTTAAGATCCCGGTGGCCGTAAAGCTCTCTCAATCCTTTACAAGTTTGCCGCATCTTTGTGCACGGCTTGAGGATGCAGGCGCACAAGCCGTGGTCCTCTTCAACCGCTTCTATCAGCCGGACTTCGATATCGAGGCGCTCGAAGTGCGGCCTACGCTGCACTTCTCCACGCCGTCTGAGCTGCTCCCGCGCCTGCACTGGGCCGCCATTCTTTACGGCAATCTCAAGGGCGACATCGCCATTACCGGCGGCGTCCACTCCGCCGAAGATGTCCTCAAAGCCATCATGGCCGGCAGCAGCGTTGCCATGATGGTTTCCGCGCTCCACATTCACGGGATCCAGCACATCGGCCGCGTGCTCGCCGACCTGCGCTACTGGCTTGAGAAGCGCGAGTACACTTCGCTTGCCGAAACGCGCGGCTGCCTCAGCCGCCGTTCGGTTCCCGATACATCGCCTTACGACCGCGGTAACTACATCAAGACGCTGAGCTCCTACAGCCTTCGCCAGACGTTGGCAGCTTTTTAGCATGATGTAATTTTCTGGATTGCCCCAAATCAGAAGGCGGCTGCACGATCGTGCAGCCGCCATTTATTTGTGAAGAACTCCTGCGAGAGGAGAATTCGAGCCGCTTTCGCATGGCCGTATCTACCGCAAATTTAAGCCGCGATTATTCGCCCATTCCTGGCGAACCGTCTCCACGAATTGCTCCGGATCGTTTACTTGCACCAGAACTGGCGCACTGTCCCTGCGGGGTGGCAGCAGCACGAGATTCGCTCCATCGGCCCAATACATCCGAACAGGCCCGCTCGCAACCTTAAACCAGCCGGAATGATAGTAGGCGTTCGCAAATCCGTCTGTTCGCTCTGTTGGCGTCCACTCGTGGTCAGTCCGAATGTTCACGACCTTGATGTCGCTCACGTCAATATCTGCGGCATTCACGGTGACCGGGTAGAAGCGATCATGGATGGTGAGAGACGTCGAGGTCAGCGTCAGTTTCGGCGGCCCCGGCGAATACATCAGGGCCAGGCAGACAAAGCCTATGCTGAGAATCGCGATGGTGCCGCCGATCCATAAGCCCACGAGCACTCCAACTTTCGAGGATTCGGTCGCCCGTGAGGTCTGCCGCGCGGTAGTCACGGGCGCCGGCACTACGCTCCGAACCGACGCGAGAAAACCGGGCACATTTTCTGGACTGAGTACGATCGTCGTCGCGTCGGTGACAACAATGACGGAATGACTGCGATTCGTCATATACCAACTGCATTTGCCGAGCTTTGCCGTGTTGAACAAGCCGTAATACCCGAATAATCCGCCGCTAGCCCATAGCCGGATACACTTTCTGAAGTCTTCCGGAGTCCCGGTACGAATTTCGCGGACGCTGTTGAGCGAAACGCGCACGTTTCCGATCAAACGCTTAATGAGGATGCAATGATCGGAAATCTGATACGACTGGGGCGAATAAAGGTACGCCAACGCGACCACGCAGAGTTCGAAAGCGCCGACGAGGGCACTTTTTGTGGTGATGAAAAGGGCGACGAAACCCGCAATCACGACGGCGCTGGTGATCTTTGCCGCCAAATCGTAGGTCGTTGCGAAGGACTGTTCTTGCAACCCAGACATGGCGAACGGCCTCGCGGAAATTCTCGCATATAGCAGTGGGAAAGTTGTGACGGCGGGTACATTCGAGAGTGATATCGGAGTCGTTGGCGCAAGTTACAAGATGAAATTGCCGTTTGACCGGCTGTAGGGGATGTCGTTTGAGCAGGATTGGCACCCGCTTTTGCGGGCTTAATCCCGCCTGAACATTCAGGCCGAGCCTCTCGGTCGCCGAGAGATTGCACTGCTGGTTCGTTTTCGAGCTTGCGTCAGAACTTGTTCGTCCGCTGGTACTTCGCCGCAATCCGGTCTAGTTCTTAAGAAATTGCAGCACTGTCTTTTCCAACACTCCCTGCGCCCGGGGAAGAGCAGCTTCAACCCGCTCGCTGAATTTTTCTCCCAACTCGGTCGAACCAGTGCTCACCGTCAACATCATTGCATGCGCCGATCGCGAGCCATACAACTCGCGTGTCAAGCTGAGAAGTTCCGGCGCATCCAGATGGTGTGTCGCCACCCCCTCATTTCCCGCCTCTGCCGCGACCGGAATAAGACTGACGCGGCCTGGAATGGATTCCAGGGAGCTATCGACAAAGAGAACAGAATCAGCCTCCGCAATTCTCTCTGCCAGATCGGGCGTCCACTGCTGCGTTGCAACAACGCGCACGTCCGCATTTTCGCGAAATCGTTCTGCAGCCCACTCCGCCAGAAAGGGTCCAACGCCATCGTCGCTGCGCAGCGTGTTGCCGCAGGCCAGAATAAGACATCCAACTGGATTCGCGTTCGTAAATATCGGAAGCCTCGGTTCGAAAATCTCTGAACTTACAGGTATCGCCTCATTCACCTGCACATCAGGAACGGATTGCATGATCCAGGATCTCTCCTTCCGCCGAAAGTAGAACGATCTTTAGCGGCATCTGTCCAAACGCATGCGTCGAGCAACTCAGGCACGGATCGAACGTACGCACGACCGCCTCGACCCGGTTCAAAATTCCGTCGGTAAACTTGCCGTCTTTTATGTAATGCTTCGCAGCCTGCAGAACGCCTTCGTTCATGGCCTTGTTGTTCTGGCCAGTGGCAATCACGAGATTGGCCCATGTGATCTTGCCGTTTTCGTCCACCTTGTAATGATGATGCAGCGTACCGCGCGGGGCTTCTGCCTGTCCGGCGCCTTCAAGGCGGTTCACGCCCGCAGTGGCGCGAACATGCGTATCGAGGATGCGCGGGTCGTTGAGGATCTCTTCGATTTTCTCGACTCCATACAGCATCTCGACTAGCCGCGCGTGGTGATAGTGGAATGAGCTTGCAACCGGCCCCGCGGCAATCTGCTTGAACTCGGCAAGCTCTTTCTCGGCGCGGGACGTGCCCATACGTTTCACTATATTGAGCCGTGCCAGCGGTCCCACGCGGTAGCTTCCCTGCGGATAGCCAATCGGCTTGTAGTAGGCGAACTTGGTATAGCTGTAAGGCTCCACCGCTTCGCCAATCACTTCGGTGAAACGGGTCGCCGTCATCCCGTCTTCAATTGTGCTGCCTGCTGGATCGATCAGCCTCAGCGCGCCATCGGTAAATTCGATCGACTCGTCTTCGCCGATCAGGCTCATATAGTTCGACGGGAAGTTCGCAAAAACCTCAATTTCCGCGCGGAATGTATCGGCGATCTGCTTGTAAGCGCCGAGTGCCATGCCAATGTTCGCGTAGGCCTCGGGAATCATCGCAAGAATCGCGTCGCGTTTTGCCGGCTCCAACGGCTCAGTCACACCGCCGGGCACAACCCATCCGGGATGGATGCGCTTTTTCCCCAGCAGTTCGATGATGCTTTGCCCGAAGCGCCGCAGGCCGACGCCGGCACGCCCCAGTTCAGGTTTCGCCGCTGCGACTCCAATAATGTTGCGCAGTTTCGCATCGGACTCCATGCCCAGCAGCAGATCGGGCGAAGCGAGATAGAAGAAGCTCAGCGCATGCGACTGCACCATCTGTGCGAGGTTCAACATTCGCCGCAACTGCGCCGCGGTATGCGGAATCTGCACCGACATGATCGCTTCGCAGGCTTTCGCAGATGCGATCAGATGCGAAACAGGGCAGATGCCGCAGATGCGCGCCATCAGGCTTGGCATTTCGTAGAACGGCCGCCCTTCAGAGAAGCGTTCGAAGCCGCGCACTTGCGTCACGTGAAAATGCGCATCTTCCACTTCTCCCTGTCCGTTCAGCTGGATGGTGATTTTGCCGTGTCCTTCAAGGCGCGTTACCGGATCGATGGTGATGGTCTGGCTCATAAAACTAGGCTCCAAATCGGGTAAGGGCCGGGATATCCAGCGGCCCGCCATTCACCAACGCGGTTAGCGCGGTGTGAAATGTGTCGGCCGAGGGCGGACAGCCGGGCAAAAACACGTCCACCTTCACGAATTCATGAATGGGGCGCACCACGCGCAGCAGCTTCGGAACCACCACGCAGGGAATCTGCGCTTGTGCGCTGGCATTTTCGATATAGGCGCGCTCGAGAATCGCCTCCGGACCCATCGGGTTGCGCATCGATGGCACGTTGCCCGTAATGGCGCAGTCGCCCATCGCCACCAGCATCTTCGAGTGGTCGCGAATCTTTTTTATCTTCTTCTCGTCGTCCACTGACGCCACAGCTCCCTCCACCAGCGCGATGTCCACTTCGTCAGGGAACTCTTTGGTGTCGACCAGCGGGCTGTAAACCAGGTCCACCACCTCAGCCAGTTCGAGAAGTCGTTCGTCCATGTCGAGAAACGACATGTGGCAGCCGGAACAACCGTCCAGCCAAACCGTAGCCAGTTTCAGTTTGCTCATCGCGCTTCCCTCATCAAGTTCAGATAGGGCAGAAAATCGGGGTACTTTGGATGATCGGAGCCGACCTTGCTCTTGTCGAAAAGGGCTCCCGTGGGACAGACCTGGACGCACTTGCCGCAGCGCGTGCAGGCCGACTTACCCCACTCCTCATGAAGGTCAGAGATGATGATCGCATTGGTGCCGCGGCCCATCACATCCCAAATGTGTGCGCCCTCAATTTCGGCACAAACACGCACGCAGCGGGTACACATGATGCAGCGATTGTGGTCGAGCGTGAACCGCTCATGCGACGCATCGACAGCCAGTTCAGGATTGCGGTAGGGCAGGCGGACGTGAGTCAACCCCTGCTCCTGTCCGAGCGTTTGCAATTCGCAGTGGCCGTTCGCTACACAAACAGAGCAAATGTGATTGCGTTCCGCAAAGAGCATTTCGAGAATCGTCCGGCGGTGCTTCTGTAGCCGCTCCGTGTTGGTGCTGATCTCCATGCCTTCCTGCACGGTCGCCACACACGCCGGTGACAGCTTGCTGGTCCCTTTGATTTCAACCAGGCAAAGGCGGCATGCGCCCACGTCGCTCAGCCCGTCAAGATGGCAAAGCGTGGGGATGTTGATGTCATTCTCGCGCGCCACTTCAAGAATCGTCTGTCCGGCGCGTGCGCTCACTTCCTGCTCGTCGATGACAAGAGTTTTGACATCTGTTTCCTGGCTCATGCCATCACCTCCACAGCAGCTTCCATGTTGCACACTCCGGCCGGGCAACGCTTGTGCTGGATATGCTCAATGTACTCTTGGCGGAAATACTTCAGCGTGCTCAGCACTGGATTGGGTGCTGTCTGCCCCAGTCCACACAGGCTCGCTTCTTTTACCGTCGAGCAGAGATCTTCCAGCAGTTCCAGATCATCCATGGTCCCGGCTCCAGTGCAGATGCGCGTCAGCAGCGTATACATCTGCGCCGTCCCCGCGCGGCAGGGAATGCATTTGCCGCACGACTCCGTCATGCAGAACTCAATGAAAAACCGCGCCACATTGACCATGCAGGATGTGTCGTCCATGACGATCATGCCGCCCGACCCCATGATCGACCCCATCTTCAGCAATGCGTCGTAGCTGACGCCTACATCCAGCATCTCCGCGGGAATGCAGCCGCCCGAGGGTCCGCCCGTCTGAACAGCTTTGAAGGTGTGGCCGTCCGGAACTCCGCCGCCGATCTCCTCGATAATTTCGCGTAGCTTGATGCCCATGGGCACTTCGACCAGGCCGGTATTCGCGATTTTGCCGGTGAGCGCAAAGACCTTGGTGCCCTTGCTTCGCTCCGAGCCCATGTCGTGAAACCACTGGCCGCCGTTGCGCACGATGGGCGCGATGTTGGCATAGGTTTCAACGTTATTGATGAGCGTGGGCTTGCCCCACAACCCGCTTGCCGCGGGATAAGGCGGCCGCGGTTTCGGAGTGCCGCGCTTGCCTTCGATGGACGCGATCAGCGCGGTCTCTTCGCCGCAAACAAATGCGCCCGCGCCGAGACGAATCTCCACGTCAAAATTAAAGGGCGTGTTGCAAATGTTGTTACCGAGAAGACCGTGACGTCGCGCCTCGCGTAACGCGGTCGTCAGCCGCGAGACCGCCACCGGATACTCCGCACGCACGTAGATGAATCCCTTGCTTGCGCCAACTGCGTATGCTGCAATTGCCATGCCTTCGATGACGCGATGCGGATCGCCTTCCATCACGCTGCGATCCATGAACGCGCCCGGGTCGCCCTCGTCGCCGTTGCAGACCACGTACTTCTGGTCGCCCAGGGCCTTGGCCACTGTCCCCCACTTCAGTCCTGTGGGATATCCGCCTCCACCGCGCCCGCGCAGCCCGCTCTCGGTAATCCGGTGGATCACGCCGTTTGGCGTCATCTCGGTTAGGACGGTCAGCAGCGCCTTGTAGCCGTCGCGCGCAATATAGTCTTCGATTTTTTCCGGATCGATATGTCCGGCATTTTCCAGCACGACGCGCACCTGTTTGTCGAAGTGTGCGTCCAGTTCGCATTTCAACTCCGGAACGGGCTCGCCGCCAAGGCTCTTCACAATGGCCTCGGCATGCCCCTCATTCACACGTCGATAGAGCGTCTCCTCAGGATCCACGCGCACCAGCGGCCCATGCGAACACGGTCCCATGCATCCGGTCCGGCGCACGCATACTTTCTTGCCGCAGCTTTCGGCGGCCTTCTCCAGAGCGACTTTCAGTTTGTCGGCGCCCTGGCTGGCGCAGGCCAGGTCCATGCAGACGTTCAACTCATAGTCGTATTTTTCATTCGCCTGCTTGACGTTCTTGGCGATCTGTTCGAGCTCTTCGATTGTCATTTAGCGGCCCACCCTTCCAGTTGCCCGAGCATATTCTCGCAATTCATCTCGCCAACCACTTCTCCGTCGAACAGGGCCACCGGCGCGCGGCTGCATGCGCCCACGCAGCGGGCCGTCATCAGGCTCACCTGGCCGTCGGGTGTGGTCTGTCCCTGCTTGATGCACAAATGTTTTTCCGCTGCGGCTATCAGCTTGTCCGCTCCCTTGATGTAGCAGGCCGTACCGGCGCAGACCGTCACAGTATGCTTCCCCGGCGGTCTCAGGCTGAAGTAGTGATAGAAGGTCACCACCCCATAGGCCTGGCTCAGCGGCACGCGCAATGATCGCGCAACAAAACGGATGGCATCGTCGTCAAGATAGCCAAACGAGGACTGTACGGTGTGCAGCGTTTCAATCAGGGCGTGACGGGCATAGCCGTTCTTGCGCATCGTGCCGTTGACAATCTTCCAACGCTTGTCTTCGCTGGGTAGGGGTGGGGGTGTGAATGCTTGCACAATTCCTCCCTGATCGGTTCAATCGAACGTGAAGATCCGGAGTGGAAGCGGCATCATTCTGCGGACCCTCCGGATGCCTATCCTTGTTGTACGAGCCGGGACCTTGTGCAAACCGTGATAGCAGTCACGAGGGCATGTGGCTATCCCATTTCGTGACATCGGGATTCGACCGTTTTTCCGATATCTCTTGCTGTTTCACACAGCCAGGTGCTTTCCCTAAACGAACCATCCGGAATGGCTTTTCCACGTTTGCCGCGGCCGAATGTTCAAGTTCAACTATCGCGAACCAACAGAAGTCGAGCAGCCAGCTCCAATTCGCCAGGAGCCGGAAGCGAAAAGCTGAAAGTTGACAGCTAAAAGCTGCTGTTACGACCCGAGAGGCGGCAGATGACCCGATATTCCAAACAGGAAGATCACGCCAATTGCGCAACTATACGCCGCGCCGGCCCACGCGATGGCGTGATAAAACCGCGGATGATGCCCGCTGGCGCGGAAGGCTCCGCCCATTGAAGCTGTCATCAATGCGTTCATCGCCACCAGGCCGACGCAGAAGGCCGCAAGTCCCAGGATCCCGTTTTCAGTTCCTCCAAGGCTCTTCGCCAGAAAGAACAACGCCAGCTGGCTCGGCGTCTCGGCGCCCACGCCGTGCACCATGCCGATGACAAAAACCGACTTGCTGTCGTAGATCCACTGGAAGCGCTTCGGCCTGGCAGCCTTTGGATTCCAGGTGCGGCGAACTCGCCAGATCATCCAGATGAAGCCGTTGATTGCTATCGCCAATCGGCTCTCAATGCGGCTGTGCTCGTGGCCATGCGGGTTTTTCCGTAGGATTCCCGCGACCACGCCGATGCCTAACACGATAAGAGTGAGCCCGATAATCCGCTCGGTCCAGTTGTCAAGACCCTGCGGAAGGCCAACGTGCAGTTCCAGTACCGCGATACCTAGAGCGGCAACGGTAAATGCATGACCGAGCGCATATGTTACACCTAAGCGTAGTCCGCTCAACCAGTTACGCTGCACGGCCGTGATATCGGAGATGGCGGCGAGGTGATCGTAGTCGAAGCCGTGACGCAGTCCCAGCAACAGGCATGAGCCCAGAGCGGCATCGAGCTTCCAGTCACCTAGAATCTCTATCACGGAACTCAGTATAGAGGAGTAACTGCGCCCTCGGTGTGAGATAAATCACAGAGTCCAGCTATGCCAGCCAGCCGATGACGCCACCAGCGGGCCGGAGCGCTCATCTTCATCCTGCACCAACCTCGCCACTTATTTGCCGGCCTTCAGTTGGAGTTGGTAGTTGCTGTAATCGATCAGCACGACAGTGCGGCCAAGGAGCGTGCTCGTCGTCTCCGCCCGGGCATGCGTTGCCATTGCAAAGCCGTTCACGTTCACATACTGGCGCATCATTGTAGTAGTCCCGGTAAAAGCTGAAGCGCTCGCAGTCGCCACCCCCTGAATCTGCACCAGCGTTCCATCCTTCGCATCCACCCAGATGGTTCCGTCAATCGTATTCGACGCTTTGCGCCGCGCTGTCACTGGCACCACCACGCAATTCCGCCCATTCTGTTGCACGGTTGCGCCCATCTGCGGCTTCATGTCGTAATTGGCTGAGTCGAACCACGACGCGGGTAGGTGGGCAGGCTCGTTGATCACGCGCTCGTTGTCGAGGAGCGGCTCCAGACCGAAGTGAAGGATGATACTCGACCCGCTCTTTGACTGAATATCGTAGGTTTTTCCCACGCCCTTGCGGTAGGTATCCTTCACCGTCATTTCGGCCGCCGGATGGGTCTCGTCCTGCCCCCTGTACACGACATAGTGCTCAATATCGGTGAAACCCAGCACATTGTCATCGCGCGCCTGTACGGCAGCGTCTACGCTGCGGATTACCGCTGCTGCATCCGGCTCCTGGGCGGGCGTCGCGACCAAACCGAGTGACACAAGGATCGAAATCCACGCAAATGAGCCCGCCGCTTTCAATAACTCCGATTTTACGATGCCGAGTTTGGTCCGGCGCTCGTTCAGCATTTCCATCAAACCCTCCCGCAACCAGGCTCTGTGGGCGCCTCGCGTCAGATGCGCGAACAATCGGCAACGTTTACACGCCGTGCGCTATGCTGGTCTCCGATGCGAGGCGCGAACTTGAGCGGGGAATCCAACCCAAAACCAGAAAGGCCAGCAGCCCGCGAGGTGCTTGTGGTCAACGGCGTCGTGCAAGGCGTTGGATTTCGTCCCTTCGTCTATCGGCTCGCGCGCGAAGAAGGTCTGGCCGGCTCCATCGGCAACGACACCGGCGGCGTGACCATCGAGATTGAAGGTCCACAAGAAAAAGTCGAAGCATTTCGCCGCCGCCTGCAGGCCGAAGCTCCGCCACTTTCGCGCATTGACTCTGTGACGGCCCGAAGCACTTCACCGAAAGGGGACAAAAGCTTTCGCATCATCGAGAGCGCCGCGCAAGGGCAGGTCAGCACAGGCATTCCCGCCGACGCCGCCACTTGCACCGACTGCCTGCGCGAGCTGCTCGATCCCCACGATCGCCGTTATCGCTATCCATTCCTCAATTGCACCAACTGCGGCCCGCGCTTCACCATCACGCGGCGCATTCCCTACGATCGCCCGCAAACGTCGATGGCCAGGTTCAAAATGTGCCCTGCCTGCCAGGCGGAGTACGACGATCCCACCAACCGGCGATTTCACGCGCAGCCAAATGCATGCGCCCTCTGCGGCCCGCGCGTCTGGCTGGTCGACTCTGATGGAACGGAACTTGCATCGTCAGATCCGATCGCGGCGGCAATCGCCCGGCTGATGGTTGGTGACATCATGGCCATCAAAGGCATCGGCGGTTTCCACCTCTGCGTGGATGCAACCAATGAAGCAACCGTAATGCGCCTGCGCGAGCGGAAGCACCGTTACGGAAAGCCGCTCGCCGTCATGGTGCGCGATCTCGCCGCGGCGCGAGCCATCTGC
>Ga0181520_10011691_pt1 | contig 11464 bp, 10 predicted proteins | sample PEATcosm2014_Bin_29_FD_132451 | JGI IMG/M metagenome (GOLD analysis project Ga0181520, IMG submission 132451) | Peatland microbial communities from MTU Mesocosm Facility, Houghton, MI, USA - PEATcosm2014_Bin02_30_metaG | ecosystem: Environmental > Terrestrial > Soil > Wetlands > Peat | place...
AATTGCAATGAGCAACGTGAATACCTTCACGGTGGGCGCTCGTGGTCCGGTCCCAGGACCGGCCGCAAACGCCTTCGAAGCCATGTATGCGGGCTCCGGCGATCGCATCTTCCACGCCGCGGGCGATGAGACCTTTGAAGCCGTGAAGATGCTGCGCGCGGCAAATCCCGCACAATACGCGCCTGCGCCGGGCGTTGCGTATCCGAACACGGAGTTCGGTAACAACATGCGGCAGATCGCGCAACTGCTCAAGTCGAACCTGGGGGTTGAAGCTGCATTTACGGACGTTGGCGGATGGGACACGCATCAGAACCAGGGCAGCGTGAACGGCCAACTCGCCAACCGGCTCAGCGATTTTTCCGCGAGCATCGCTGCCTTCTGGCGCGATATGGGTGACGATGCGGGAAATATTACCGTCGTTACCATGTCGGAGTTTGGCCGCACCGCACACGAAAACGGAACCGGCGGAACCGATCACGGCCATGCCAACGCGATGTTCGTGTTGGGCGGCCAAGTAAAGGGCGGCAAAGTCTACGGTAAGTGGCCCGGTCTGGACAACGACCAACTGAACGAAGGCCGCGACCTTGCGTTGACCACCGACTACAGGCAGGTGCTAGGTGAAGTGCTAACGCATTCGCTGGGCGCTGAAAATCTCGATGTGGTGTTTCCCGGCGCGCGCATCGCCCGAAGCGGCTTCCTGCGGCTGGTGTAAAAGGGCGCAACAGCAAAGGCAGGTTCGCCGCGCATGTCTCGGTGAGCGCTATAATTGCCGCAACTTATCTTTGCATCGGCGGCCTGAATGAAGAAGCGTCCGGCTTTTTTCCATACTTTTGCATCCGCTATCCTGTTCATCTCAGGCGTGTCGGTCGCGCCCTGCATTCTGGTGGCACAGGCGCCCACCGCGAAACTTTCTTTTGATGTCGCGACGATCAAGCCGTCGGCCCCGCTCGACAGGGCAAAACTCGCCGCAGACATGCAAGCTGGCAAAATGCCGCGGCTTGGCCCGCACATCAGCGCGTCGCGCGCAGAATACATCTATATGCCGCTCAAAGAGCTGATTGCGAGCGCATACAACGTCAAGAACTATCAGATTGACGGGCCGGAGTGGCTGTCATCAGAGCGGTTCGACATTGAGGGTACGTTTCCCGATGGCGCAACCAAAGATGACGCACCGGCGATGCTGCGGACGTTGCTGGAAGAGCGTTTTAAGCTGGCTTCGCATCGCGACACCGGGGAGCATAAAGTGCTCGCGCTGGTGGAAGGCAAGGGCGGGCCAAAGATGAAGACATCCACAGTGGCGCCGCAGCCAATTGACGAGACCGCTCCTTTGAAACCGAACGAGATGATAGTGGACGGCCCGGACGGCCCCATGCGCATGTCGAGAAATCACGATGGTTCGATGACCTTCGACATGGGCGCCAAAGGCACGTTGACTGAAAAACTCAACGCTCAGGACCAGGCGTTGCGCTTGGATTCAAGCATGGTGACGATGGCCGGATTCGCCGATACGCTTTCGGCAATTCTCGCTCCGATGGGAGGCGAACAGGTGGTCGACATGACGGGACTGAAAGGCAACTATGAAGTCGCCGTGGAAATTTCGCTCGCGGATATCATGGCGATAGCTCGTACGCAAGGGTTCGCGCCGCCGCCTTCGCCGGGCGGTGGTCCCGTCGGCAATGGAAGTGGGTCGAATGCAGGCCCGGCCGCAGCAGCGTCCGATCCGGCAGGAGGTGCGAGCATTTTTCGGTCGGTGTCAGAGATCGGCTTGAAACTCGAAGAACGTAAGGCGCAAGTAACGCAATTGGTGATCGATCACATTGAGAAAGCGCCAACCGAAAACTAGCGCTACTGGCAAGTCGCCCACCGCATCAATTAGCCTCAATCACGCATGAGAATCGCCAGTTCCCTCTTCGCATCAGCAATCTCTGTTGGCATTGCCGCCCTGTCAATTGCGCAGACTCCTCCTCCGACCAGGGCCACGCCATCCACCGCAAGCCCCGCTCGGCCTGCCACGCCAATCCTGTTCGAAGTCTCCACCGTGAAGGTAAGCAAATCAGGCGAATCGGGTTCCGGCACCAGCATGCACAACGGAACCTTCACCGCGCGCAATGTGGCGTTGAAGAACCTCATGCGGTACCAAGCCTACGGAATTCCGCAGCAGAGGATTCTCGGCGGCCCAAAGTGGCTCGACTCCATGAGGTTCGACATCGAAGCAAAGCCAGAAAGTTCGGTCGCCGATCAATTGCAGAAACTTGGCCCCGAGCAGCGCCGTTTTCAAATTCAGGCAATGTTTCAACAGCTTCTGGCAGACCGCTTCAAACTCGTTGTCCATTGGGAGACGCGCGAACTGCCGGTCTATGCGTTGGTCGCCGCAAAGAATGGCCCCTCCCTCGCGAAAACAACCTTGCCCGATGGCGATACCGGCACATCGTCGGGCACCGGCCGATTCACTGCCACAGGCATCACCATGGAAGAGTTGTCGAAGGCACTCACAAACGATCTGAGCCGGGAACTTGGCCGCGTCGTCATCGATAAATCCGGAATCGCTGGACGATACGACGTTGCAATCAAGTGGACGCCGGAGGCGGATTCTGCCGCAGCGAATAGCGGGACCGACAGCGCGGCGACAGGTTCGGATCCAGGCCCTTCGATCTTCACGGCAATTCAGGAACAGCTTGGGCTGAAACTGGAGTCAACGAAAGGGCCGGTGCAGGTACTTGTGATTGATCACGTGGAGATGCCTGAAGAGAATTAGCGGCCCCTTAAATTAGCGCAGACGGGATCCGCTTAACAAAACCACGCTCTGGCCCTCCCGCCGCTGCATGATTTAACCTCAAATACGGAATGAAACTACAGCATTCGGTTCTTCTATCGGCTCTTGCCGCGGCTTCAGCAACCGTGGCGATCTCCGCAGCGCTGGCACAGCAATCGTCTGCGCCTGCCCCGGACATTCCCGATGCGCCGCAGGCGACGCCGGAAGTCACAACCGTCCCGAACGGGCCGTTTGTAGTGATGGATACCTCGATGGGCCGCATTACCTGCCAGTTCTACCAGAAACAGGCGCCCCATGCGGTAGCTAACTTTATCGCGTTGGCGCAGGGCACAAAAGACTGGACCGACCCGACGACGAACAAGGTGATGCACCACAAACCGCTTTACAACGGGACAACTTTTCATCGGGTGATCCCGGAGTTCATGATTCAGGGTGGAGATCCGCAGGGCACCGGCATGGGCGGCCCCGGCTATGCTTTCGACGATGAATTCGATCCGGGTCTAAACTTCGATCGGCCAGGTCGGCTGGCGATGGCCAACTCCGGCCCGAATTCGAATGGCAGCCAGTTCTTCATTACCGAACAAGCGTACGATTCGCTCAACCAGCACTACACGCTCTTTGGTCAGTGCGACGACGCGAGCGTTGAGGTGGTGAAGGCCATCGCACGCGTAGAACGCGACTCTGACGATAAGCCGCGAACGCCCGTATTGCTTCAGAGAGTAACAATCGTGCCGGAAGGCCAGCCGATGCCGCCGTCACCCGCAACGCCCCAGCCGGCATTGCACGCGCCAAATCAATAAGGCGCATCAAACTTAAATCGCCAGAATCTGGGCTGCCGCGGCAATCAGCAAAGGTCGGCGACCCGGGAAAGAGAAAGAACCAGGAGACTGTATGGCACTCGCAGCAGGAACTTACGCCGTCTTCACTACCAGCGAAGGCAAGATTACTGTCCGCCTTTTTGAGGCCGATGCGCCCGTCACCGTCAAGAACTTCATTGAGCTCGCGGAAGGCTCGCGCGAATGGACGCACCCGACGACGCGCGCAAAGTCGAAGGACAAGCTCTACGACGGCACCATTTTCCATCGCGTGATTCCCGACTTCATGATCCAAGGCGGCGACCCTGCCGGCACAGGCATGGGCGGACCAGGCTACCGCTTTCAGGATGAGACCAAAGGCTCGCCGCACAAGTTCGACAAGGCGGGAAAGCTGGCCATGGCGAACGCCGGCCCGAATACTAACGGCAGCCAGTTTTTTCTCACTGTGGCGCCCACCACGTGGCTTACCGGGAATCACACCATCTTCGGCGAGGTCGTTGAGGGGATGGATATCGTGGAAAAGGTCTCCAAGGTTCCCCGCAACGCGCAGGACAAACCGCACAAGCCCGTCGTGCTGGAGTCGGTTGTAATCGAGCGCGTCGCATAAAAACCCAAAAGGCGGGGAAGCCCACATGGAGAAGCCCGCGGAATTAAGGACGAAGGCGACGCTCAGCGACTACCTGGCCGCTGAGCGGACCTTTCTTGCATGGATCCGCACTGGACTCGCCTTGATGGGTTTCGGGTTTGTTGTCGCGCGGTTCGGGCTGTTCTTACAACAGGTGCAGGCGTTGAATGCGCTTTCTCCGCAGCATAGCTATGGATTGTCTCTCTGGTTTGGAACGGCGTTGATCGCGGCGGGCGTCATTCTCAATGCCTTTGCGGGCTTTCACCATCTGCACCTGGTACAAAAGCTCGACAGTGGTGAGGCTCCGCGCAATCACCCTAAAGCCCAGACCCTCGTGCTGGCACTGTTTTTGGCATTGGTTGGGCTTGCCATGGCGATTTACCTCGTTTCCATCCGCGCGTAGACTGACTCGTGCTGAATTGCTGAGACTGGGGGTGTATATGGCGTCTGGAGCAAGAGGGATCATCGATGTACTGAGCCGGCATTCAGTTGATGAGACCGTGGCAAGGCTGCGGACCATATTGGAGGCGAAAGCCGTGACGCTGTTCTCACTGGTCGACCACAGCGGAGAGGCTGAGAAAGCGGGCATGAAGATGCGCCCTACCAAGCTCCTCATCTTTGGCAGTCCGAAAGCGGGCACACCCTTGATGCTGGCCGCGCCGAGCATTGCGATCGATCTGCCGCTCAAGATTCTTGTTTGGGAAGACGCTGACGGAAAGGTCTGGGTCTCGTACAACTCGCCTGATTATTTGCGCGAGCGACATAATGTTCCAACCGATCTCATGCAGAACATCGGCGTGGTGGCAGCGTTGGCAACGAAAGCGGCGGAAGAATGAAGGAAGCAGGATCGGGTGGGACGCGGCGGAGTTTCCTGAAGAGCGCGCTACTGGCTTCGGCCCCGTTATTAGCAAGCACCGGCGCCAGAAGCGCGGCTGTGCAGGCGGGTCCAGCGGAAAAGTTGTCGGGCAGCGACGACCGAGCGAAATGGCTCGCGATTGTGGAGCGCGTTTCGCAGCCGGTCCTTGAAGCGATCAGCCAGCAAAAACTGCGCGCCACCATGCCTGTGGAAGCGACAGAAGGCCAGTCGGAGGCGCGCAAAGGATCGACGCATCTCGAGGCTGTAGGGCGGCTGTTGTCCGGGCTAGCTCCCTGGCTCGAGGCCGAGCCCGGCGACAATCCTGCAGAAGAAGCGCTGCGCAATCGCTATCGCGAGTGGGCGCGATTGGCCATTCGCCACGGCACCGATGCAAAATCGCCAGACGCTCTCAACTTCGGGACGAATCGGCAATCCCTGGTGGACGCAGCTTTTCTCGCGCTTGCAATTGTGCGCGCGCCCAACGAGCTTTGGGCCAAGCTCGATTCCACCACGAAAGAGAACCTCATCCGCGCAATGGTTGAAACGCGCAAGGTGCAGCCCGGCTTTAATAACTGGCTGCTGTTCAGCGCCATGATTGAGGCGTTCTTCTGCAAATACGATCAGCCGTGGGACACGATGCGCATCGATTATGCTCTGCACCAAATTCAGGAGTGGTACAAGGGCGATGGAATGTACGGCGACGGGCCGCCTTTCCACTGGGACTACTACAACAGCTTCGTGATTCATCCCATGCTGCTCAATGTGATCGACGCGGTGCAGACCATTACCGATCGCTTTACAGTCTTCCGCAAGCCGGTGGAGGCCCGAGCACAGCGCTATGCAGCGATCGAGGAGCGGCTCATCAGCCCGGAAGGAACGTTTCCCGCGATCGGACGTTCGCTTGCGTATCGTTTTGGCGCGCTGCATCATCTCGCAGAAATGGCCTGGCGGCGCGATCTGCCCGAAGGCGTGCATCCGGCGCAAGTGAGAGCGGCGATGACGGCGGTGATGACGCGCATGATTGCTGCCGAGGGAACGTTTGACAGCAAAGGCTGGCTGACGATTGGTTTTGCGGGGCATCAACCGGCAATTGGCGAAGACTATATTTCGACGGGAAGCTGTTATCTGTGCTCGGCGGCGTGGCTGCCACTGGGCCTTGCGGCCACCGACGAATTCTGGAAAGCTCCGGCTGAGCCGTGGACAGCTCAGAAGGCATGGAGCGGAGTGAATCTCAAGGCCGATCGCGCCACTGTGGATTAGAGACTGGCGCAGTAATCCACCGACGGCAATTAGAGTTAGAAGAAGGCCGATCTCATGGCCGATTTCTTGAGAATTGGCATATGAGGAGGCGCATTGAGCGGGAGCAAAGAGCCAGTGCGCGCAGCCACGTCAGACGTAGACTCGAGCAGGGAGCGCGCACCCAGCCGCATATCGTACGCGTGGCGAGCTTTACGGCACCGCAACTTCCGGCTCTTCTTCGGAGGGCAAACGATCTCGCTCATCGGCACGTGGATGACGCGAGTCGCGACAGCCTGGCTGGTATACCGGCTTACTCACTCGGCTCTGTTGCTAGGCACAGTCAGTTTCGCCGGCCAGATCCCCACTTTTATCTTCGCGCCCTTCGCTGGGGTTTGGGTCGACCGGCTCGACCGCAGGCAGGTGCTGGTATGGACACAGTCGCTGGCCATGGCGCAGTCCTTCGCGTTGGCTGCGCTTACGTTCTCGAATACGATTACCATCCCCTGGATTCTTGGATTGAGCATTCTGCAGGGCATCATCAACGCATTCGACATGCCTGGCCGGCAGGCGTTCATGATGCAGATGGTCGGCGACCGCGCCGATCTGGGCAATGCTATCGCTATCAACTCGTCGATGGTGAACGTGGCGCGGCTCATCGGCCCTTCGCTTGCCGGCATGTTGATCGCCGTCAGCAGCGAAGGATGGTGCTTTCTCATCGATGGCATCAGTTACATTGCGGTGATTGCATCGCTGCTGATGATGCGCCTGGAAGCTCCCGTCGTGCGGCGCGTGACATCGTCAACGCTCACCGAGATCAAGGAAGGCTGGAGCTACGTTTCAGGATTCCTGCCGATCCGCACCATACTCTTGCTGTTTGCGGTGGTCAGCTTGATGGGTATGCCGTTTGTGGTACTAATGCCGGTCTTTGCGGCTAAGGTGCTCGAAGGCGGACCGCACACGTTGGGCTTTCTGATGGGGGCCATGGGCGTGGGTGCGCTCATCTCCGCCCTTTCTCTGGCCGCGCGCAAGACCGTGCGCGGTCTCATCCGCATGATTCCCGTAGCAGCAGCTGTCTTCGGCCTGGGATTGATCGGCTTCGGGCTTTCACATGTTTTCTGGCTCTCAATGCTGATGGTGCTGGTGGCCGGCATGGGAATGATGCAGGGGATGGCGGCGAGCAACACGATCATCCAGACGCTCATCACCGAAGATATGCGCGGCCGCGTGATGAGCTACTACACGATGGCATTTGTAGGGATGGCGCCTTTTGGCAGCCTTCTGGCGGGAGCCATGGCGCATGCAATTCCCACGATGCCTCTGTGGCTCATAGGGGGAACACCACTTTCCGGAGCTCAGTGGACCGTGATCTTGAATGGAGCCGTTGTTGTACTCGGTGCTGGCTGGTTCGTCACGCAACTGCCGGCACTGCGCGTCGTAGTCAGGCCCATCTATCAAGAGATGGGAATTATTCCCGCCGCAAAAGGGATGGCCGCCGAACAGATTCAATCGTGATGTGTCAGCTTCCGGCTTTCAGCCTTCAGCCGATCTTGTAGGCGAGGAACTGAAGGCTGAGAACCGAAGGCTATTTTCCCTACTGCTTTACGCCGCACAGATGCACCTCGACACCCAGCTCTGCAAGCATGGCGGCCTTGGTCGCAAGTGCCTTGTCGGCGATCGCTGCCGTGGGGGCGTAGGCCACGTTCACATGGTTGGCGCGATGACGCGCCATCATCTGGTTCTGACTGACGCCATGCAAGATGGTATGCACGATTGGCCATTGAACCGTCGTCTCGCGCCAGCGCCGTTCGGTTTCGGCTGCAGGCAGAGAGACTACCGTGCCTCGGCCCAGGTCGGCGTGCAGCGCTCCGCCCTCGACAAAGATGCGGCTCCATACGATTTCGCCGGGTTTGCCGATGCCCTTCAACGATCCGCCGCCGAGCGGGAAGTACATGGCAGGTTGGCGTTCACTGCTGGCTCCCGCGTAGCCGCCGGTAAAATGATTAGCGGGCGCGGCGCCTGAGATTTGCAAGAGCCAGACAAAATCGTCGATCTTGCCGGAGCCATTGAGACCATCCCCTTTGTAGTGCTCGCCCCAACGCACATCGTGCAGCGTTGTTGAAGGATCAAGCTCCAGCGCCTTCCAGCACTGGTTGGTGATCAGCGCATCGACCCCGGCACACTCGTCCACTTCGTTAAAGTGCACCAGCGGTCCTCCTGCGTAGAGCTCCTTATTTGTTCCTTCGGCGAAAACCGGCGGACGATCGGCGTTGTTCAACATTCCTTCGGCCAAATCGGAGGCGGGCGCCAAATCTTTCAATCCCTGTTGATACTGAATGCCAACTGCGTCGCATCCGAAATCTTTGGCGATCCGGACTGCTGCAATATACATCTTGCACTGATCGAGCACCTGGTCGAGTGTCAATTCGGTTGCGGAATCCTTGCCGAGCGCGAATTTGACGCCCTTCGCAACCAGCCATTCGTAGACAGCCTTCCCTTCAGCGTCGCTCACCGTGCGCATCCTGGCTACAAGGGCGGATTGGCTCAGCCGCTCCTTGTAGACTCCCGCGGGGTTGAGCAACTCGTCGTCGATGATGGCGTTATACATGCCCATGCAGCCCTCATCGAAGATTCCGATGATGGCCTTGCGATGTTTCAGGCTCGTGGCCAGCTCTGCGCCCAATTGTGCGCTCTCCCCGAGCAGCTTGCTCGTGTCGAGCGGTCGAACATGCGAAAGATCGTGGCAGATCTTGCCCTCGCTCAGCCATTGGTCAAGTGCCTTCTGGAAATAGGCGTCGGTAAAGTCCTTACTCCAGATGGAGGAGAACGGCTTGCCAGCCTTCACCAGAGAACCATTCAGATTGAGCAGTCCGACCAGCCCCGGCCATTGACCCGACCAATTGGCCGCGGTAAGAATCGGCCCGCGATGGCTTCGAAGCCCGGGAAGCACATGGTGGCTGTACTGCCACGCCGCAGTGGCAAACACGAGCCTGGCATCGGGATGAATCTTCATAAAGACGTCCATACCCTGACGCTGCGATGAGATAAAGCCGTGTTTCACCGTTTCGTCGTAGGCATGAGCGCGAACCAGTCTGAAACCTTTCTGTGCGAAGGCTGCCGTAAGCTTTTCTTCCATGTCCCGCTGCGCGGGCCAGCACGCCTGATTGGCTGCCTGGCGCAAATCGCCGCTGGTCACCAGCAGCACTTCATTTGCCGCGGGTCTGGCTGTTTCCTGATCCCCTGCTCCCATCTCGATCCCCTCTTCGTAAACGATTTCGGCCGTTAACGTAAACGCTTTCGAACACCAAGAAAAAATATACACTGGAATGCCGGGTGGTGGCAGTGAGCCGGTACCGATAGCATTGAATTGGTTCCGCAATTTGGAGCGAAAAAACGGCTAACGCCAACTATGGCAAGCAAGAAACCTAAACTGCATATCGTTTCGCCTAGACCCGAGGCCATCGCCGGAAAGCGAGGAGTCAGCAAAGCCATCCCGCCCGAGCCGCCCCGCATCTCAGGCCGCTGGTTGCTGGGCGCAATGGCCCTGACCCTCGCGGCTGCGGCCCTCTGCGGTTGGGGTGCATTGTGCCTGCTTTTCTGGCAGGGTAGCTGGCAACTGCTCTATCACCCTGCAAGCGCCATTGCCCATACGCCCGCCGGCGCCGGCATGGCCTTTGATTCCGTCGGCTTTGCCGCTGCGGACGACGGCGTTCCGCGGCTAAATGGCTGGTGGGTTCCTGCAGTGCCCGGAGCCCGGTTCGGCCGCTACACCGTACTTTACCTGCACGGCCAAAGAGGCAACCTCGGCGATACGGTGGAAACCATTGCCCGGCTCCACTCGACGGGCACAAACGTGCTGGCCTTCGATTACAGAGGCTACGGCAAAAGCCAATTCGTGCGGCCCAGCGAAGCAAATTGGCGCCAGGATGCCGAGTGGGCGCTCCAATATCTCACGGCGACTCGGCAGATTGGCGAGAACGCGATTGTTCTGGGCGGCTCGGGCCTTGGCGCCAACCTGGCTCTCGAAGTGGCCGCGGCGCATCCGGAGCTGGCCGGCGTAATTCTCGATTCGCCAATAGAATCTCCGATGGACGCCGTCTTCAGCGACGGACGAGCCAGAATGGTTCCCGCCCGTATGCTGGTGCGGGACCGGTACGCGCTTAATGAGCCAGCCGCTGCGCTTCATATTCCAACGGTGTGGTTCGAGTGGACCGCGACGCCGGGACTTGGCGGAGGGCCTGCAGAGCCGGCGGCCTTCACGAAGATTGGAGCGCGGAAGATGCTCGTGTGGCTGAATGCTTCAGACCCCGCAAACAGGCAATATGCGGATGCACTGTTGCGCTGGCTCGACGATTTGCCTCAGCACTGATGATTCAACCTCCTGCACAGCTCAGAGCACGCAAGAACGCTACCCACGCACCATATCGCGATGCAGCGCCTTTACCTGGTAGCCGGCCTTTTCGAGGCGTTTGCCCATTTCTTCCGCCATCATCACGCTGCGGTGCTGGCCGCCCGTACAGCCGAAGGCCACAGTCAGGTAGCTCTTGCCTTCCTCCACGTAGTGCGGCAGCAGGTAAAGCATCAGCTTGGTCACGCGATCGAGGAACTCCCGGGTCTGCGGAAAGCCGCGCACATAGGCGGCAACCTTTGGATCGAGGCCGGTCTTCTTGCGAAACTCGGCCACGAAGTGCGGGTTTGGTAGAAAGCGCACATCGAAAACCATGTCCGCGTCCAACGGCACGCCATTCTTGAAACCGAAACTCAGACAGGAAACCAGCAAGCGCTTGGTTTGAGCTTCTCCGCCAAAGCGGTCAAGGATGTCGGCGCGCAGCTCGTGAACGTTGAAGTTTGACGTGTCGATCAATGTATCGGCAACATTCCGAATTGGGTCGAGCAACTGGCGCTCCTCCACAATGGAGCGCCACACCGTATCGGACCGGCCAAGAGGGTGCGGGCGGCGCGTCTCAGAGTAGCGCCTCACGAGAACAGCATCTTGAGCATCAAGAAAAATCACGCGCGTGTGCAGCAGTTTCCTGATACCCTTCAGGATCTCGGGCAGGCGGTCGAGTGTCGCGCCTTCGCGAACGTCAACAACGATGGCAGCGCGCTCAACCTCGCTAGACCCGCTGACGAGATCGGAAAATTGAGGCAGCAGTTCG
>Ga0181520_10011692_pt1 | contig 11464 bp, 12 predicted proteins | sample PEATcosm2014_Bin_29_FD_132451 | JGI IMG/M metagenome (GOLD analysis project Ga0181520, IMG submission 132451) | Peatland microbial communities from MTU Mesocosm Facility, Houghton, MI, USA - PEATcosm2014_Bin02_30_metaG | ecosystem: Environmental > Terrestrial > Soil > Wetlands > Peat | place...
CCTCATCATCTTGGTGGTGGCCTTTTTCCAGTGGCCCCTCATCGGGCGGCTCGTCCGGGGCCAGGTGATAAGCCTGCGCGAGCGCGAGTTCGTCGAAGCCGCTCGAGCCGTCGGCGCGAGCGACCTACGGATCATGCTCGTCGAGATCGTGCCGAACCTCATCGCCCTGGCCGTCGTCTACGCGACCCTTCTCATCCCGGTCAACATCGTCTTGGAAGCGACGTTGTCCTACCTCGGGCTCGGCATCCAGCAGCCCACGGCGTCCTGGGGCAACATGATCTCCGAAGCACAAAACGGCGACCTTTACACCATTGCCTGGTGGGTGCTGGTCTTCCCCTGTGTGGCGCTGTTTTTGACGACGCTTGCCTTCAACCTGTTCGGAGACGGCCTGCGCGACGCCCTCGACCCGCGCCACGGCCGGTCCAACCTGACGGGCACGGTGCAAGAGTGATCTTCGGGTTCATACTGAGGCGGCTCACGTACCTAGTCCTCGTCGTCCTTTTCATCACCTTGGCGACCTACTTCATCTTCTTCGCCGGCAACGCCGGGGACCTTGCCGCCCGGTTCGCCGGTCACGCGGCTGGCCCACAAGCCATCGCCGACACCGAGATCCGCCTCGGTCTCAACCACGGATTCTGGTACCAGTACTGGCACTACCTCGTCGGGCTGGCACACGGGAGCTTCGGTCTCGACTTCCAGAACCAGCTCCCGGTGGTCTCCGAGATCGCCCGGGCCTTTCCCGTGACAGCCTCTTTGGTCGTCGGAGCCGCGGTTTTGTGGCTTCTCATCGGCATTCCGATCGGCATCATGTCGGCCGTTCACCCGCACACCAAGCGCGACCGGGCGGGAACCCTGTTCGCCCTCACGTTCTTGTCGATGCCAACCTTCGTGCTCGGCGTGCTCGCCTTGCTCGTGCTGTATTTCTACCTGACCGAGGCGGGATTGCACTGGTTCCCCGCCTCGGGCTACGTCGGGCTCACCCAGAACCCGGCGCAGTGGTTCGTCCACCTGATCCTGCCCTGGTTCACGCTCGCGCTCGTGCAAGCCGCCGTCTACACGCGCCTCATCCGCAGCTCCCTGCTCGACACCTTGGGCGAGGACTACATACGCACGGCGCGGGCCAAGGGCCTCTCCCGCAGGGTCGTCATCTACAAGCACGGCCTCCGCGCCGCGTTGACCCCGATCACCACTCAGCTCGGCATCGACGTCGGCACGCTTTTGGCCGGGGCGGTCGTAACCGAGCGCGTCTTCGGTCTCACCGGCCTCGGGGAACTCTCGCTCTCTGCTCTGTTCAACGGCAACCTTCCCGTGGTCGCTGCGGTCGTCCTCCTCGCCGCGGTCTTCATCGTCGTCATGAACACCATCGTCGACATTGTCTATGCCTTGCTCGACCCGCGAGTACGCGTGCGCTGAGCCTCGCCGAGGCTGTACGAACGCCGGCCCGGGCATCGAAAGGCTCGGGAAACGCCTTCTGCGAGCTTTCGCGCCTGCGACCTTTTCCGGAAATCCCTTGTTGAAACCACCGCATCGGCGTACCGTCGACCCAAGGGGGACCTTCAGACACGAAGGTGACACCAAGGGGGGAACAACCGATGAGCGTTCGAGGACACGTGCGTGGCCGACTTGGGCTGGTCGCAGCGGTGGTGGCGGCCTTCGGGCTCGCGAGTGGCGCCGTCGGCGCCGTGCAGGTCGCCGGGGCTAGCGGGCCGCTCGCATCCACGGCACCGGCTGGTCCTCCCCGTGACTGCTCGGCGACTCCCTACCCGGGGGTGGACCTCGCCGACTGCGTTTTCGCGGGAATCAACCTGACCGGAGCCAACCTGACCGGGGCAAACCTCGCCGGCGCTAATCTGTTCGACGTCGATTTGACCGGGGCCAACCTGGCCGGGGCAGACCTCGCCGGGGACAACTTGACCGACGCCAAGACCGACGCCAACCTGACCGGGGCCAACCTGACCGGGGCCACCTTGACGGGGGCCACCTTGACGGGGGCCACCTTGACCGGGGCCATGCTGAACGGGGCCACCTTGACAAGTGTTTCCACGGGAGCGATCAGCGGAAGGCCGTCTGCGCTCCCGTCGGGTTGGAGCCTGTTCAAGGGTTATCTGGTCGGGCCTGACGCTGACCTGGCCGGGGCCAACCTCACCGGCGACCATCTGAGCGGCGCAGACCTCACGAACGCGAACCTGACAGGCGTTGACCTGGCCAATGCGAAGCTGACCGGGGTGGACTTCGTAGACGCCTATTTGATCGGCGCCGACCTTTTCCACGTCGACCTGTCCTCGGTGGACCTCTCTGGCGCCAACCTCACGGGAGCCGATCTCGCCTCTGCCGACCTCAAGGGCGCCGATCTCGCCGGTGCCAACGTCGCCGGCTCCGACATGATCGGCGCGGTCTTGACAAGAGCCAACCTGACCGGAGTTCCGCTCTACGACGCCGTACTCAACAACGCCAACTTGACGCGGGCCAACCTGACCAACGCTCGACTCACCTACGCCGTTTTGACCGGGGCGGTCCTGACCGACACCACTTGGTCGAACACCATCTGCCCAGATGGCACCAACAGCAATCGGGACGGGGCCACGTGCGCCCACAACTTAAGCTGAGCGCCCGTCGACGTGCCGCGAGAAGGCATCTTCGGGTCGGGACCGGGACGCTGCCCGTAGGTAGGACGCGTACGGGGCCTCTTCCAACTGTTCGAATGAGCCAATCGCGGATCCAACAGGCTCGCTGCGGCAGAACTTGTCAGAAGGGCGTACAACGTCCCACGAGGGGAAGTTGCCTGAGGAACTCTGTCCTAGGGAGCGAGGCTCCTGTCGCGCAATCGGCATGCCATGCGGCGGAAATTGCTGATCGCCTCTTCCTCGTCGATACCCACCACCACCCTGTCGTCAAGGACGACCTTTCCCCCCACGATGGTGTATCTCACGTCGTCGGCACGGCAGGAATAGACGAGCGCTGCCATGACGTCGTACACGGGCTGTACATGCGCTCCGCTGAGGTCGACGACTATGAGGTCGGCCGCCAAGTCGGGCGCCAGTCGCCCCACCTCGGGACGCTGCATCGCGTCGGCGGAGCCAGTCGTGGCCAGCTCCAACAGCTCCCTGGTGGTGAGAAAGCGGGGATCACCAGTCCGCTGCTTGTGAACCAGGCCGGCGAACTTCATTTCCTGGAACATGTCGATGGTGTTGTGCGAAGCTGGCCCGTCGGTCGCGAGGCCGACTCGCACGCCCGCGACACCTAGCTCAGCCAGGGGAAGGGTGCCCGAGCAGAGCTTGGCGTTGCTTACAGGGCACGTCGCTATCCGTGCATCGCGTGCGGCCAAGATCGCGATGTCCAGGTCGTCGAGCTGGGTGCAGTGGGCACAGGTGACGTCTGGGCCGAGAAACCCCAACGATTCCAGCCATCTCACGGGAGTGGTGCCGTAATGTTCGGCTACGTAGGCGACCTCCTGCAGACCCTCCGCGACGTGCGTGTGAATTGGCACGCCGAGGTCGTTCGCAACCTGGCGAACTGCGCGCAACATGTCTGCTCCGCACGAATAAGGGGCATGCGGCGCCAACCCGAGTCGAACGCGCCCTTCTTTGCTGTTGGGCACTGACGCGAGGATCTCGCCAAAACGGCCGATTGTCGCCCAGGACCAGTCGGCGATCGATTCGTAGATCCCTTGGTCGGCAAGTCCGTAGGCGAGAGTCGCCCGCAACGGCAACACCTCGAGCGCCTTGATCTCTGGTTCGACGGCATAGGCGTCAAAATGCTCATTGAAACAAGTGATGCCTGCTCGCGACATCTCGACGAGGCCGACCAGGCTGGCCCAATAAAGAGTCTCGTCGTCGAAGTTCCTCTTGAGCCGCCACATGGAGGCCAGCCACTCGAACAGCAGGACGTCCTCATCGAGCCCTCTGAGAAGCATGTTCGAACCGACATGTGTGTGAGCGTTGACGAAGCCCGGCATTATGACTCCCCCGCCGGCGTCGATAGTGCGCCGTCCGACTGGTTCCGCCCCCTCACCCTTCTTGCCGACGGAGACGATCAGACCGCCGTCTATGGCCACGACTCCGTCATCGATGGGCTGTTCGCCACACATCGGCAGCACAGTCCCACCGGCGACAACAAGGTCGACCTTCCGGCTCGGCTCCATCTGAGTCACGATCTCCTGTGGCCTTGGGTCGTCCGAATCTCACAGGCCCTGCGCGGCAAGTATTACGCGAACGTCGCGACCTCGCCGGCGCAGTGTCGACTGGATCCGGTGCCGCCATGACCCCCCTGACTGTCGCAGATGGCCTGATTGCCGGTGCGAAATGGCGTGGCCGCAGTCCAGCGAACTGGGCTACCCGGTCCACGAACGCCTCGGTTTAGGAACAGCGAAGGAATGCTTGTGCTGGCTCTCGGCAATGGCAACTGACACAAGGTCCGCGAAGTCCGGCGCAGGACGTCGTGCTGTGACCAAGCCCTGCTGACTGCCGAAAGCTAGCGCCATAGGCGACCGATGGGGCGCAGCCTGTCGCCATGACTCGTCGCTTTCGGGTCGTCCGCGTCACCCCTTCTCCGCGCGGCCCTGCCTTTCCTCGCCCGTGGCGAAGAATCCGTCCAGATAATCCGTCGGAGAAAGCCTTGACTCTCGAACGAGCGAGAACACCTCCGACCCGCTCACGGGCGGATCGGGCTCAGCCAGAAGGCAAGCCTGGGCCAGACCGACGTATTTGACGCCGTTGGCGCGGGCGTAACCTTCCGCTTCTTTCTCTGCCAAGGCGATGGCATGGTGGAAGTTCTCCGCCTGCCAGAGGGTCAGTCGCTCCTCGTAGAGTGATCCGCCGTCGGAAGGTGTCTGGAAAATGCACCGAACCGTGAACCAGCGCGGTTCGACAGAAGGTTCGGACACACCCAGAGGTTAGGACCCCGCCGCGGCGCTGAAGGCCCTTTTGACCCGCGAGCCAACTCTGTAGTGTTGGAACGCGAGGCACCTGCCGCGGGCCTTCGGCGCCTGTAACGGCTGATGGTGCCGGCGAAGGAGGTCACGTGGCTAAGTACTTCGTCCAGGTGGGCTATACCGCAGAGGCGTGGGCCGCCATGAGCCGTGGGCCGCAGAGGGTGGTCGAACGGGTGCAGTCGTCGGCAGAGGCGCTCGGCGGTTCAATCGAGAGCCTCTTTTTCTGCTTTGGCGACTACGACCTCGTAGGAATCGTCGAGTTCCCAGACAGCCGTGGCGTCGCGGCATGGTCCATGGCAGTCAGCAGCGGAGGCGACGTGCGCGCCTTCAAGACGACGACACTGCTTTCCATCGAAGAGGGCCTGCACGCCCTCGGTCGGGCGGCGCACGTCACCGGCGCGGCGCAGTAGTTCACCCGCAGCCTGACCGACCCTGACGCGACAGCCAACAGCTCTCGGGCTTGGCAGGCAAGACCCGTCCGGCCCGGGCCGCTAGGAAGGGCCGGACGGCGGGCTCAGCGCGACCTCAGCCGGTTAAGTTTTCTGAACACAGTCTGACGAGGCCGAGGAGCTGACCGGATGCGCATCTTGTTCATCGGTGGGACCGGCCTTATCAGCTCGGCATGCTCGGAGGCGACCGTGGCAGCCGGTCACGAGCTGTGGCTTTTGAACCGGGGCCGCTCGAAGCTGCCGACCGTCGTCGCCGCCGACCACGTGCTGAGGGCTGACGCAGCCGATGAGCTACAGGTCAGAGCTGTCATCAACGGCCTCGAGTTCGATGTCGTGGTCCAATGGGTGGGTTACCAACCCGAACATGTGGGCCAGGACGTCCGCGTCTTTGCCGGCTGTGGGCAATACGTGTTCATCAGCTCGGCCTCGGTGTACGAAAAGCCCCCGTCGCACTGGATGATCACCGAGTCGACACCCACGGTGAACCCCTATTGGAAGTACTCGAGAGACAAGATTGCCTGCGAGGAGCTGCTGCGGCGCGCCCACGCGGAGAGCCGATTCCCGATGACCGTCGTCAGGCCGTCATTGACCTACGGTCTCTCACAGATCCCGGTCGCGGTCGGGAGCTGGGACAAGCCGTACACGATCCTCGAGCGGATGCGGCGGGGAGCAAGGATCATCGTCCCCGGGGACGGGACCAGCATCTGGACTTTGACCCACAACAGCGACTTCGCCAAGGGATTGCTGGGGCTTTTCGGGCATCCCGGCGCCATCGGCGAGGCTTTCCACATAACCTCGCAGGAGGCCCTCACCTGGAACCAGATCTACGCTTTGGTCGCCGAGGCGGCGGGCGTCGAGGCGAACGTCCTGCACGTGCCGAGCGACGGGATCGTGGCATCCGACCCGGACGAAGAAGGCAGTCTCTGGGGCGACAAGGCCCACAGCGCCGTTTTCGACAACGCCAAGCTCCGCGCCCTCGTGCCCGAGTTCAAGGCCACGGTCCCGTTCGCGACAGGTATCAGGCAGACGGTCGCCTGGTTCGACGCCGATCCGGCCCGCCAGGAGATCGACCACGGCGCGAACGCGCGCTGGGACCGTCTGGCGCGCCTTTACGAAGAGGCCCTCGTCCGGGCCGTGGGCTAGTCCGGCCCCTCCCGCCGACCAAGATGTCCCGGATGCTCATCGTCGCGACATGGTCGTGATCCCGCTCGAACAGTTCGAGGTGCTGGTGGCCGACGCTCTCGACGGAATACCGGCTGAGCTCGGCGCGGCCATGGAGAACCTCGCCGTCATCGTGGACGACCAAAGCCCGCCTGGACGCTTGCTCGGTCTCTACGAGGGTGTCCCGCTGACGAGCAGAGGCGCTCACTACTCCGCCACCACGCCGGACCGCATCACGATCTTCATGGCCACGATTTGTGAGGCATGCCGGAGCGAGCAGGACGTGGTCGAAATGGTCCGCCGGGTCGTCATCCACGAAGTCGGGCACCACTTCGGCATCGATGACAAGCGGCTCGAGGAACTGGGCTGGGGATGAGCCGGAGGAAATGGCGCTAAGGACTTGAGCGATAATGCCCTATGGACGATCGCAACGTGCTGGGTGGGGAGCTGGAGCCTTGCGGCATCGACCCTCTCACCGGTTTTTACCGAGACGGGTGCTGCAAGACGGGACCTGACGACCTGGGCAGCCACACGATATGCGCCGTGGTCACCGCTGAATTCCTCGAGCACCAGCTTTCCATCGGCAACGATCTCACCACTGCGATGCCTCAGTACCGCTTTCCCGGCCTCGTGCCCGGAGACAGATGGTGTGTCACAGCAGCCAACTGGCTGCGGGCCCACTACGACGGCGCCGCCGCCTACGTGGTGCTGGCCTCGACCCATGAGCGGGCGCTCGAGATCGTGCCCTTGGAGATTCTCCAATCCCACGCCGTCGACGTCCCGGAAAGCCCCACCGGCCTAGAAGGCTGAGAGAAAGCGGAGCGAGCAACCCGTCGGCCGGGCGGGGGCCAATCAAGAGTTGACTTTCTCCTAGATTGGAATCATTCTAAGTTCAGTGGCATCGCCATCTGATCTGCGAAACGAACTGGAATCGGTCAAGCTCCGCGTCACCGCCCAACGATTGGCCGTCCTTGCCGTGTTGCGCCAGGGCGGCCACCATCTACGCGCTGACGAGATCATCGACTTGACCCACGCCCGTCTCCACACCGTGTCCACCCAAGCTGTCTATTCCGCCCTGTCCGCTCTATGCGACGCGGGCCTGGTCCGGCGAATCGAGCCGGCGGGGAGCGCCGCTTTGTACGAGACTCGCGTGGCGGACAACCACCACCACGTCGTCTGTCGCACATGTGGGGCCGTCGCCGACGTCAACTGCGTCGTGGGCGCGGCCCCGTGCCTGGCGGCCTCTTCGACGGACGGCTTCGCGATCGACGAGGCCGAGGTCACCTTCTGGGGACATTGCTCCAAATGCCAGCGGGGAGTCGCAGCTCGCCACCGCAAAGACCGAGTCAAAAGAAAAGGAGACTGACCATGCCCGCTAATCGCATCCTCACCACCGAGTCAGGTGCCCCCGTCGCGGACAACCAAAGGTCGCAAACCGCCGGGCCTGACGGACCGGTCCTGATGCAGGACCAGCATCTCATCGAGAAGCTGGCGCGGTTCAATCGCGAACGCATCCCCGAACGCGTCGTACACGCCCGTGGCTCGGGAGCCCACGGTCACTTCGAAGTGACGACCGACGTCTCTCGATGGACGAGGGCGCGGTTTCTGTCCGAGGTCGGGAAAAGGACCGAGGTGTTCGTGAGGTTCTCCACCGTGGCAGGTAGCCGGGGGGCACCCGAGGCCGTGCGTGACCCGCGGGGTTTCGCCGTCAAGTTCTACACAGAGGACGGCAACTACGATCTGACCGGGAACAACACCCCGATCTTTTTCATCCGTGACCCCCTCAAGTTCCCCGACTTCATCCACTCGCAAAAGCCCGATCCCTACACGAACCGTCAAGAGCCGGACAACGTGTGGGACTTCTTCTCCCATTCGCCCGAGGCCACCCACATGTTCACGTGGCTCTTCGGCGACCGCGGCATCCCGGCCAGCTACCGGCACATGAACGGCTACGGCTCGCACACCTTCCAGTGGGTCAACGCCGCCCGCGAGCAGTTCTTCGTCAAGTACCACTTCATGACCGACCAGGGCATCAAGTGCCTGAGCACCGACGAGGCGGCTCGCCTCGCCGGGTCGAACCCGGAGTCCCACACGGCCGATTTGATGGAGGCCATCGACCGCGACGAGCACCCGAGCTGGACTCTCAAGATTCAGGTCATGCCGGCCGCACAGGCGCCGGCATACAGGGTCAATCCCTTCGACCTCACCAAGGTGTGGCTGCACAGCGACTATCCCCTCATCGAAGTCGGCAAGATGGTGCTCGACCGCAATCCGGACAACTATTTCGCCGAGGTCGAGCAGGCCGCCTTCGACCCTGCCCACTTCGTGCCGGGCATCGGACCCTCGCCGGACAAGATGCTCCAGGGCAGGCTCTTTGCCTACGGCGACGCCCACCGTTACCGCCTCGGCATCAATCACACCCAGCTCCCGATAAACCGGCCCCACGCCACGAAGGCGGACAACTACGGGCGCGACGGGGCGATGCGCTTCGACGCCAGCTATGGGCGCGAGAAGAACTACGAGCCGAACAGCTTCGGCGGTCCGGCCGAGACCGGCGAGAGCCTCTACGGTTCCCTGGGCGGCGGCGCCTCCGGCAGCTACGGCTGGGACCAGCACGACGGTGACGACTTCTCCCAGGCCGGCTCCCTCTACCGCTTGATACCTGAAGACGCCAAGTCACGTCTCGTCGACAACATCGCCGCCGGCCTTGCTCAGGTCTCCCGAGACGACATCGTCGAGCGGTCTCTCGCGAGCTTCCACCAAGCCGACCCCGACTACGGAGCTCGGCTCGAGACAGCCCTCAAGGAGCGCCGCGCCTGACCGCTCGGCCATCGGGTCGCTAGGGGCCATCGGGTCGCGAATGGAGCCGACTTGTAGGATCTCGCCATGGATCTACGGGTGTTCACAGAGCCACAGCAAGGTACGACCTTCTCCGCCCTGGCGACGTTTGCCGAGCGTTCAGAGCAGCTGGGTTTCGACGGCTTTTTCCGCTCGGACCATTACCACTTGATCGGAGACGCCGCCCCGAAGCCGAGTGTGAGCGACGCCTGGGTCACCCTCGGGGCCCTCGCCACAAAGACGAGCACCATCCGCCTCGGGACCTTGATGACCTCTGCCACCTTCCGCCTGCCCGGACCGCTCGCCGTGACGGTGTCCCAGGTTGACCAGATGAGCGCTGGGCGCGTGGAGCTCGGGATAGGCGCCGGCTGGTTCGAGCGCGAGCACCGAGCCTTCGCCATCCCCTTTCCGAGGGTCAAGGAGCGCTTCGATCGTCTCGAGGAGCAGCTCGAGATCATTGAGGGGCTTTGGGCCACTGGCGAAGGAGAGTTCTTTGACTACGCGGGCCGGTACTACCGCCTCGAGCACTGCCCAATGGTCTTCCGCCCGGTACAAGAGCCGCACCCTCCGGTCATCATCGGTGGCCACGGCCCGAGGCGCACTCCGGCGTTGGCGGCTCGCTTCGCTTCTGAGTTCAACATGTCAGGAGGGAACTTCAAAGACGTGGTCGAACAGTTCGCCCGCGTCGTCGCCGCCTGCCGGGACATCGGGCGTGACCCCGCCTCGCTCACGAGGTCGCTGTGGATGACCACGTGCATCGGTCGCGACGAGGCAGAGTTCGCCCGGCGGGCTGCCGTCATCGGCCGTGAGCCCGATGAGCTCAAACAGCACGGGATAGCAGGGCTTCCGGCACAAGCCTTGGCGGCGCTCAACGAGTGCCGCCAAGCCGGTGCAAGCCGCGTCTACCTGCAGTTCTTGGACCTGGAGGACCTCGCCCACCTTGAGCTCGCGGCCGAGGTGCTCGGCTCGGCCGACTGAGCGCGTCGAAAGCGGTCCACCCCTCACGCCCCGAGCCGGCGCCGCGCCCGCTCGGCGAGCTCGGCGCTTTGTGCCACGGCCAGGGCAGTCCGAGGGAGGCGGTCGTCCCCGGGTTGTTGTCCCAGATTGATCGTCACGAGAGTGCCGGCCGCTTCGCAGGCTGCCGCGGCCAGCAAAGCGGCCGTCACGGCGTCGCCGAGTAGGTTCGCTTTCCCGCCCTCGGCGATGCGGGCGGCAATGGCCGCCACATCGGCGCCGATCTCCGCCAGCTCCGTCGGCACCTCGGCTGCTTCGGACAGCGCCGCTGCCACCCGTCCGAGCCGCTCTTCAGCGTCAGTCTCCCTGTAACGCAGGGCTGAGATGACCTCGCCGTAGGCGGCGGCGTCGGCCTGGCTGAGGGCGGCGGCGCGGTCGCGCAGCTGTTCGGCTCTTTGCACGAGCTCGGTGGCATCCTCGAGCTGTGTCGCAGAAAGCCGCCCCGCCATGACGCACAGCCCGGCCGCCATGGCGAGCGCCATGGCCACGACAGATCCGCCGGCGGGCGCCGGCTCGTCCGCCGAAACGAGCTCGAGGAAGCTCGCGAGCGATGACTTGAGGTAAGCCCGTTCCCTAGCTGAGTCCGACAATCTCGCCGTTCTCGTCGATGTCGATGATCTCCGCGGCAGGGTGAGTTGACAGTCCCGGCATCGTGCTCATGTCGCCGCAGATGAGGTACACAAAGCCGGCGCCAACGGAGGCCCGCGCCTCGCGCACCGGCATGCGCCATCCCGTCGGCGCCCCTTTGAGGGTCGGGTCCGAGGAGAGCGACAGGTGCGTCTTGGCGATGATCACGGGCATGTTGCCGAAGCCGATCTTCTCGTAGGAGTCGATCTGGCGGTTCGCGGCAGGCAAGTAGTCGACCCCGTCGGCGCCGTAGATCTTTCTTGCCACGGTCTCGATCTTCTCGCGCAGCGACGCCTCATTGGGGTAGAGCAAGCGGAAGTCGCTCGGCTCGTCGGCCGCTTCCACCACTGCCTGGGCGAGCTCGGTGGCACCCTTGCCGCCGTCGGCGAAGTTGGTGCACACCGCCGCACGCACGCCCATGGAGGCGGCGATCTCGCGGACTGCC
>Ga0181520_10011693_pt1 | contig 11464 bp, 9 predicted proteins | sample PEATcosm2014_Bin_29_FD_132451 | JGI IMG/M metagenome (GOLD analysis project Ga0181520, IMG submission 132451) | Peatland microbial communities from MTU Mesocosm Facility, Houghton, MI, USA - PEATcosm2014_Bin02_30_metaG | ecosystem: Environmental > Terrestrial > Soil > Wetlands > Peat | place...
AAACGCCCGTCGTCTTGCCGCCGGCCTGGGGCCGAAGACCCGTCGACGACGACGAAAGGTCATCGCCGAACTCGTCGGCACCGTTTCGCCCTGATCAAAGCGCCCCGAGCAAGCCAGGCCAGACAAACGCGATCGCGTACCGGCATCCGGCGAACAAGGGTCAGCCGGGCGGCAAAAGCCCAGCGTTACAGCCCTCTGTTACAACCAAAACGTGAATATGGGTGAGGTCTAAACGTGAAGACCTCGCCAGCGGAGAGGGAGGGATTTGAACCCTCGGACCCGGTCTCCCAGGTCAACTCATTAGCAGTGAGTCCGATTCGGCCGCTCTCGCACCTCTCCACCTGGGCTTTTGCGTACCAACGAGAGACATTTCCCATGCTCTGTCCATAATTGCCACGCGTGGACCCGTGCCGGAGAGCATACGCGAACGTCGGCAGCCGTTGTGCGAGCTGAGCGCACGACCGAACTGGAGCTCGCCTACCCTCTTGCCGTGGCCGAGCTCGGGCCAAACCCTCAGACGGCCTCCAGCGTGGCCGCGGTCCTGGGAAGGACATCCGAGCAGCTAGGACTAGATCCGGTGGAGGTTGGTCGAAGAGGGGGTTACTAAATCACCCGGTTAGCGGCTAGCAGCCTTTACGCCGGTACATGATCCCGTAACTACCCACTGATCGTGAATGAAGCAGGACTCAGTCCTTCAACATGGGAGTCGCGTCGTGCACGGTGTGGGCGAGCTGCTTACCCTTCTTGTTCGCACGATCGAGTGCCTCGCGGACATGACCGGCCCGGTCTGAGTCTCCGACTCTGTGAACGAGCTCTCTTGTCCTTTCACTTAGGTGGTTGCCGATGTCGGCCTCGTGAATGCGGGAGACTCCGTCACTGACGGCGCTCTTTACCAGGTTGGCAAGTTCCGGCGCAGTTCCCGCCGCCTGTCTTTCCGCCGCAGCAGCCGCGGCCTTGACCCGGTCGACGGCCTCGGGTGTCACTTCGACGGCCTTGTGTCCGGCGGTCGCGACGAGGCGCGCCCCCCGGTCGAAGAGGTCTACAACCGCGCCCGCGCCGGCACCGGTGAGACCACCAAATATGAGCCCTTTCCAGATGTTCCTCATGTTTCTCGATCCTTTCCAGCTTGTGTACGCGGCAACCGGTCCGTTCGGCGCTTACTGACCTATGCCCCCGTGCTTGCCCGTCCAATCACCCACCGAGGATCGGGCCAAGCGCTGTTTGAGGCGCCGGTGATCGGGGAATCGGAAACATCAGTCGCAACACGAAGTCGCAAAGCCTTCAAAGAGGGGAGGAAGAGTCAATGGCAATCGGTACCAGCGTTTTCTTGTTGGCTGTCGGCGCCATTTTGCGGTTTGCCGTCTACTACAGCGTGCGCGGCGTCGCTCTCGGCATTGTCGGAATTGTTCTCATGGTGGCGGGCGCCTTGGGCTTGCTCTTGTCATTTACGGTGTTCGGGTCACGTACAACCCGAAGCAGGACCGTCGTGCGAAGCCCCGGGACGATCGCCGAGCAGGAGACCTATCGCATCGATGAGCCGGTGAACTGGTAAGGCGGCTTGTCTTGACCCGAGCTGGGGCCGTCGATCGCGAACTGTCTGTTGACGGCGCCCGGCTCGAGAGCCGCGGTTGGTTCAAGCTCCTGGCCCGATCCGGAGTGAGCGCACGAGCGGTGATCTACGTCCTTGTGTCCTATCTGACCTTTGACATTGCCATTCGCGGCAACTCGCCGACCCAGGCGGGCGGGCGAGGTGCTCTTCAGGAGGTGGCAAGACAGCCGGGCGCGCCCGCGTTGCTGGTTGTGCTCGCAGCCGGTCTCGGCCTTTACGGGCTGTGGCGCTTGGTACAGGCGGTGACCGGTAGGTCGAATCCGGCACGGGAACGCTCCGGGCCGGCAGGCCTCTTCTGGATGGAGCGCACCGGATGGGCGGCCATAGCAGTCATCTACCTCAACTTGTGTGTGCAAGCGATCAAATTGGCAATCGGCGCCTCGAGCGGCGCCGGCACCTCGGAAAACCCCCAGCCATGGGCGGCCAGGATTCTTGCATGGCCGGGAGGAGCTGAACTCTTGGGGATCGTTGGGGCTGGCCTCGTCATCGGAGGTACGGCGCTGGCGATCTGGGGGTTCGTCCATGACTACGAGAAGGACCTGGCGCTCGAGTCTCTTGCCACCCCGTGGCGAGGAGCAATCATGGCGCTCGGGTCCCTCGGTGACCTGGCGCGCGGTTTCGTCGTTGCGTTGGTCGGGATCTACCTGGTCCGTTCCGCGGCCCTGAGTGACCCGGGTAAAGCCGTGGGCCTCGACGCGGCGCTCCGCTCCCTCGTCCGCACCTCGTACGGGCCTGTGCTCGTCGGCCTTGTTGCCGGCGGCTTGGGTTGCTTCGCCGTGTACTCGTTCGCAGAGGCCAGGTTTCGCAGATTGTAAGCGGAAACCGCGATCGCACCATGATCGGCACCTGTAGGAATTCCATTTGGCGTCATGATCGCGGTGCCACCGACGCGCACGAAGGTCGATCAGCGTTGACCGGCTCGACCTCGAATCGCCTTGGGATCGAGGAGTGTGACCACCCGAGCATCGACTGTGAGCCATCCGAGACTCCTGAGCTGGCGAAGCCCTTTGACAACAGCTTCCCGCGACATTCCGGCCCACTCGGCGAGCTCTTGTTGGTTGATGGGGGCATCGACTTCAACATGGTCGCCGAGTGGGCGCCCGTAGCGCTCGGCTAGCTGCGTCAGGCTTCCGCAGAGACGGCCGAGGGTGTCCACCGTCCCGAACTCGACTTGTCGCAGCGAGGCGTCCCGGAGACGGGCAACCACGAGCTGCAGGAGCTCGCCTGCGACGCGCGGATTCTCATCGAGGAACTCACGGAACTCCGTAGCACTGGTGGCGTCGACCTCGACAGGCTCAAGGGCGACGACAGTTGCCGACCGGGGCCCGCTGTCGATGGAACTCACTTCGCCCAGCAGACTGCCGGGGTCCAGTACCGCAAGAATGACCTCGCGATTGTCGCGCCGAGCACTGACCTTGACACGCCCGGAGCGAAGCACGAGGGCTTCGCCTCCCGGATCGCCGTCACGGAAGATGATGGCTCCCCGCGGGAATGACTTCCGCCGGCTGCGGGCTTCGAGGCTCTTGACCTCGGCGTCCGTCAGCCGGCGGAGGAAGTCACCTTCAGCCGCGTCGGCCGAAGGCAACGAAGATCAGGCCTCGGTGTGTGAATCGAAGATTTCGTGCGAATGCGCCGCGTGCGTATGCGACGGGTTGAAATGCCCCGCAAGCGAGTGCCCACCGGTGACTTGCTCGGCGCTCTCATCCTCGACGGTGAGGTCCTCGTCCAAGCGAGGCTCTGCTGGTGTCGTGTCCTTGTCCATGCCTAATGCCCCCTCTTTCATTCCCGTTCTTTAGGGATGGTCCAACAGTACGGCCGACTGCTCAGGAATACGAGCCCCCAAGTGTGAGCATTTCTACCCAGCTTGTCGATTGTGAAGGTGCCGGTTCCGGGCACCGCCTGTGTTAGGTGGGGTGTCACGTCGCCGACAACTGTTGAGTGTAGAGATAAAAGTAGACGCCCTTGCGGGCGAGGAGCTCGTCGTGGCTGCCTTGCTCTACGAGGCGGCCCCGTTCGAGCACCACGATCAGGTCCGCGTCGCGGATCGTGCTGAGGCGGTGGGCCACGACGAAGGCGGTACGGCCCTCCAAGAGTCGGTCGATATTGCGTTTGACGATGGACTCGGACTCGGTGTCGAGCGCGCTGGTCGCCTCGTCGAACAACAAAACGGGGGGCTTGCGGTACAGGGCACGGGCTATCGCCAGGCGTTGCGCCTGACCTCCCGAAAGTGGCAGGCCGCGATCACCCACGGGGGTGTCGTAACCGAGGGGGAGGCGCTCGATGAGCTCGGCCAAGTCGGCGACCTCGGCTGCCCAGCGGACCGCGTCGGAGTCCGGCGGGTCGTCGCCAAGGGAGATGTTGTCACCGATCGTGGCGGCGAACACGTACGGCTCCTGGAGCACGAAGCCGACCTGCCGGCGGAGGTCGCCGTAGCGCAGGCGCCGGGAGTCGGTTCTGTCGAAAAGGATCGATCCGGATGTCGGCTCGACGAGGCCCGCGAGCAGTCGGAGCAGGGTCGATTTCCCGGAGCCGGAACGTCCGACTATGGCCACGGTTGTGCCCGGCAAGACGTCGAGGTTCAGCCCGGACAGGATGGGTTCGCTTGCCTCGGGCGGGTGATAGCCGACATCCTGCAGCTGGACTCGCCCTTCGAGGGTCGGGACGGATAGCAGCTCTGACTGGTCAGAACCCTGCTCGGGCTCGTGGTCGAGAACGTCCGCGATCCTATTGAGCAGGACCGCGGACACCTGGACGTCATCCCAGATGTTGAGGAGTGTCACGAGCGGCCCGGTCACCATGAGGACCAGCACCGTGAAAGCCACGAACCCTCCGACGCTCAGGTGGTTCCATTTCACCTCGAGGGCTCCGAGGGTGACGAACACGCCGTAGAGGACAAGGGATATGAGCTGCACCGCCGAGCCGTAAGCGGCGATCGTCCGGTAGGAGTCGACGGTGCGGCCGGTGAGGTCGGCGAAGGCACGCTGCAGCCGGTGACGCAAGGCGGCCTCCGTACCGGTCGACTTGATCGTCTCGATGCCTTTCAACAAGTCGATCTGGTCGGAGGCGTACCGCCCGAAACTGTGCTCGACACCGGCGTACAAAGGCCGCAGCCGCGTCGAGGCGTACCTCATGGCAACCGCGTACACAGGGGCCGTGACTAGGAACAACAGGGCGAGAAGGGGCGAGATGACGAACATGATCGCCATGCCGACCACGATCTGAGTGCCCGCCGAGAGGGCCTCGACCCCCTGTTCGACGACGATGCGGCGGATTTGGCGAACACCGCTCAGGCGCCGCTCGATGTCGCCGATGCGCCTGGACGCGAAGTACGACATGGGAAGGCCCAGCAACCTTGTCGTGACGAAGTCCAACGTATCGGTGTCGAAGCGCGCGGAGGCCGCGACGAGCACAAGCCTTTGGAACAGGACCGCGACGGTGCCGCCGACCGCCAGAGCGAGCATCGCGAGCCCGAGGATCTCGATGGTCGAGGTTGCCTTGTGAGCTATGACGGCGTTGACGACGTGCTCGACGACCAGCGGGAGCGCGACCTCACATGCGGCTGCGACGAGAGCGAGGACCATGGCGCCGATCAGCGCCCGGCGATGTTTGACAAGGAAGGGGACCAGCCACTGGAGATGGGGCGCTCCTGCGGGGACCTCGGGCGTCGCCCCGGTGGGAGTGACCCGTGCCGCGTACCCGTCCCAGTGCCGGTCGAGCTCGCCGCGGTCAACCCGTTGGAGGCCGAGGGCGGGGTCGGCGATCTCGGCGTGATGCTCGTCGACCTCGGCGAGCACGACCCAGTGCTCGGCGTCCCAGTGAAGGATGGCTGGCACCTGGAGGTCGTTGACCCGGTCCCGTGACACTTTCACAGGCTCGACGTCCAAGCCGATGCGGCGGCCCGTGGCAGCGAGCGCCCGAAGCGTCGTGCCGGACTGACTTGTGCCGGCGATCTCGCGCAACCAGGAGAGCGGCACTTCTATGCCGTGCCATTCTGCGATCATCGCCAGACAGGCAACGCCGCAATCGGCCTCGTCGACTTGGCGGATGACGGGGAAACGTCTCGGGCGTCGGCTTCGTCGTCCCCTCGCCTTGGTGGCAGTCGCCGGAATCTCTGTCTGCGGTGTGGCCGCCGGGGCGACTTCACTCAGCCCGCCCGGCAGGATCTCTTTCGCGAAGTCGAGCGGGACCCGCGCCTCCTCCAGATAATTGCGCCCCGCTGCCTGCTCGCTCACTCGCCGAGCGAAGGCAGGGAACCGGCTGGCGAGGTCTTCGAACGCTTCACGGTCGAGCGCGAGCAGACGTGCCTCGGTGACAGCCCGGACAGTTGCGACGCAGGGCTCGCCCGTGACGAGGGACCGTTCGCCGAAGATGTCCCCGGTCCGCAAGAAACCGATCGTCTTTGCCGTGTCCCCGGACCCGGTCGTCGCCTCGAGCCTTCCCTGCTCGACCAGGTACATCGTCCCGCCGGGTTCGCCTTCACGGACGAGCACCGTGTCGCCAGCTACCTCGAGCGGCCGGAGATGGGGGTACATGGCGGACGCTGCCTCGAGCGAAAGGTCCTCGAACGACGCGTGAGTTCGGAGGAAACGGTGCAGCATCTCGACGCGCGCCTGGTTTCCGAAAGCGCCTCGGATCTCCGGATGGAGCTCGAGCAGAGCGTCGAACACTACGCGGTCGAGCCACAGCGCCGACACGGGCTCGGAGGCTCTGACCGTCGCAGTCCTCGTGGTGCGGTCGAGTAGCGCCGTCTCGCCGAACCAGTCGCCTGGTTGCAGGCGCGCCAGAGTGACCTCCTTCCCGTCATGGACCACGAGCGCCCGAGCGCTGCCGCTGGCGAGCACATACATGCCGTCTGGGACATCGCCCTGGGCCACGATCGTCTCGCCGAAGGCGAAGGAGCGCGGTTGGAACAACCCGACCACGAGCTCTCGCAGCGAGGGTTCGAGTCGTGAGAGGAAGGGAAGTCGTTCAAGAACCGCTTCACTGTCGTTGGCCCGCGCGGTCACAAGGGGCTCACTTCCCGCACGAGACCTTGCTTGGCCCGCTCGAGTGCCTCATCGAGCAGCTCAGCGGATGCTGCCGCTCGCGTCGCCTCGTCGTCGAGGGACGGCCGGTGTCGTTCTCGCAGCCAGAGCACTGCCCACTTCCCCTCGAGAAGGACGGGACCGAAGGGTTCGTCGGCCAGGGCGCCGTCGAGAAGTGAGGCCGCAGCGACTGGGAGGGCATCGTGGCGTGCATGGACCTCAAGCAGCGGCAGCGCCGAACGTGCAGCGAGGTCTGCGGCACTCAGGCCGTCCTCGCGCGCACATAGGAGAGCCTCGTTAGCGGCTTCCCTCGTGGGGAGGAGCAACTCGGCGAATCGGAGATCGGTCCATTCGCTCGCATGCTCGAGTATCCGGGCGGCGACGGCCTCGTCGTTCGCAAAGCGCCGCGCGCTCTCCTCGAGGGCACGCTCGCGGCCTCTCAGTTTCCGGAGCCCTTCTACGTACCAGCTCCGTTCGAGGGTGATGTAGGGGTCGAGCATGGCGATGATGAGGCCGGTCTCGCTGCTCATGTCGCCCGCGTCGTCCAGACCGTCGCCGAGGAGCTTGGAGGCGGCCCAGAGACGTATCTCGAGGTCGGCGAATCGTCGCCACCATCCACCGCAGATGAGATCGACGACGAACGCACGAGACTCGAGGCCAGTCTCGGCGGTGTCCCCGGGCACCGGGGAGGTCGCGAACTGTCGAGCCGCGAGGGAGCGCCTCAGGTGTGTCTCCCATTCGTCCATCGTCAATAGGCGCGCCTCCAGCCAAGCGCGCAAGTCCTGACCGGCTTCGAGCCTCCTCGCACGGCGGAAGACGACGGCTTCCTCGAGCACCTTCTCGCGGGGAAGCTCCAGGTCGGCCTGTTCAAGGGCCCAGATGCCGCGGCGCGTGGAATCCCTTGCCTTTTCGACAAGGCCGCTGGCGACGCCGAGGAGCAACAGGTCAGCGAAGCGCACTTCCTCGTCGCCCAACACCAGTGCCTCGTCGGCGAGATTCGGCCACATAGCGCACAAAGTATTGCCCGACGAGGGCAGCATTGCCACGCCCGCGTGGGAGATCACCTGGGAGAACGGAACCTCCGTGTCGCCGTGCCTCTTAGCGCTTTGCGCAGGTCCCACATGGGGACCGTAGTCGAGCCCACGAACACCCCGGGCCACGACTGACGTCGTGGCCCGGGGCAACACTTTCAGTCGCCCGTCACGGGCGGCTGGGATTCTCCGTTGTTACGAAGCCTTGCAGAAGTACCAGTTCTCGGCTTCCCAGCTGAAGAGCGGGTTCTCCGGAGTGAAGCCACAGACGTTCTTTCCGACCTCGTTGAAGGCGAGCGCCGTCTCCGGCTGCCAGATGACCGGGAGCTGAAGCGCCAGGTAGTTCTCGTAGTTGTAGAGGGCCGTCAACGACGACGACGTGTTCGTCAGCTTGATGAGCGCGTCCGCCTTCGGGTCGGAGTACTGGCCTGCGTTCGAGCCTGCGCCGGTGGCCCAGATCTCCTCACCGGTCGGGTAGAAGTCAGGCGAGTAGATCCATCCACCGCCCCAGTTGGCGATGTCCCACGGGCATGCCTTGCCTGCCACGCACGGCGTGAAGGCAGCGCTGATCACGTCACCGAAGGCCTTGGCCTCGAGCTGCAGCTTGATTCCGGCCTGTGCCCAGCTCGACGCCATCTCTTGGATCTGGGCGTCGAACGACACCACACCGCTCTGGTACAGGTACTGGAAGTTCAGCCCTGTTCCGGCCTTGATGCCCGCCCCGCACTCGTCGGCCGCCGTTCCCGGCTTCACACATGTGGTGACGCCGTTCGGGACGACTTTCCAGCCGTGCGAGCTCAAAAGCGCCTTCGCGTGGGCCGGGTCGTAGGGATACGGGTTCTTGCTCTCAATCGGCGATGCCAGGTCCGTCGGCGGGAACACGGGCACCGGGCCGTAGGTGGGGGCGCCGTAGCCCGCGCTGTAGAGCTGGATCCACAGCGACTGGTTCATCAGCGACTGCATCGCTTGACGGACGTAGAGCTGCTTGAAGATCGGGCCCGTGGCCGGGTTCGTGTAGTTGAGGGCGAAGTAGTTCACGCCCCACGGGTAGGCCGGGTCGAAGTTGTAGTTGGACTTGAGCTGGGCGTTGTTCGGACCCGAGAGCGGCTGGCCGCTCTTGGAGAAGGCCGGGCCCCTGTAGGTCGGCAGGTCCTGCGGTGGGACCAGTCCGATGTTGAGGGTCTTCCCACTTGCCAACACGTTGAACTCGGCGGCGTCGGTCGTGAAGGGCGCCAACACCAGCTTGTCGATCGAGGGCTTGGGCGTACCGGAGTAGGTGGGGTTCGGGACGACGCTCGCACCGTTGTCCGTGGCGTCGTACGAGCTCAGGTGGAACGGTCCGTCGACGATCTGCCAGAGCGGGTTGGTGGCGTATGTGCCCAGGTCGCCCGCCTCGTTCTTGCTGGTCAGGAAGGCGTACACCGCGGCGCAGGCCTTTGCGGACTTCGAGACGTCAACCAAGCCCTTAGCGGTCAGGTTCACCACGACCGATGCGTACGAGGCACTCGAGCAGCCGCCCGATCCAGCCTTCGCGCCGGCAGAGGTGATGTCCCACGCGATCGGGAGAGGTGAGACCTGGCTCAGCTCGTTGTAGCTGAACCAGTATGAGCTGTACTTGGCGTCGAGCGTAAAGGTGACCGAGTCGGTCTTGTTGTTCGCCGTGACATTGGTGACGTCGCCCGGGAACTGCCCAGGTCCGGGCGCGAAGCCCGCCCAGGAAGTTTCGTCAGCCTTGAGCATGTTCATCCAGAACAGGACGTCCTGGGCGTCGACGGTCTCGCCGTTGCTCCACTTGTAGCCCTTGAGGGCGACTGTCACGGTCCTGCCCCCGTTCGTGTACACGGGCATCTTGGCGACCGAGAGGCCCTCGTTCAAAAGGGGCGTGCTCCCGAGGCCGAACCAGTAGAGCGGCCGGAACATCATGTAGATCAACTGAAAGTTCGCCACACTGAAGTAAGTGCCGCCCATCATCGGAAAGATGTAGTTAGGTCCGGCGGACGGGGCTTCGGCGATCGTCATGGTGCCGCCCGGAACCTTCACCATCTTGGTCACGTGTGTCACGTTGGTCTTCGACGTTGTTGCGAAACTCGATGCACCAACCGCGAGCACGAACACGGCGCATGCAACCGCCGTTCCCATAACCGCAACTTTGGTCAGCTTCCGCTTTCGTATCATGATCGTGCCGAACCTCCTGGACTCATTCGTAGCAATTGGCTAGGGGGAGGGACTCATTGGCTTGGTTCGATGGTCGAACATAAGAAGTCTCGACACCTGAGCCAGAGTCCATCAGTTAGACCGTAGCGCACTTGTAACATATGTACAAGACTGCCGGCCGGGCAGGAGTAGATTCAGCACCTTTTGGAGCGCTTGTGGCTCACTCACCGGCTTCGCCAGCAAGCGTGGCGACCATCAGCGCCTTGATGGTGTGCAACCGGTTCTCCGCCTCGTCGAAGACGATGGAAGCCTGCGACTCGAATACTTCCTCGGTCACCTCGAGGGCCTCGAGGCCACGCCTTGCGAAGAACTGCAGGCCGACCGCGGTCTCGGTGTTGTGCAGGGCGGGAAGGCAGTGCATGAATTTCACCTGCGGGTTGCCGGTCGCGGCCATTAGTGGCCCATTGACCTGGTATGCGAGCAGCTGATCTATGCGGGCGTCCCACTGCTCGGCCGGTTCCCCCATCGAGAGCCAAACGTCGGTGTAGAGGAAATCCGACCCGCGGACTGTCTTTGACGCGTCTTCGGAGAGCGTGATGCGAGCACCGGACCGAGATGCGAGTCCGTGGGCTATGGCCTGGACATCCGCAGAGGGCCAGAGTGCCTCGGGAGCGGCGACGCGGACGTCCATGCCGAGGAGGGCCCCCGTGACGAGCAGGGAGTTCGCCGTGTTGTTGCGGGCGTCGCCTAGATAGCAGTAGGCGACCTTCTCGAGAGGCTTGTGAGCGTGGTCCCGCATCGTGAGGATGTCGGCCAACATCTGGGTCGGGTGCCACTCATCGGTGAGGCCGTTCCAGACCGGCACGCCCGCGTACTTGCCCAGGATCTCCACATTGGAGTGCGCGGCGCCCCGGTACTCGATCCCGTCGAACATCCTGCCCAGAACGCGGGCTGTGTCCCTGATGGACTCCTTGTGACCGATCTGCGATCCGCTCGGCCCGAGGTAGGTGACATGCGCCCCTTGGTCGTAGGCGGCAACCTCGAAGGCGCACATCGTGCGCGTAGAGGCCTTCTCGAAGATGAGGGCGATGTTTTGCCCGGTGAGGTACTGACGTTCGCGCCGGGCGCGCTTTGCCTCGCGCAGGCGTGCCGCGAAGTCCAAGAGGTAGAGGAACTCTTCGCGGGAGAGGTCGGTCTCTTTCAACAAGTTGCGTCCGAGCAGGTTGGTCATGTCTCCATCTTGGTACGCCGGACACCCCGAGCCGCAATCGGGTGCGCCGCGGTCGCGGGGCTGTGGTCCAGGGGCTCCCACACGCCTGCGGGTCATATGGTGGTCCCGATGAGCGCAGTCCTCCCCGAGGTCGACCCCTCCGAAGTGGGTCTCGACGAAAGCCGGCTCAGCGCTATAGGTCGGCACTTCGACCGGTACGTGGGGGAGCGGAGGATCCCGGGGTTCCTCGCCGTGGTCACCCGCCGGGGCAAGGTTGCCCACGTGGCCAGAGGGGGTTTTCGTGATCTCGAGAAGGGCGCACCGGTCGAGGTCGACACACGCTTTCGCATCTACTCGATGACCAAGCCGGTCACGTCGGTGGCGGCGATGATCTGCTACGAAGAGGGCCGGTTGTCGCTCGACGACCCACTCCACA
>Ga0181520_10011694_pt1 | contig 11463 bp, 5 predicted proteins | sample PEATcosm2014_Bin_29_FD_132451 | JGI IMG/M metagenome (GOLD analysis project Ga0181520, IMG submission 132451) | Peatland microbial communities from MTU Mesocosm Facility, Houghton, MI, USA - PEATcosm2014_Bin02_30_metaG | ecosystem: Environmental > Terrestrial > Soil > Wetlands > Peat | place...
GATGGATCCCTTATTGGTGGTTCCGGCTATGTTCCAGTTGATTTTAATAAAAGAACGGCCGCCGACCAGATTTTCCTTGAGGGAACCGATCGGGAATTCGACCGTGTAATCCTTTATCGGGAAGGATCTGGTGACCAGCGACCTCATCAGTCCTCGCTCATTGACCAGGTCGATCGACAGCGAAAATTCCTTATCTTTGATCTGTGCGGTATCGATCTGCGCCCGCACCGTAATGGAATCATTTCGTTGCGTCACCCAGGGCATCGGACCGTTAAAGGTAATTATCTGGCTGAAGGCTGCTCCCGTGCATCCTGCAATGCATAGCAGGATTTTCGACCAATGTCGTCCCATTGTCAGTGCTTCCTTTCCATTGATATGGTTTATGAATTCAATGTCTTCCCGGAAATCTGCCTGCGACAAACCGAGTGAAATATACGAAACGCGCGACGGAAAATTGTGACCATTGTTCGGGAGGACCGGTCGGGGACCGTGCCGCCGCCGCATTTTTTTCATCGGGATTGGAGGCCACCATCCCCAAATACCATACTTCCCCTTCCGAAAACGAGGTATTGAAGCTCCCGCAGCAGGTTGCGGGGAACTTCAGAGGCAAGGAAATATTTGTAATACGCTCGCTATGCCTGTTCAACGGGCAAAAAACGACGATAGAGGATGAAAAAAAGAGCCGGACCGCTTGATCATACTACAAAAAAATCCTTTTATGAAGGAAATAATTATTATATTAAATGGGTTACTGTCCGGTTTGCATGGCGGGGGCAAATTTTCTATACTATATAGTGTGCGGTGCATGGATTAGCGGCAAATTCATTGTTACACAACAATATTGAGGGGTCTTTCGATGAAAAATGCTGGCAAGGTTCGGTGTTCGGTGTTCCCGGCGGCGCTGTTTGCGTGCCTTGGCCTTTCGCTGTTTTTCGCTGGAAAATCGAGCGGGCAGGATTATCCTGAGACGACTTGGGTCAGGGTGGTGCTCTATGACTATCACAGCAGTATTGCACCTTATACCGTCGCCGCACCGGATGGTGCGAATCCAAAGGATACTGACTTCACCTCCGCCGGAGAAACCTGCGTCGACCATGCCGGCGCCAACGGTACCGGCGCTTCCCTTCCCGTCGTCGGCATGGTTTCCGCCGCCGGCCTGTCGGCCGATCGCAAGCCTATCCCCGTCACGGCGCTCGATTGCAAAACTGCGGCGCCGCTCTACCCGTGTGCCTGTCACCTTATAAACTGGTTTCGCGTCAGCGCGAGTATGAATTATACCAACGATTCCGGCTACGACGGCAACTGTGTATTTTCCTGCGATTCCGGGCAGGCCAACCCCCTCGGCGGAAGCCGGCTCGGTTCGCCGAAGAACCCGATCTGGTACTGGGTGCAGAAGAGCGGGGCGGCGCTTCCCTCGTGGAAAGGGCGCACGGGGGAATATGTCGGCCCGAACTACGACTCTACCAACCCCTTCGCCAACGTCATCGTCTACGACTCGATTCCCTTTATTCACCAGCCGACACTCGGCACCGCAGTCTATCAGTTCGTCGCCGATACCTCGACTCCGAAAATCGCCGGAAGCCATTTCCCGCACGACAGCTTCGGATTTTTCCCGCTCGACGGCCGGGGCTACGGCTCAGGCTTTCCGGCGGCGGCCATTACCGATGAACCGGATTTCTACGGCAAGGCTACGTACAACCACAATTTCGGCTATGCCATGGAGATGCACAACAAGGTGCTCTACCAGCGCGGTCAGGGCCTCAAATTCCTGTTTGCCGGCGACGACGATCTCTGGTGTTTCATCAACGGGCAGCTGGTCATGGATCTCGGGGGCATAAAGAGTGAAACCGCCGATTCGGTCTACCTCGACAGTCTGCCGGGACTGGTCAGCGGCAACTACTACAACTTCGATCTCTATTACTGCGAACGCAATCCCACCGGCGCCGACCTCAAGATCACCACGAATATCATCCTGGTGCAGCCGAAGAACATCTCCACGAGCGTCCCTGAATACGATACATTGATGGCAGGGGACACCCTTCCGATCTCCGCCTATGTTCTCGATCAGAACGGCCAGAATGTCCCCACGAAGAGCATTTTAATCCAATGGGCCGAAGACACCTCGTTCAGAACGGGTGATGTCCTGCTGACCCCCCAGGGGCATGTGCTCCCCGCCGCTCCCAACAATCAGGATAGCGGGATAAAATTTACCGCAACCGAAGCCCTTCGAACGGCGAATATCATTGCATCCTACACGAGTGCAACGGCAAGCTTCGCCTGTACGACCTTTGTCTATGTCAAGCCCAACGTCCCCGATCACATCGTTATCGAAAATTCATCCACCCCGCGCATTACGAGCCCGAACAGCAACAATCCGCTCGGCGGACCGACCGGGGCGATTACCATGGGCTCGGGCCAGATCTACGATACCGGCTATGTGGTATGGCGCGATAAGTTCCAGAACTACATCTCCTTCGATACCACGGTCTCCTGGTCGATGGTGCCGAACGATACCACCGTGGTTTCAATCACTCCCGGAAACAAGGAGCTGGGCGAAGGCATTATCAAAAAGGGGAGCGACACGACCGGCAAAACCAACATCATTTATGCGAGCGATACCAATTACAGCGCCCGGAAAAAAGATACGGCTCAGGTTTCGGTGACGAGCATCGGCAGGGGGTACGATACCCTGCGCATCGAGGTTTTTAATCCCACGACCGGAGCTTACGACACTACCGGACTCAACCCGCTCACTTTGCAGGCGCCCGACAGCATTATTCTGTATGCGCTCGCGCACCGGACCGCCTCGACCCGATGGGACCTCCTCTCGGTGAACTGGGGCATCTCATCGAATCTCACGGCCACCAAGACCGCGCCGACTTCGCAGAGCTCGTGGAGCGTTTCCCCGGTCGACACCGGACACGGCTACATCTGGATCTCCTGGCCGGTTCAAGGCGGACCTCCCAACGACACGATCAAGGCGGTCTTCACCGCCGGTCTTCCGACCTCGCTCGCCATCTATCACAGCGGTAATGCGCCGAGTGCGACGAACGTCGCATTTCCGCAATCGCCCGCCATTGCAGATACCTTTGCCGCCGGGGCGATCGATACCCTCTATGCAAAGCTGTTTTTCAATTCAATACTTTATCCGAATACCTCGCCTCTCGTGTCCCAGATCACCTGGACCATTTCGCCCGCAGGCGGCGACACCCTGCTGAATCCGACAAATTATTTCGGTATCCTCAGCTCGACGCAGGCATGGCGGAATATTTTAGTTACCGCCAAATGGCAGTCGCTCTCCTCCTCGATCCTCTGCCGGATAAAACCGGGTGCGGTAAGCCGCGTGGTCATCGTTGGCAGTCCCAATATCGGCGACTCTTCCGATGTAGCGCCCTTAAACCTGCTGACCATCGCCTCGACCGACAGTATTGCCTACGCCTACGGGGTGCGCGTTGACGCCTACAGTAATTTCGTCGGCTACGCAACGGCGGCAAAGTGGAACAGCACCAATACCGCTCTCACGACGGTTGCGTCCGATACGGTCGCCGAAGGGGAGGCGCTCATCGCCAAACGGCTGCGATCCGTTACCGGCAGAGATTCCGTTATTGCCTACGATACCGTTTACGGAAAACGAGATACCCTGCCGGTCAATTGCGCCACGTATACCTACACTTCCATTCAGATATGCAATGTGCAGGGGACGCCGCTTACCGGCGATACCGTCGGGGTCGGCGCGACGAGCACGCTCTACGCATTCGGAACGCCGTCAAACGGTCAACCCGTCCAGCTCGTCGCGGTCACCTGGTCGAGTACCGGCCTGTCGATGAATCCCGCCGCTCCCTCGAACGTGAATAACTGGGCCTTTACCGCCGATTCGGTCGGGAACGGTCATATTAAAATTTCCCTTACCCAGGGAACATCGACGATAGTCGACTCCATCCCGTGCGTCTTTACCGCCGGTGCGGCGAGCAGCATGGTCCTCTACCGCCAGGCCGGGACTCCGCTCCCGGCGCTCATCTTCCCGGTGATCGATACCATCGTGTCCGAGGCGACCGATACGATCGATGCAAAGCTGTTCAGCAGCGGCGGGTTGTGGCTCAGCCAGTATGAAACCACACCGACCGATTCAGTCATTAAATGGACCATTGTCAAGGTAAGCGGACCTGCCGGCGGCGGTACCGATACGGTGCTGGCCACAAAGAAGGGTCATATCACGAGTTTTACGCCGCACTCGGCCTACTGCCTCTACCAGATTACCGCCACCTACAGCCAGAACGGCACTACGCTTACCGCTTCGGCGGAAATCTATGTGAATCCCGGCGCCGCCACCCAGCTGATCATCGAGGCCACGGACATCCAACCCGGCGTAACCGCCAGCAACCTGCTGAACGGCAATCATCCGTTCGATACCCTTCGGTTCGGAGCAACCGACACCTCGTTGAACGTCTGGGCCGTGCTGCGCGACAAGGACTCGAACTTTGTCGGCATGTGCCCTGATGCCAATTGGATCTCGATAAACGACACCACCGGGGCGCTCGACAACCTGATCGTCACCGCGCAGCCGGGACAGCAATCCGCCAACGGTGAGGGACAGGTTAACCGTGCGCCGGGTGCAACGATCGGTCTTGCAAAGGTCGTCGCGACCAATGAGAATAACCTCAAGGAGTTCGATACGCTAAACGTTGCACTCGAAGCCTACTCCTATTCACGGCTCCTTATTGTCGTCAACAACACGGTTGCCGATTCGCTGCACAGCAACGACACCCTCAAAATCCGCGCCGATCAGGACACCTCTCTCGAAGTCGCGGCACTGCTTTCCGGCAGTACCTGGAGCGCGAGTACCTCCATCATCGCGGACTGGGCATACCTGTCGAATTCCGGCGCCCCGAGCCAATCGGCTGCCAATACCCACGAGTGGACCTTTTCACCCGGAGCGACCGGCAACGGGAAGATAATCGTTTCGGCGGGAAGCGCCATTCAGGATACGATCAATATCGCCGTCCTTGCGGGGTCCGCCGCCTCGGTTGTCCTGTATGATTCCATGGGTCCGCCCAGCCCGACCATCGTGCCGTGGCCCAACCCGGTGACCGCAGTCAACATTGTCGCCGGAACGCCGTTCCTCATGGCTGCCAAGGTTTTCGACGCCAGCGGTAATTATCTTTCCTCCTACGATAATACCGCATTTAATGCGGATTTCCGGTGGAGCGCGATCAATCCGCCCGGCGACAGCCTGAACCCGAAGGGCGACAGTCTGAACGACTCGCTCGATGCGGGGAGAGCCGGCGTGCAGCAGCATTTCGTCGATACCCGGGCGTACGACAGCGCATATGTCATTGTGCAATTCGACAGCATGGCGATCAAGGATACGGTTCTCCTGCGCGTTGTTCCCGGTGTTTCATCGCATATCGTGCTTGAAAAGACCTCCGCGTTCGACCTGCACACGCCCAATCCGTGCGATACTCTCTTAATTCCCAATACCTCCCCGACCGGAAGCGTGTACGCCATCCTGCGCGACCGGTTCCAGAATGCAATCGGTTACGATACGACGATCACTCAAGTGGGAGCCCTCAATCTTGCGGGCGCGGCCGATACCTCGGTCATCAGCGTGAGGCTGAATAACCCGAACATCGGACAGGTCCTTGCGTACCGGAATACTCCCGGTACGGCGAAGCTTTTCGCTACCGATGCAAAGGGGTTAAGCGACACCTGCGTGGTGATGAGTCTCGCGTACGGGTACAAGGCGCTCCGGATTGTAGAGGGCGCCGCCGTCGGCCCCCATATCGGCACGCCGCTGGTCCTGAATACCAACCAGGATTCGACCATCTATGTGCAGGCGCTGCGTTCCGACACCGCGCTCTGGGTAAATGTTGCCGCTACCTGGCAGGTTTCCCCCGGTCTTTCCGGGCTGACTCCGCCGATTCAGCAGTCATCAAGCTTTCTCATTGCGCCGACCGACACCGGGACCGGCTGGATACGAGTGACGCTCGGCAACGACAGCGTCACCACGCCCGATACGCTGCCGGTGAAGTTTACGGCCGGAGGCGCGGTGCAGGCGCTGATCAAGATCATCGATACCACGCCTGCCATAGCGGGGCAGCCGATAAAGGCCGCCGTCATGCTGGAGGATTCGCACGGCAATCCGGTGAACGTGGCATCGACCGCTTTCACCCTCGCGTCCGGCGGTGGAGCCTATTATGCCGACAGCCGGGGTGCGGGCGGCAAGCCCGATCCTTTCCTGGTCGTGGACGGCACGACCATCAAGCTCGATCATGTTGCGCCGGACTCCTGTTCCGAGACCTTTGTCAACGGGGTGGACACCGTCAGTTTTACCCTGTATAACGCTCCGGCCGAATCGAGTTTCGTCGTTTTAACGCACCAGATTTCGGTGAGCCTGCTGTCCAGTGCAACCGCAACGCCGATCACCGGCGTCAGCAGTGCATTTCAGCTCTTCCCCGGCCCGATTGTTTCTCTCCAGATGCAGACTGCGGGCGGTACGCCGATTCATGTGGATACGCTCACCGACGATGTCCCGCCGTCCAATACCTACTTTGCGCGGGGATACGACCAGTACGGCAACCTTATCTCCCTTACGGGAGGGGGGATGGGAAGCAACTGGCATGTCACCGGGAACCTCCATGCGCCCACCGTCGACACGGTCGCTGTAGGTGCGGTTTACTATAACGACAGTACGAACGGGGTGGTCGATTCCGAAAGCGGCTATTTGGTGGCAATTTACGATACCAACAACGTCGCCTATTCGGACAGCGTGCGCATTGCCATCATCGGCCCGAGCGCCCTGCTCGTGTCGGCAATAACGCGCAACCTGACCGGCGACGGGTACCTCGACCATCTCGATCTGATTTTCAGCAAGAAAGTGCAATTGCCCTCCGACTCGGCGCATGTCGCCGACTTCTCCGCTGCGGTGGGAATTACGGCGCTTGGCACGGCGGTGCTTTCCATAGACAGCATTCCGGCCATGTCGCCCGATTCCATCTGGAGGGTAGCGCTCGCCAACAACCGCCCGGCCGGTGCGTTCCAGACCGGATGGACGCCGAATATCACCATGGCGGGATACCTGCCGGCAAGCCTTGGAAGGTCTTCCTTTACCTCGGTTGACGGCGCCGGGCCGGTTATAGCCCGCGTTGTCAAACATAAGGGTTCCAATGCGGGCAACAAGCTGGATACGGTGACCGTGACGTTCAGCGAGCAGATACGAGCCCTGGCAACGAACAGCTCCGTCGATTCACCCTCGGTGTTGTTCGACGTCTGGGACTCGACATCCGGCGGATTTGTCCTGGATCCGACGATTCTCAAAGGGGCCGGCACCCTGCTGTCGGCGACTAACGACACGCAGGCGGTGTTCCTCATGTCCAACGACAGCAATCTGACGCTGGGCCATTACTTCAGCATCGATTCCGCGCACTCAGCGGGACTGGTCGCCGATGTCGTCGGCAATCTGCCCAACGCCAACAACCGTAAAGCACCGGTCACCTTCAACGCGCCGCCGGTCGGGCCGGTCATCGTTGCACCGAACCCGATGCGGCACCCGGGCGGTGCGACATCCGGAGGGTCGAATCTGCAAATTTACGATAACGGCAACAGTGCCGCGAATCCGGTGGTCAGCAATAACGGCGGCGGGGTGCAGATGAGCTTCGACGTACCGGTGCCGGACAGCGCCGATCACGGCGTTACGGTGCAGGCATCGGTCGCCATTTACGACATCCTTGGAAACCTGGTTAATGCGGGTAAAAACACGAAGTTCATTTATTACACTGCCGGCAACGGGTGGCTGCTGGATAACGGGGGGAGCGGTGAGCCGGTGGTCGACCTTGTCGGTAACGGTACTATTGTCCGGCCCTCGATCTACTGGAGCGGCATGAACGGCCGTGGGATGACGGTAGCGGCGGGTGTCTATCGGGTCGTCGTGAACCTGCACTATGCCGGTAGCGGAAAAACGAGCTACAGCGATCAGAAGGCAACGGCGAATATCGGCGTCATGCACGGAAAATAGCCGCACGCACTTCGGGCATTGTTACCTGAGCCTCTCCCACCGATGGTGCGGAGAGGCTTATTTTTATAAGGAGCCAAAACATCGCCTCACCCCCAACCACTATAGAAATGAAATCAGAAAAGGGAAGAGATTTTCATGCGCCTCAGTGACATATTCAACAAGCGCGAAACTATATTCAGTTTTGAATTTTCACCGCCCCGTGATGCCGAGGCGGCGGAGAAGCTGTTTTCGGCAATTGCCGATCTTACACCGCTCAAACCGACGTGGGTGAGTGTGACCTACGGCGCGGGGGGGTCGACGCGGGAGTTGACCCGCGACCTTGTGGTGAGAATTCAAAAGCAGACCGATCTGATGGTGGTCGCCCACCTGACCTGCGTCGGATCTTCGGAAACAGAGATCGGGAGCATTCTGGAGAGCTACCGGGAGAGCGGGATTACCAACGTCATGGCGCTTCGCGGCGACCCGCCGCGGGGCGAAAGCCACTTTGTAAAGCCCGAAAACGGTTTCAGCCACGCTGCCGAGCTCGTTGCCTTTATCCACAGGAATTTTCCTGAAATGGGCATCGGTGTCGCCGGTTACCCGGAAGGGCATCCTGAAACGCCGAACCGGCTCAAGGAGATCGATTATCTGAAGGAGAAGGTCGATGCCGGAGCCGATTACCTGTGTACCCAGCTCTTTTTCGATAACCACGATTACTACGATTTTTGCGAACGATGCGAGATCGCCGGGATTTCAATTCCGATTTTTGCCGGGATAATGCCGATAACCTCACGAAAAACAATGCTGCGCATGGCCGAGCTGGCCGCAGGCAGCAGATACCCCGCTCGTCTGCTCAAGGCCCTGAGCAGGGCGGACAACGACGATCATTTCGAAAAGGTGGGAATTCACTGGGCTACCGAACAGGTACGGGATCTTATTGATAATGGGGCGCGGGGAATTCATTTTTATACCTTGAACCGCTCCCGCGCCTGTCTGCGAATTTATGACGCGCTGGGCGTAAGCTCATCACAGGCATTTTCCCGCTGATTGCAACGGCAGCAGCCGCAAAAATCGCCCTAGTATCGTGTTTCGGGCGCGATTTTTGCGGCTGCCTCTTCGGCTGAGCCGTCGGGGCCTATATGGCACTCCCTGATTTCGACGCTTTCTTCGCCTTTATTTTATCCCATTTCTCCTTAGCGGTTAATTTCGGCTTGTTCGATTTCGTGACGCCCTTATCCATGCTCTTTGCCATGAAGTCCTCCTTGGTGAGGGTGATGTGATCCTGTTTTAGGTACGGTAAGTTATTAATCTATAGCAGGGCAGCCTAAAAAGTCAAGTCGACGGTCGGGGAGGTCATGAAAAAATTACGCCGGTTCCTGATCCCGACGTTATTACGATGGCCATGAAGAGGGGGTGAAGAATTATTTTTACAACGTTTTCAGGGGCAGGGCTCCGGGGAAGAGATCGGCAAGGCATCCTCTCCTTGCTGAATTTGCTGCAATCACCGATTTTTAAAAGGAGATGGATTTATGAACCTGTTACGGGCATCCGCCAAGGGAGACCTTGCAGGAGTTAAAAAGTTAGTGGCCGAAGGGGCCGATGTCAATGCGGCCGACGGCAGCGGCCGAACGTCGCTTCTCGAAGCGGTGTGGGCCGGTCACCTCGATGTGGTCAAGTTTTTGGTGGAGAAGGGCGCGCAGGTGGATCTTGCCGACAAAGCCGGCTATACGCCGCTCATGCGTGCCTGCGAAGAGGGACACCTGCCGGTGGTCACCTTCCTTATAACCAAGGGTGCTTCCGTGAATTCCCGGGGAAAGGTGAAGGGGACGACGCCGCTCATGCTCGCGGCCGAGCAGGGACATGTCAAGGTTCTTGAGGCGCTTATCGCTCACGATGCAAAGATCAATGCCGTCGACCAGCTCGAAGAAACCGCCGTTTCCCGCGCCTACCACATGAATCAGAATAAGGCGGCCGCATTTCTGGAATCGAAAGGCGGCAGGGGCAAACCGGAGAGAAGCAGTCTTTCTCACTATGCTTCGCGGGATCATGGCGGCAAACAGTCGGTCAAAGCCGCCCTGCCGCAATGGAGCGCTGCGGCATCCGAATCCGGGCTCGATGAGGAGGACATGGAAGGCGCCGCAGGCAGCGGCGGCGAGGAGATGTTCGAGGATTAAAGAGCCGCCGGCTCGTTAATCGATGATCGCTTCGGCATCATCCGATGCTCTGCCGCAACGAGCGAGTGCCGCTTGCGGCGAGCTGTTTGCATAGCAGTAGCGGCACGCATGACCACAGGTGTCGTACCTTCCGATATCCTTGGCCGGGAGGCAGCGGCACCCCTTACGCTGGCCCGTGTCTTTGCTATTTGCGTAAACATCCAGAAAATCGGCGAGGCGCCGATCGTTGCCCCACAGGCTCCGCGCCAGGCGGTCGTCGATGCATTTCCCCGCCGTAATGCCGGATTCCCCGTTGTTCGATTCTTCGGCGCAGGTTACTCCGGAAATATTCCGGCCGGCCAGGTATTCGGCAAGACAAACCATGAACGTCGTTTTTTCGGCGCCGCTCCAGCCGGTCGAGGCGATCCCCGCCCTGCGAAGGTTGCGCTGCGTCTTTGCATAGTCGGTCATGAAACCGATGGTAAGCCGATCCGTGTACCCTGTCAAATTGTCGCCGACCGTGCGGATCCGGGCCAGGAGCCGCTCCGGCGAGAGGGAGGGCGTCACCACGAGCGGATCGAAGCGCCAGAGAACGCGTTCCCGGCCGATCTTGTCGCTCAGCCGCCTGAAGGTCGCAATCCGCTCGGCCAGGGGAGGGACGCCCGGCTCAAGGTTCTCGCCTTCATAATCGTTCAGGGAAAAATGAAAATAATACGGGATACCGCTCCCCTCGATCTCGCGGAGGTGCGGCAGGAAGGGTGCGGGGTTTTTGGTCCAGAACACGATGAGTCGCACTTCGCGAAGCGAAACGTAGCTCGATCGCCCGTTCCAGGGGTTAACCCATCGAACATAGCCCGCTTCGAGCCGTTTCATGAACCATGACCCGTAGAAGGCGGGGATATCCGTCGACCGGCTAGCGGAAATAATGACCGGGGCGACGGCTTCCGCCTCGATACCCCGATCGGTAACGATGGTGGTTCGCGGATGTCGTTGCATCAGGTTTCACTACGCATAGGTCAGGCGGTTGCCGGATAGCCGACCGTCTGGCCGAAGAGAATCCGCTGATCGGTGCGCAGCGGCAGTTTTTTCGCGAGGTCGGCTTTATTGCAGTTATGGAACCACGCCGCCAGCCCCTGCGATGCTGCAAACAGATACACGTTGCCCGCAATGAGCCCGGTATCGACATAATAGTACGCCTTCTGCGTCTCGTTGTCCTGAAGCCCCGGCTCCTGATACCCGGCGGTATGGACGAGCTTATCGATATCCGCAACGAAGATGAGGCGGACGGGAGCGTTCGCGCCGAAGCCCGCCTGGCCCCGA
>Ga0181520_10011695_pt1 | contig 11463 bp, 9 predicted proteins | sample PEATcosm2014_Bin_29_FD_132451 | JGI IMG/M metagenome (GOLD analysis project Ga0181520, IMG submission 132451) | Peatland microbial communities from MTU Mesocosm Facility, Houghton, MI, USA - PEATcosm2014_Bin02_30_metaG | ecosystem: Environmental > Terrestrial > Soil > Wetlands > Peat | place...
GAGTTGCTCATCCAACAATTGGAACGGCGCCTCGACCACGTGACCTACCGCCTGGGATTTGCCATATCGCGCCGCCAGGCCCGGCAGTTGCTTCGTCACGGGCACGTGACGGTGAATGGGCGTAAGGTGAACATTCCTTCTTACCAGGTGAACGCGGGCGACGTGATCGCGGTCCGCGACAACGCCAAGAAGTTGCTGATTGTGGAGCAGGCCTCGCAGTACGCCGCGCAGAACCCTGTTCCCAGCTGGCTGGAGGCGAACTTTGAAAACCTGTCCGGACGCGTGCTCCATCTGCCCAAGCGCGCGGACGTCAACCTGCCGATCAACGAGCAGTTGATCGTCGAACTGTACTCGAAGTAACAGCTATTGGCCAAAAGCTAAGAGCTGAATTTCAATCGAAGGAGAACTTGCGCGGCCGCCGCAAAATGCATCGCGACGTACATGCCGTGCGGGAAACGAGAGACATCTATGTTGTGGAGAGGATTTCAAAAGCCGAAGCGCCTTGCGGTCGATGCCGAGACGCTTACCGACACCTACGGAAAGTTCAGCGCCCAGCCCTTTGAACGGGGCTTCGGCACCACTATCGGCAACGCCTTGCGGCGCACGCTGCTTAGCTCTATTGAAGGCGCAGCCGTCACAGCAGTTCGCATTGAGGGCGTGCTGCACGAGTTTCAATCCATCACGGGCGTGGTAGAAGACGCGACCGACATCATTCTCAACTTGAAACAGATTCCTTTCAAGCTGCAGGGCGAGGGTCCCAAGGCGCTCTATCTACGCGCTGACCAACCCGGGCCTGTGACCAGCGGGATGATCGAGGCCGACAGCGACGTCGAAATCCTCGACAAGAACGTTTACATTGCCACGCTCTCTGAAAGCGGCAAGCTCGACATGGAGATGCGTCTCAAGCGCGGTCGCGGCTATGTCTCGGCGGACAAGAACTTCGACGCCGACCTGGGACTTGGTTTTATTCCCGTGGACTCAGTACACTCCCCGGTGCGTCGCGTAAACTACACCGTCGACGCTGCTCGACTGGGCCAGATCACTGACTTCGACAAGCTGACGCTCGAAGTGTGGACCAACGGAGCCGTGCTGCCCGCCGATTCCATCGGCCTGGCGGCCAAATTGCTCAAAGACCACATGAATATCTTCATCAACTTTGAGGAAGAGATCGAAGCGGAAGCGCGCGGCGATGAAAGCCGCATTCTGCTGCGCAATGACAACCTGAACCGTTCGGTGGAAGAGCTTGAGCTTTCGGTCCGCAGCTACAACTGCCTGAAGAACGCGAACATTCAGACGATCGGCGAGCTGGTGCAGAAGACCGAAGCAGAGATGCTGAAGACCAAGAACTTCGGGCGCAAGAGCCTGAATGAGATCAAGGAAATTCTGGCTCAGATGGGCCTTTCGCTCGGAATGAAGATCGACGAGCAAGGCAACGCGGTTCCGGGGCCAACCAGCATTCCGCCTCAGACAGCGCTAGCTGCAAGCTACGGCCGATTCGACGACGAAGAGGAGCCGCTGGATTCAGTGGATCTCCAGTTGCCGACGGAAACGGAGAATTTCTAAGGACAAGCTTTCAGCTCATCGCTATCAGCTCTTAGCTTTTCTGCGCCTGGTCGAGGGAATCGACTTGAGCGCAGCGAGATAAGAGCCAAATGCGAAGAGCCAAAGGCCAAAACCGAAAGAGAGTTTTTCATCATGCGCCATCGCAATGCAGGATTCAAACTCGGACGCAACACCAGCCATCGCCGCGCACTCTTGCGCAATCTGGTCACGTCCGTTATCAAAGAAGACCGTGTGCAGACAACCGTGGCCAAGGCCAAGGCGGTTCGTCCGCTCGTCGAAAAGATGATTACCCTGGGTAAGAAGGGTGATCTGCACTCGCGCCGTCAGGCGCATGCGTTTCTTTGTACTGACGATGCCGTCAAGCGGCTTTTTGATGTCGTGGCTCCGCGCTACGGCGACCGCAACGGCGGCTATTTGAGAATCGTTCGCACTGGGTTCCAGCAGGGTGACGGCGCAGCCAAGGCATTCATCGAACTGTTGGGCGCGGAGAAGCAACTCGAAGTCAAGCGCCAGAAGCGTGCCGACCTCAAGGCCAAAAAGCGCGCGGAACTGGAGAAGCAGCTCGAAGAACAGAAAAAGGATGCGGAAGAACCTGAGGGCGGCGAGCAGGCAGCATAGGCTTGGGTTGACCAAGCGGCCATCGAGTCAAAAGAAAAAGCGGGCATATCTCGAATGAGATATGCCCGCTTTTCATTTCCGAACTTTCCAGACGTTGACTTTCAGCCGACAACGGCGCCGATGAATCGGAAGGCTCTAGGTTTGACCCGCTAAGAACGAGCCGCTGCTGACTTCTCGCTCGCAGTCTCCACTTCCTTGACAACCGGCTTGCGCAGGACCTCGATGTCGTCAGAATCCACTTCCAGGGAGAAGCATTGCTTGGTCGCCGCGAGGGTGATGATGACTTTGCACTGATGTCGAAGCTCCGTGACAATTCCCTCGACCCCTGCGAAGACGCCTCGATGCACGCGCACAAACTCCCCGACGGAGACCGCGGGATGAGGGCGCAAGATGCATCCGGTGGCCAGACCCTCGCGAATTCTCTCGATTTCGGCAGCGCTCACTGTTTCGCCAACACCGCTTCCGAGCAAACGGAGGACACCTGGCGCGCTGACAACAGCAATGCGTTCCTCGCGGGGAAATCGCACAAAGACGTATCCGGCAAAGAGCGGGCGCTCCAGATCGACTACTCGATCAGTCCATTTTGAGCGGACTGCGTAAAGAGGAAGGTAGTGCTCAAGGGAACGCGCCGTTAAATGCCTTGCGACCCGCTTTTCATGATTTGCGACAACATGCAGAACACGCCAGGGGCTATCGAACATCGCACGCTCCGATGAGAACTAACCAAATCAAGAAAAGCCTCAATCATTCCGGTCGCGATGCGAGCCACGGGAGTCGCCGAATGTCAGAAACGCCCCAATCAACGCTGTCTGAGCGACACTGCAAGTATATCCCAGAAGCTTCTGTAAATCGCCTTTCTCCAACTTCTGGCTTTACAGACACATGAAAATGAATCATCGTATCAACCCAATCGTTGGCAATATAAATAAATGCGCCGCAAGGCGTAAGCCGACGCCCTCGACGGCCTAAGAAACGCGACGAGCTGAACTTGCTTGAATAAGAGGGATGAGCCGCCGCGGCTCGCAGGACGCAAGCGTTTAAGGGCGCAAGAACGGAAGAGCGAAACGTCTAGTTTATCTGACTCATCCGCCAAGCCATCGGATCAGCAACGGATCGCGACCGAGGGCTGATTCGAGCTCTCACGGAAGTCAATTCGCGTTCAATGCGGCGCGGCTGAGTTCTTGCCGCGCCATGATGCGCTTGAGCAAATGGACGCTTGGACTGTAATCCGGCACGAGCTCCTTAAGCGCGACGACCAAACGGCCGATGTCCCGGGCCGCACAGATTTCGCGCAGAGCTTCGAGCCAAATCCGCATGTCTTCTTCTGGAAACCCGTCGCCGACAAAGATTCGAATCTTGTCGTGCTTCGATGGCACCGTGTCCTCAAGCATGGTGCTGAGTTCCTCTGAGAGTTTTTCGCCAGGACGCATACCCGTGAATTCGATCTTGATGTCTTCTTCGGGCCGGAGCCCCGACAAGAGAATCAGCTGCCTGGCGAGATCGACGATCCTCACGGGTTGTCCCATGTCGAGAACACAAATCTGGCCGCCTTTACCGATAGCCAGAGCTTGCAGTACAAGCTGGCAAGCCTCGGGGATGGTCATGAAAAAGCGGCGCATCTCTGGATGCGTGACAGTGACAGGCCCTCCGGTTGCAATCTGCTTCTTAAAAATCGGGATGACACTTCCGTTCGAGCCGAGCACGTTGCCAAAACGGACGGCCACGTATTTGGTGCGGCCGTTCTGCAACGCCAACAGGATCAGTTCGGCAATGCGCTTCGTCGCGCCCATCACGTTTGTCGGCCGGACGGCCTTGTCCGACGAGATTAGCAGAAAATCTTCAACGCCATGCTCCGCCGCCGCAACAGCGACGTTGTAACTTCCGAAGACGTTGTTCTCGATGGCCTCAAACACATGCGTTTCCATTAAAGGAACGTGCTTGTAGGCAGCGGCATGATAAACCACTGAGGGTTTGTACTTCCGAAAAATCTCGTTCAGGCGATCGCGGTTCTGAACGCTTCCAATTTCCGGATAGAACGGAACGAGGGGAAACGCGTGACGCATTTCCTGATCGATTTCGAAGAGAGAAGATTCTGCAATCTCGAATCCGACAATCCCTGCAGGACGGAAGCGTGCGATTTGCCGGCAAAGTTCGAAGCCGATTGATCCTGCCGCGCCCGTAACGAGAACAACTCTTCCTTCCAGCGTGCTTCGGATTGAGTCTTCTTCCAGGTGCACTGGAATGCGCCCCAAAAGATCCTCAACCGCCACCTCCCTGATCTGACCGGCTAAACCACGTTCCTCGATTACCTCGCCAAGTCCGGGCACAGTTTTGAATTCAACTTCCGCAGCCTGGCACAACTCCAGAATTCGCGTCATTTCGGCGCCGGTCGCGGACGGAATGGCGATGAGAACGACTGCTACTTTGTGGCGCGCAACAAGCGTTCCGATTGTATCGCCTCCTCCGAGCACTGGCTCGCCGGCGATGCGCAGACCCAGCTTGGCGGGGTCGTCGTCAATGAAACCGCATACCCGATAAGCGAGCCTCGCATTGTTGCGAATTTCCCATTGCAGAGATGCACCGGCGTCGCCTGCCCCGTAAATCAGGGTCCTCTTCATCGGCGTTTTACTATTACGCGCTTGTGAGCTGAGCCTCGACGTTGCGCGAGCCAGAAGGCGAAGGCCGCAGGTGCCGAAGAAGCAAACCATTAGATCGAGCACATAGAGTGATCGCGGGAATCCCGACGGCGCCAGCAGATGAATGAGGAAAAAGCCAATGATTGAAGCAACGCCATTGGCAACTGAAATCCGAATCAAATCGATCGCAGAAACATAACGCCAAAAGCCTCGATCAAGCTTTGCCGCGTAAAAGACGATGAACTTGACAGGCAGCCAGACCGCGAGAGCATAAGGAAGATAGCGGAGATAGTATGCCGGAACGCTGAAATCGAAGCGAAGCAGAAATGCCGCCACGGCCGAGGCGGCGAAGATTCCAGTCTGCGTCGCCCAGATAAGAATCCGGCGTACCGTGATGTTCCGAATGAGAAAACCTGGTTGCTTGCTCATGATGGGAGACTCACATTCCAGAATGACACAGATGGGAAAAGGACATCATGCGGAGCCATGGATGATTTGCCGATCAAATCAATCCTGAAGGACAACATCTGAAGAAGGTTGCTTCCGGCCCGCTTCAAATTGCAGTGCTATAAGCACGAGTGGCACGGCAGCAACGACGGCAAATGCGGGTGCAGCTTGCGGAAATCTGGACGCGGCCCATGCCAGCGGAAACAACCATCCGATATTGATTACGGCGACCGCCAGCGTAACCTTCGCATGACTGGCCCACACTTGAGCGGCATGTTGATAAGCGTGGCTGCGATGAGCCTCGTACCAACGCGCGCGCGAAAATATGCGGCGCAGGAGAGTCACGGTCGCATCCGCAAAGAAAGCCGCCAGCACGATCAACCAGGGCCAAATAAGTCCCGGATTTGAATTCGATGAGAAAAGCGCCAGTGCGCCCAGTGTGAATCCGAGGAATCCGCTTCCCACGTCACCCATGAAGATCTTGGCGGGCGGCCAATTCCAAAGCAGAAAGCCGAGACTCGCGGCGGCCAGCGACCACGAAAGCTGCGAATAAGATGCAGCGCCGGCACGGAACAGCAGGAAACCGCCAAAGACGCATACGCAGACTGCTTCCATTCCTGCCAGCCCGTCGATTCCGTCCATGAAGTTGAAGAGATTGGTAAGCCAGACCAATCCGACAAATTCGACGGCCCGAATCACCCAGCTTCCAAGCGAATCGCCGTTGCCAAACTGCGAGGGCCCCATTGACCCAAGACACCAGATTGTCCATGCTGCCGCGAGTGAGTGAACGGCGAGGCGTGGCCAGGCAGGCAACCTGAAGCGATCGTCGAGAAAGCCGACAATGGAGATCGCGAGTCCGCCTCCGATAAGCGACCAAGCCAGCCGGGCAAAAAGGCCGTGCCTAGAGAAAATCCAGACGACCGCCGACAAAAAGACCACTACGATTGCCACGCCGCCGCCGCGGGGAACTGGAACCGCATGAGAACTGCGGGAGTTGGGGAGATCCATGACGCCGTGCCGGACCAGAACCATGCGAACGCCGGCGGTGATGAGAGCCGAAACGGAAAAGAGCAGAATGAAAAGTCCCATCACGATGCCTTCACTCGTTCTGAAAGAGTTAACTCTCGATACCACCGGGCTGTTGCCGCCAAGCCGTCGTCAAGCGGCACGGGCGGAACCCACTGCAAATCCTGTTGAGCGCGACGGGAATCAATTACAAGTGAATCCAAGACCCTGTTGACCGCCTCCTGTTTGAAAGTCAGTCTTGCTGCCAAGCGGATCAAAGCCTCGGGAACTGGAACAAGCCGCACAGGCCGAGCGAGGAGCCGCGCTAAACGCGTGATCAGTTCGCGCGTCGATATGTCTTCGGAGTCTTTCACCAGGAAGCGCTGGCCGGCAGCCTTGGGATGGTCGACGCATCGCACCAGGAAATCGGCAAGGTTGTCGGCCCCAATCATGCTGCGACAATTCTCACTCTTGGGCCAGGGCAGCGGAATAGCGCGCTCGACGAGCCTCATGAGCCGCAGAAAGTTTCCACGAACCCCCGGGCCGTAGACCATCGGGGGACGGACAATCACTAGCTCGAGACCGCTTTCTGCCGCGACGGTGCGAAGCGCTTCTTCCGCTTCCAATTTCGAAACTGCGTATGCGTCCTTAGGTTGGGGGGTCATATCTTCGCGGAACGGCCTCTCCGCGGTTGACTCACCCTGAACCTTTACCGTGCTCACAAAGATGAACCGTCGAACACCGGATGCAACGGCGGCGAGAGCGATGGATTTCGTGCCGTCCACATTCACCCGTCTGTACTCTTGCAATGGATCGCTGGCAGATTCCTTCATCACGTGGACACGAGCCGCCAAGTGTACAACAACGGATATGCCATTGAGCGGACCTCGCAGTTCCGGATTTGCGCTCAAATCTCCCAGTAAAGAATGCTCAGTCAATCCCGGAACCACGCGTTGCAGCTCCGGCCACAGTTGAAGGGTCCGCACTCCGGCATGCGGAATGAAACCCGATGCAATCAGCTTTCGACAAACATATTTCCCGACAAATCCGTCCGCGCCTGTGACAAAAACTCGCTCATTCATGCGGGCTCATCAAGAGACATCTTGTTCGAAGGTACGGGGTCAAACGGTGAAAGTGAGGAATCGAGCTCAGCAATCGCTCTGCGTTTCCAAACCCAAGGAACGCAGCACTCGGGCTACCCCGGCAGGCTTGTCGTAACCCGCAAGAAATGCCTCGCGGCCGTTCCGTCCTTTTCGGCGCAGCTCCCGCGGATTCTCAACGAGCCGCAAGAGGAAAGCCGATACTCCGGCTTCATCGCCGCAATCAAAGTGCCAGCCGCATTCGAATCGCCGGATGAGAAGAGCGGGCGTAGCTTGGGCCGGGCCAATGTAGAGGACCGGCCTTCCTGCCGCCATCAATCCATAGATTTTGCTTGGTACAACAGCCCCGAGGGTCGAGGCCTTCTGCGTCACCAGGCCTAAATGGCACTCGGCCAGGCTTGCTCCCAGATCCTGCAGTCGAACGTAGCTTGGGAAAGAAGCATTCTCGATTCCGCGTTCTTGGCAGAACTCGATCAATTCTCTGCGCGCAAGACCGCCGCCGGCAAAAACAAATTGGAAATCAGGATGATTCGCTAGGTGCACCATTACTGCACGAATCGTCGCAACATCGTGGGCCAACCCGAAGTTCCCTGAATAGAGAATGCGCAACGGTGGAGGCGTGGGAAACGGCGATGGAAGAATCATCCGCCCATCGGCCCAATTCTCCACGACAACAATTCGATCCTCGGGAATCTTGTGCTGCAACAGGCGGATCTTCATGCAGTCGCCCGGGGCGATGACTGCGTCGGCCCTTCGCCGGGGAAAATCCAACATCACCGAGGTCCATCGGGCAACGGGTATGTCTAATGCAATCGCTATATCCGGATACAGGTCCATCTCCCACGCCACATGACGGCATCCGCGTATCTGTTGCACTAGCCATCCAATCCATGCCAGTCCCGGCGGCGCAGTGAGCGTCACGACAACATCGGGCCTTGGGATGCGGAGCGCTCTCCATACTGCCCCTGCATAAAAAGTGAAGTAGGAAATCAGTTTCTGCAATTTGCTCTGTGAGAATGTGGCGGTTCTTACCCTCGCCACTTGAATTGACCCCGGGCCACAGGGCTGTTCAGCAGCAGATTCAGAATTCTCACTTTGAGCGCTGCCACGAGCCGCTATGCCTTCCGCGGCATAATCGTTGGCGCCACAGATTACACGAACATCGTGGCCAGCCTCTGAGGCGCCATTCGCAAAGTCGGCCAGAAACTGTCCAACTGCCGATTGATTCGAACCAAAAAACTGACTGATGACAATAATTCTTGCGCGAGAGGTTAATCCCGTTGGAGATTGCGCGGCTGTGGTGCTATCGAGTGCTTCTCGCACGATGAGTCATCTTTCACGCGAATATTGTCAACTCAAAATACAATCCGGTTTCGGTCCCTGACCGAGAATCCAGTCGTATACATCAGCCATGGATTTCCCAATCTGCTGCCATTGGTAGTGCTGATCGACGAGGGATCGCCCATTCAGGCCAAATTGCTCGCGTTCTGAATCTGTCAAGAAAAACAATTGACGCAATGCAGCCGCGATGCTATTCGCCTCCGGCTCCATCATGATTGCTGCCCCTGCCGCAGCCCCTTCGGGAAGATTGCACTCGCGAGTCATAAGAACCGGCAGTTTCCAGGACCAGGCCTCGAGAATGCTCACAGGCAGGCCCTCGCTCTTGCTCGGCAGGATAAACGCGGATGTCGCGGCAAGACATCGATCCTTATCGGCGCCGAATTGCGGTCCGAGGAATTCGACACTCGATCGAACCTGAAGCTGGTCCGCGAGCCGCTCCAGCTCGGCGCGATGGCCATTCTGGTCCCATCCAGCAATCGTCAGGCGCCAGCCACCTGCCGCAGCATCCTCGCTGACTGTTCGCCAAGCCTCAATCAAGCTATGCAGGCCTTTCGAGGGATGAATTCTGCCGAGGTAGAGAATTGACCGGCTATTTCGCGAGACCTGAAGAGCAGTTTCGGCCCGCATTGTCGTGCCATTGGGAATCATGCAGATTGGATTCTTCAACCCGTATTGACGCAATGCCTCCGCCTCGGCCGGATTCAAAGCGTGCAGACAGGCGGCGTTGCGCAGGTCCTTATCTTCATAGAGAAGAGCCGCGATGCGCTTTTTCCAGCGGGAATTACGCAGCGCCCAAGGCTTGAGCAGGCCGTGCGGGCTGACAAGATAGGGTCTCGTCCCACGCGACCAACGAGGGGCAACGACCGACGGATACGTCCAGATGCCATGGACATGAAGAATGTCCGCATTCCATGTTTCTAATGCAGCCGCGAGCCCAGGTGCATAGCCAAAGAGTCGCGACCCGCGAGTGGGAAATGTCCTGGTGGGCATGTCGCCCCAAAGCGGCTCATCGATTTGTGTATAGACATCTCGCGCGCTGAAAGCTACGGGCAGATATCGCTTGTCCGCGGCAATGGCAACGGTAAGATTACGCATTGCATCGGAGATACCGCCATTCATCCTCGAGATTGAGTTCGTCAGGACGGCTAATCGAAATTGCGATTTGGACATGTGGCTCAAAGGAAAGAGAAGAGACCCGGCTGCGCTATCAAGGCGGATCGCTCGCAAACTCAGGCGCTCTCCCGCATTCCCAGATATTCCGCGCCGCGAGCAATTGCTTCGAGATAGCCTTGAACTTCAAGATCCATTCTGCAGAATTGGTTGACGATCTCAATCGAGCGGGCGCCCATTCTTCGGCGCACCTCAGGATCAAAAAGTTTCGCCATTGCCTGAGCTAGTTGCCCAGTGTCGCCGGGTTCGATGACAAACCCATTCACGCCGTCCTGCACGATCAGGCCCGCCGACCCACAGGCGCTCGTCGTTACGAGCGGCTTACCAGCAAGCCCGGCTTCTACAAGGACCTTTGGAAAACAGTCCTTGTGCGTTGGAAGCAGCACTGCATCGGCCGCGCGGTAGAATTCCGCGAGTTTCTCTGGCGCAACAGGTCCAAGAAAGCGCACGCGACGCTCAACTCCGCTTGATCTTGCAAAGCGCAGGAAATTCTCGATTGTTCCGTCGTCTTTGGCTTGCGGCGCTTCCGACCCGACGAAAACACATAGGAACGACGCGTTCTCAGGAAGCAAAGCCGCTGCTCGAATCAAATCCGCTACCCCTTTAAATGGGAGCAGTGTGCCAACAAACAGAAAAATCACCTTCGCGTCGGAGTTGAAATATGCCCTCGATTCGCCATCCGGGCTTGTTCTATTCAGGATTCTTCTGAACAGCCCCGCTCCACCTTCAAACGGGGCGGATACAAGCCGGTCTGGAGCAAATCCGTAAACGCTGGTGAGAACTTCGAACGCCGCGGGATTCTGGAAGATATGATATTGGCACATTCGAAGTAACAGCCATTTCAATGATCGAATCCACCAACGCCGCTTCCTTTCCCACTTCTCCGGCAGCGTCTGATTCGTTGAGATGACGATGCGCCCGAGAACTCGGGCGCAAAACGCGCACCAGATTGCTCCCAGTCCCAGCAGTCCCTTCAAAATCACTATGTCGGATTCGCGCGCGCAGGCGAGACCGACCGCCCACTCAGGATTGGCAGCGAGGCCCTCCGGCGTGCTGCCTTTCACGGTGACACCGAACGGTCTACACGGAGCTGTCGCGGGGCGATAGGCGACCCTTGAAAGTTCCTGATCGGCGTGCCGATAAAGCGGGAACGCCTTTACGGGATACGAAGTCGCCCGGGCTAGCTCGAAGAGCGCGTCTTCGGTATTCCGCTGCAGATCGTAGGTTAGAAATCCCACTTTCAGAAGGAGCTTCGCATCGGTCCTCGACGAATCTACGGGAGATGCAGAGCCAGAGGTGTAATTTGTCATGGCAAGTAGGTCGAGCGGGGATGGTATCCGTGAGGCCATGAATCAAGGCGAAATCTACACGGCTATGAGGTTACTGGTAACTCGATCTCAAGCTGCTTTTCATCGCGCCACTCTGTAACATCCGCAAGCCATTGGCGCATTCTGCTGTAAATATCGTTTCCAGAAGCAATCACGCGCGCATATCCAGCCGCGGCAATCTTCTTTCTTGCCCCTTCATTCTGCAGGTAGAATTCCACCTTATCCATAAACTCCTCGGGGCTTTCGAAGAACTCC
>Ga0181520_10011697_pt1 | contig 11462 bp, 10 predicted proteins | sample PEATcosm2014_Bin_29_FD_132451 | JGI IMG/M metagenome (GOLD analysis project Ga0181520, IMG submission 132451) | Peatland microbial communities from MTU Mesocosm Facility, Houghton, MI, USA - PEATcosm2014_Bin02_30_metaG | ecosystem: Environmental > Terrestrial > Soil > Wetlands > Peat | place...
CTGGAAGAAAAGTTCCTCGCCGTGCCCGATCCCAAACTTGCCGGCGAAGACCTCAAGACCCTCACCGCCGAGCCGCACCTTGCCGCAACTCCCGAAGACTACAAAACTGCCGAGTTCGTCGCGCGCAAGTTCCGGGCCGCCGGTCTCGATACGAAGATCGTTCCCTATCGCGTGCTCCTCAACCAGCCGAAGTTCGTTCGCGTCGAAGCCTGGGACGAGGCCGGCCATCCCCTCATGACCGGCCCCGTACGCGAGCACGTGAACGGCGATCCCCAACAGGACGACCCGCGCGTCGTCATGCCCTTCAACGGCTCTTCGGGTTCCGGCGACGTGACCGCACAGGCCGTCTACGCAAACTACTGCCGTCTTGAAGACTTCGATTCGCTCGCCGCGCAGCACATCGACCTCCACGGTAAAATTGCGATCTGCCGCTACGGAACCAACTTCCGCGGCGTCAAGGTTTACCTCGCCGAGCAGCGCGGCGCCGTCGGCGTACTCATCTACTCCGATCCTCAGGACGACGGCTACTACAAAGGCGACCCGTATCCCATGGGTCCGTGGCGTCCCGACACCAGCGTCCAGCGCGGCTCAGTTCAATATCTCTTCAAATACGCGGGCGATCCTGAAACTCCCGGCGTCGCCTCCACCCTCGATCTGCCCGACTCCGCCCGCATCAAGAACTTCACGGGCCCCGACGGCAATCAGCCGCGCATCATCTCCATTCCACTCAGCTCTCACGATGCCGCGCCGATTCTGCAGGCGCTTAAAGGGCCGGGCGCGCCGCAAGGCTGGCAAGGTGCGCTGCCTTTTCGCTATCACCTCGGTCCCGCCGGAGTGAAAGTTCACCTCGTCTCCCAGCAGGATTACCAGCGCCGCATCATCTGGGATGTCATCGGAAAAATCGAAGGCGCGCAGGACCCTGACGCATGGGTCATCGTCGGCAATCACCGCGACGCGTGGGTCTATGGCGCAGTCGATCCCTCCAGCGGTACCGCCGCCATGCTTGAAGCCGTCCGCGGCATCGGCGCTCTGCTCCTTCAGGGATGGCGTCCTCGCCGCACCATCGTCTTTTGCAGTTGGGACGCCGAAGAGGAAGGCCTCATCGGCTCTACCGAATGGGTCGAGCAGCAGGGCCGCGCTCTCGACCGCGCCGTCGCCTACTTCAACGTAGACGTGGCTGTCTCCGGGCCGGATTTCTCCGCCGGAGCCGTGCCCTCGCTCAAAGATTTCGTCCGCGATGTAGCCCGCTCCGTTCCCAGCCCGGTGGCCGGCTCCGTTTTTATCCAATGGCGCCGCAAGTCTTCCTCGAGCGACGAGCATCACGAATCGAACGCGCCGCCCATCGAGGGCGAAGAAGTCCATGTGGGCGATCTCGGCTCCGGTTCGGACTTCACGCCCTTCCTGCAACACGCCGGCGTGCCTTCAACTGAAGTCAGTTCCAACGGGCCCTACGGCGTCTATCACTCCGCCTTCGACGACTTCGCCTGGTACACGCAAAACGCCGACCCCGAATTCGTCTACCTGCAGGAAATGGCGCGCGTCCTCGGTCTCGAAGCCATGCGCATGGCCGACGCCGACGCACTGCCCTACAACTACATCGCCTACGCGCGCGAAATTTCCGCTTACATCCAGGCGGCAAAGCGCAGGGCGGCCGATAACGGCCTCAACCCTCTCGACTTCGCGCCCGCCGAATCCGCCGCCTCGCATCTCGCCGCTGCCGCCGACCGCGTTCATGCCCTGCAGTCCACCCCATATGGCGATCTCACCCAGTTGAATCTCGCCCTCCGTCAGGCGGAAACAGCGCTGCTTTCGCCCGCCGGCCTTCCCGGCCGCCCGTGGTATCGCCACACCATCTACGCTCCCGGCGAGCTCACCGGCTACGCCGCCGTCGTCATCCCCGGCGTCAACGAAGCCATCGACGCGCGAAACCCCACCCTCGCCCAGCAGCAGTTGGCCGTCCTGGCTCAAGCCCTCGACCGTGCCGCAAACGCCCTCTCAGCCCGGCACTAATCCCGAAACCTCGCCCCAGACCCCCCGGCGATCTCCTGCTCTATCAATGAGTTGAGCGAACCCTCCCGCCAACAGGCCACGCCCTCCCACCGACGAGTTATTTCCTATCCTGGTGCGGCGGCGCTATGGTCCATTCGCAAGCTGATTGTGCCCAAAGACGGCGCAACAGCCTGTTTGGAGAGTTTCCTTCATGGTTGACTTGCTTCTTGCCTTGGCCTTCGTTGCGATGATTCTTTCGCCCCCAATTGTGGCGAAGCTCCATCGGAGCCGTTCGCGCAGGCGCAACAACTCATAGAAGGAACTCCTTGGGGGTTCCAATGGTTGCCTTGTTCATCGAACTCACTTTGATCGCGGCCGGAATTCTGCCGATCGTTGCCACCGCACTGCAGCCGGCCCGCGTCGTCAATCGCGGCTACTGCGGCCGTCTCGGAAACGCTCGCCGCAGCCAATAACCAGGATCGCGCGCCCCACACCTTCGTGGCGGCCTAGACCCTTGCCCGGCCCCAACCCCAGCAAGAAAAGCTGCTAGCTGGAAGTCAGCACCTGACTTTCTGCTCCCGCAGTCCCGCGGCCCCGTCGTCCCAGTCGGCTCCTGTCCCGACGATCAGCTTTGACCTGTGATCTAAATCACTTCGAATTTGACCCCCTCGCCCTCACACTCGTATCGTTAGTAGTTGGATATGAAAATTCCTTCGAGCACATTGCGGATCGGGGCAGGGGTGGCCATTATTGTGGGCACAATCCTCGCTCTGGCTTTTACGGGGATCCGTGACACCCAGAGCTATTACGTCAAGATCGACGAGGTATTAACGCCCCAAAGCAAGAGTCTTACGGGCGATAAAATCCACCATCGGGAATTGAGAGTGGAGGGATTTGTAGTGCCCGGCTCGATCGACCAGAGCGGCACAAGCGTGACCTTCACGATGAACGAATTTGAAAGCCACTCGCCAAATGCGGCCAGCGGTAAGACCCTCAAGGTCGTCTATAAGGGCTCCGAGCCACCACCTGACACCTTTAAGGACAACGCTCAGGCCCTTGCAATCGGCACATATGGCTACGATGGCGTCCTGCACGCCACCGCGCTTCAGGCAAAGTGCGCCAGCAAATACGCTCCGCAGCAGCCCGGCGCAGCGCCATCCACCGCACCCACGACTAAACCGAACACCGCATCCGCTCCGAATCCCGCGCCTCCCGCCTCCGCACAGACCGCAGCAAACTGATCGAATGACACTGAACGCCACCGAAGCCGGCAGTTCAACCCTCTGCGCCCGGCCCGATAACGCGCAACTCGTCCAGGTGTCCAAGCTCTTCGGGAGCTTTGCCGCTCTCCGCCAGGTTTCTCTCGATCTCCAGCCCGGCCGCTGCTACGTCCTCCTCGGCGAAAACGGCGCAGGCAAGTCCACGCTCCTGCGCATTCTCGCCGGCCTTCTCCGTCCCACCCACGGCACGGTCCGCGTCTTCGGCGACTCACAACCCCACGACGCCCGCGCCCGCATCGGCTACATGAGCCACGCGCCCATGCTTTACGACGAGCTCACCGCCCAGGAAAATCTTCGCTACTTTAGCAGTCTTTATTCCGGCCGCCCCTGCCTCACCCCCGCCGAAGCTCTTCGCCAGGTCGGCCTCGATCCCGATCTCAATCGACTCTTCGGCCAATACTCGCAGGGCATGCGCCAGCGCACCTCGCTCGCCCGCGTGCTTCTCTCGGTCCCTGAGCTTCTCCTTCTCGACGAGCCCTTTTCCAACATGGATGTCGAAAGCGTCCGCCAGATGGTCGCGCTTCTCGCCGGCTTCCGCCAATCCGACCGCACCATCGTTCTCACCACGCACCAGCGCGAGCATGCCGCCCCCATCGCCGACTTCGTCATCACCCTCCATGCCGGCCGCGTCGCATCAGTTGATCCAGGGAGCCCAACCCAATGAAGACCAACGGCGCGCGCTTCCTCGAGTCCCTCGGCATTCCCTTCGAGCTTCGCGAGTACGAGGTCGACCCAGACGATCTCTCGGCAATCACTGTCGCCAAGAAAATCGGCATGCCCGCCGAGCAGGTCTTCAAAACGCTCCTGACCACCGACTGCGCTCACGACTACGTCTTCGCCGTCATCCCCGGTGATGCCGCTCTCGACTTCAAAAAGTTGTCGCGTCTCGCCGGCTGGCGCAAAGCCGAAATGGCTCCCCTCAAAGACGTGCAGCCGCTCACCGGCTACATCCGCGGCGGCGTCACAGTCTTTGGCGCAAAAAAGCCCTATCCCATTTACGTCGACGAAACCGCCATCCTCTTCGATCGCATCAGCGTCTCCGCCGGAACGCGCGGCACGCAGTTGATCCTCACCCCAGACGACTATCTCCGCGCCGCCGCCGCAATCGGGCAGCCCGTCCAATCCGCCGACCTGACGAAAGCCGCCCAACCCAGCGCATCGGAGGGCCAAGAATGACCCGCGCCCTCAAGTCCAGGGTGCCCCACCCTCGCGGCGTTTTTGTTTTTGCCGCTAGGGTGGGAGACCACGCTTCTTCACCCAACGACCCAATCCGCGAGGGTCACGAATGACCCGCGCCCTCAAGTCTCGGGTGCCCCACCCTCGCGGCGTCTTTGTTTTTGCCGCTAGGGTGGGACAATGCTCCCCATTCTTGTTTCTTAAGCCCGCACCAAAAATGAATTGTCATCCTGAGCGGAGGTCGCCTTCGCGACCGGAGTCGAAGGACCTGTGGTTGTTCTTCGGGGAACTTCGGACCTACCGCGGTCCGGCGAAAAGCGCCGTCGACCCTCTCGGAAGCCCATCCCCGGAGGGCCAAGAATGACCCGCGCCCTCTTCACGCATCTCGCCAAAGATCTCCGCATCGAGTGGCGCACCCTCGATGCCATGATCTCCATGATTTTCTTTTCCGGCCTCGTCGTTGTGCTCTTCTCCATCGCCTTCGATCCCCGCGGCGCATTCTCGCAGCAAATCGCCGGCGGCGTCCTCTGCGTTGCCACTATGTTCGCTTCGGTCACTGCCCTCAATCAGGCCTGGGCCCGCGAAATCCGCCACCAGGTCATGGACGCGCAGCGCATGGTCCCTTCGCCGGGCGCAGAACTCTTCCTCGCCAAAACCATCGCCAACTTTCTCTTCGTCTCCATCGTCCAGATCGTCCTAGCGCCCTTCTTCTTCGTCTTCTACAACCTTCACATTGCAGGGCCAGCCTGGCAGTTGGCCCTCGTTCTTCCTCTCGGCACTTGGGCTCTGGTCGTTAACGGAGTCTTCTTCGCCGCGCTCTCCATCGGCAGCCGCAATCGCGAATTCCTTCTCTCGCTGATTCTCTTTCCCATCTTCATTCCCGCTCTGCTCGCCATGGTCCAGGCCACTGGCAACATCCTCACCGGCGACGGCGACCCCTCCCTCTGGATCAAAATGCTCCTCGGTTACGACATCATCTTCACCACCGCCAGCCTCCTGCTCTTCGACGTCGTCTTCCACGCCGAGTAGCTGAGCGCTAACCCCAAACCAGCCCAGCGCGAAACTCTGTGAACGCTTTGTGAATACCACTCCACCGCCTTGCCCTCCCGCGAGGCCTTGTGCTACATTCTCGCCATGAAGTCATTCACCTCCATGAACGCCAAGATGTGTTGTTGCGCTGTGATCTGTTGCTGCGCGCAATCGCATTCTGGCGCGAGGAAAGGTCTGGGCTAGAGCACTACACAAGCTGCCGTCTCCACGTACCCACCGCCAGAATCTGAACTGGCAGGTGGGTTTTCTATTTTTGGCCTGAATTTTGGAGGCAATCGTAACGTCGGAAACTGCTGAGTTCGTTGTAGGGGGCCGGTGGCGAAGTGGCTAACGCGCGGGTCTGCAAAACCTGTATTCGCGGGTTCAATTCCCGCCCGGCCCTCCAAATCTCAAAGGCCCTCGAAAGGTCGCAGCAAGGAATTCCGCAACATCGACGCAACTGCTTTTCCGGTCCTTCCGCTCTTGTGGGTGGAAGCGCGGCCGAAGCTGTCGCCCTGGCCAACTCCGGGCGACCCGCTACGCCACGCGCTGGCCTACCGAGGGCGGGAAACGCAGACGCCTTCGACGTTGCCCGGCGCAGGGTCAATGAAGTATCGCCGCTGGAAATACAAAGCCAGATTCACCAGAGCAATCATCACTGGAACCTCGACTAGAGGTCCGATCACAGCCGCAAACGCGGCGCCAGAGTTGATGCCGAAAACTGATACCGCAACCGCAATGGCCAGTTCGAAGTTATTCGAGGCAGCTGTGAATGCGAGCGTCGTCGTCTTCGAATAATCGGCTCCCAGCTTCCGTCCCATGTAAAACGACACAAGGAACATGACGACGAAATAGATCAGCAGCGGAATCGCGATCCTCAGCACGTCCAGCGGCAGGCGCACGATATAGCCGCCCTTCAGCGAGAACATCACCACGATAGTAAAAAGCAGGGCCACCAGCGTCAGCGGGCTCACCCGAGGAACAAAGTTCCCGTCGTACCACTCGCGCCCCTTGGCGTGGACCAGCACGGTGCGAGTCAGAAATCCGGCGAGGAAGGGAATACCAAGATAGACGAAAACGCTTCGAGCAATCTCGCCGATGGAGATATTTACCACCGCGCCACGCAATCCAAACCAGCCCGGCAGAACCGTGATGAACACCCACGAATAGACGGAATAGAAAAACACTTGAAACAGCGAGTTGAACGCCACCAGTCCCGCGGCATACTGCGTGTCGCCCTTCGCAAGTTCATTCCACACGATCACCATCGCAATACAGCGCGCCAGTCCGATCATGATGAGACCAGCCATGTACTCGGGATAGTTCCGCAGGAACACAACGGCAAGCACGAACATAAGAACCGGCCCGATCAGCCAGTTCTGCAGCAGAGAGAGCCCCAGCACGCGCTTGTTGCGGAAGACTTCGTGCAGTTCCTCAAAGCGAACTCGCGTGAACGGCGGATACATCATCAGGATGAGCCCCGCCGCGATTGGAATCGAAGTCGTGCCCACGCTGAAGCGATTCAGAAACGGAACCACTCCAGGGGCCAGCCAGCCCAGTGCGACGCCCACCGCCATGGCTCCAAAGATCCACGCGGTCAGATAGCGGTCAAGAAACGAAAGACGGCTCTTCTTCAACTTCGGGCCTCCACAAATTGCGCTACGAGCGGCCGATGCTATCGACCTCGCGCTTGATGGCGAGTTGGTCAAGCGCACCGAGCGGCAGGGACAGAAAGAGTCCGATCCTGCGGTCTAGCACCATAAAGGCGTCGCGGAACGCTCTCGCGATCTCTTCCTCCGTTCCCTTCACGGCGGCCGGATCGGGAATTCCCCAATGCGCCGTCATCGGCTGTCCCGGCCAGAAGGGGCAAGCTTCTTTCGCCGCGTTGTCGCAAACCGTGAAGACAAAGTTCATCTTCGGTGCATTCGTGCCTGCGAATTCATCCCATGATTTGCTGCGCAGGCCCGCGATGGAAATGTGCGCAAGCTCCAGTTGCCTGAGCGCCTCGGGCCGCACCGTCCCGGATGGATGGCTGCCGGCGCTGTACGCGGTGAAGACGCCCTTTCCCTTATCGTTCAGGATGGCTTCTGCCAGGATGGAGCGGGCCGAGTTGCCGGTGCAGAGAAACAAAACATTGTAGTGAGCGGACATTCTGGTCAGCCTTTCACCGTTTCTGAAGCGGTCGAGCAACATCCTGAACCGCAGCAGGAACCCTCTCCCGATGCTTGCGGCTTGGTGGCCCGCTTGGTGGCCCTGATGAACGCGCTCATGAATTTCCCCTGCGTTTGCGCCGCGATTGCGTCCACATCCACGCCGGATCCAGCAAGAAACTGGCGCGCGTCTTCAATGTCGTAGACGCGGGTCGGCTCAATTTCCACGCTGCTGAAGCCTACGGCCTCAAGGCGCTTCCGGTAGTCTTGTTCCTCCAGAGCGCCGGCCACGCAGCCCACCCAGAGCAGCATGCTTTGCCTCACCTGCTCGGGCACTTCGCCGCGCACCACCACATCGGAGACGGCGAACCGGCCGCCCGGCTTGAGCACGCGAAATGCCTCGCGCAACACTCGGTCCTTGTCGGCCGAGAGGTTGATCACGCAATTCGAAATCACGACATCCACGGAGCCATCGGCCAGCGGAATGTCTTCGATCTCGCCTTTGAGGAACTCAACATTTTCTTGGCCGGCGCGGCGCTGATTCTCGCGGGCAAGAGCAAGCATGTCGTCGGTCATGTCGAGGCCATACGCCTTGCCGGTTGGGCCCACGCGGCGCGCGGAAAGAAGCACGTCGATTCCGCCGCCCGATCCGAGATCGAGCACCACTTCGCCTGGTTTCAATTCGATAAGCGCAGTAGGGTTGCCGCAGCCCAGCGAGGCCAGAACAGCCTTCTCCGGGATCAGCCCCTTTTCATCGGCGCTGTAGAGGTTGGTGGTGATGGGGTCGCAGCATCGAAGCCCCGGATCGCAACATGCGGCAACGCTTCCGTCCTGCGCAATCGCGCGCGCGGCGCTGCCGTATTTCTCTTTCACTTCCTCTTTCACCTGGCTCGGGGTCACTTCACTTGCGGCGTCCATTTGCATCTCCTCATATACGTCAATGCAAATATATTCCTGCCTGGACATATCTGTCAATGCGTATATTATGGAACCATGAGCTACCGGGCCATGCCGGCCGATCTGGCGCCCTTGTTTCGAGCACTTGCCGACCGGACACGGCTGCGTCTGCTCAATCTGATTGCGGGGCGCGAGGTGTGTGTCTGCTATCTGGTTGAGATTTTGCGCCAGAGCCAGCCCAAGATGTCGCGCCATCTGGCGTATCTGCGCAAGGCGGGAGTGGTTGCTGCGCGGAGAGAAGGCAAGTGGATGCACTACCGCATGGAGCGCCCTCGCGAGGCGGCATCTGCATTGGTGCTGGATGCTGCACTGGAGTCCTTCAAACTAGACCGCGAAATGCTGTCCGACCTGGCCTCCCTCAGCCGAGCCTGCTGCCGGCCAGACCGGTTCGTCTCGCTTCATGGAGCGCCGACGCCCATTCGTATCGACTCAACTGCGGCCTGATTCACGCACACGCCAACCTCTTGATGTCAAGCCCTCCGCCGCCCTCACCCTCTCGCATCCCCCTCATTCCACGCCTAATCTTTTCTTCCCGAAGTTCGCCGATCATTTCGCCCCTCTGGCGCATACTCAGACCATGAGCGTTCACCCAGGCCATCCTCCGCTGCCAGCCGATTGCTGCTCCCTCGCCCCTGTCTTTCCCGCTCCCTTGTTCCCTTGCTCCCTCGCTCCCTCGTTCCGTCGGTCTCTCAGTCCCTCAGCCCCTTAGTCCCTGCTTTTCCGACCCCACCCCCCATGCCGTTTTGTGAAACTGTGAAACTGTGAACTTTTTTTGTTGCGAGGAAAAGATGCGCAACCGAGGCTCAAATTACTCAAAAGGAAATGGATAGCACAGAATTAATCGACAAAAACCGATCACTGAAAATCGCTGAAAAACAGCCGATTTCAGAGAATCGCTGAAAACTGATAGCTCAAAGCCGAAAGCTGACCAGGAATCACAAATCACAAATCACAAATCACAAATCACAAATCACTAACCACTAACCACTAACCACTAACCACTGATTCTAAGATTCAGCCCGCGCGCTCGACCCAGTCCGGCTCCTCGCTATTCTCCGCGTCGGCTTCTATCGCCCGCAACGAGCTCCGCATCCTTTCAAACTCCGGCCGACCACGGAGCGGCTGCAACCGCGGGTCACCAAGCGTCTGAAAAAACCACGGGCAGCGATTTTCATTCGCGATGCGCAGCTCCTCGAGCGCGGCATCGTCATCGTCCATCGCCACATATGTAGCTGCATCGAACGTGTTCATCACAAAGCGTTCTCTGCTTAGCCACTGAAGCCGCTCCAGCAGCGTTCGCGCTTCTTCTTTACGTCCCGCGCACGCCAGCGCATATGCATGCGCCGCCGTTGCCAGGTCGAAGTGCGCCGACCGCGAAGCCAGCGCGCGCGCCAGCTCGACCGCCCGCGCAGTTTCACCGTTGTAAGCCAGAATCATCGCGCCATACAAATGAGCGCCGTCGTGCTCAGTAAACTGCGAGATCGTTTTGCGGATTTGATCGACGCTCGCTTCAGCCTCGCCGGCCAGATGCAGCGCCCACGCCAGCCTGGCCTGCAGCCAGGGCGAGAACGGATCGGCCTGAATCGCCGCGCGGAGCGTTTCCAGCGCTTCGTCGAATCTGTGCCTGCTCAAGAGGAACATCGTGCGTACCCGCGTGACCCGCGGATCTTGGGGCAGATGTGCCGATCGCGCGAACGCGTCCAAAGCCGCGCGCAGATTCCGGTCCACGTGGAAGTAGATCCAGCCCAACGCCGGCAGCAACGTCTCGGAGTTCCCCGCCAATTCCGGGATTTGCGCCGCCGCTCTCCGCACCACGCCCGCCGCAGCCGTCGGCAACATGAAGCCGTAAAACGCTTGCGTCACGCAGAGATGCGCAAGGTCGGCGCGCGCGGCGATGAACGAAGGATCCAACTCGATGGCCCGTTGCAGCCGGCCCATCGCATCCTGCATCCGGTGCCGTTCCAGCGATTGCCACTCATGATGCGCGCGCAGATAGAGCTCATGCGCCTCGCTACGCTGCGCCGAAGCCTCGCGCGGAACTTCGGCCGCCGCAACCGCCGCGATGGAAAAGCCGCCGCAACGGATCCGGCTGCTCACGCGGTTCACCACCTCCCGTTCGAGCTCCATGATTCTGCCGCGTTCCACCGTCAGATCTTCGATCCAGAGCTGCGCGCCATCGGCAACCCGGACCATCTCCGCCCGCAGCCTCAGGCGCTCCGGTGTTGCGTGTAGCTCTCCATTGAGCACAAGATCCGCCTCGAGCGCTTTGCCAATCTCATGCGGCGTCATTCCGCGCCGCGCCAGTGCGAACACTGATTCCCGCGCCACCACCGACACAACCGCGTATTCGGCTCCGCTCAACTGCGCCATCGCTGCCTCAGCGATCGCCGAACCGAGGTAATCGGCAACGCCGTACCCGCCGCCAAACGGCATGATGGCAAGCCGCGGCATCGCGCCAGCTTCCTGCACGTCATCGGTCTCGACAGCAGCGGAGATCCGGTACCCGCGTTTATAGACTCCTTCGATGCAATCCGCGGGTTGCAGCCGCTCCCTGAGCGAAGCAACGCACTTCGCGACGACCTCGCCCGAAGCATGCTCTTCGCCCCACACGGCGCGCTTGAGCTCGATCGGGCTCACGATCTCGCCTGCCCGCATGAGCAGCAAGCGCAAAACCGCCGCCTCCTCCGTGGGCAGCTCGAGCGGCGTCTTCCCGCGCAGAAGCGTCCCATCGGCCTCGAGCTTGAGGCCTGCAAACCAATAGCGAAGCGGCGGCGCATCCGCCGGCGCAGGCAATGGACGGTTCATAGAAACCAACGCAGTTCCGTGGAATCCTCTCAAGGCCAGTCGGAATCGAGGTCGACCCTCTCGATCCATCGCCGGC
>Ga0181520_10011698_pt1 | contig 11462 bp, 10 predicted proteins | sample PEATcosm2014_Bin_29_FD_132451 | JGI IMG/M metagenome (GOLD analysis project Ga0181520, IMG submission 132451) | Peatland microbial communities from MTU Mesocosm Facility, Houghton, MI, USA - PEATcosm2014_Bin02_30_metaG | ecosystem: Environmental > Terrestrial > Soil > Wetlands > Peat | place...
GAGCACCAAAGCGCAGGCGCTGGCGTCCCAAAGAGTGTAACCGCTGTTGGGCAGGCGATAGCAGCCGCGTTCAGTGCCGTTGGTGACTTGCGCGGCGATGATGGCTTTGGCGGCCGCTCCCTGGCGCGCCACGTAGCGCACCTCGCCCAGCGCCGCGTAGTCGCGCAGCTCGGCCGGATCCTGGAAGGGGTGGTAGTACTCCATCAGGAAGCCGGTCGCGCCCGGCCCGTTGCCCATGTACAGCTCCGCGCCGAAGTTGCCGCGCAGCGGAATGAACGCGTGGAACACCTGCGCGTTGCGCGCGGTCCACGGCGCGATGCACGCGAGAAAGATCGCCGCTGCGAACACCGCATCGCGCAGCGCATGCGCCCGCCGCCACGTCCCCAGCAGAATCCACACGCCGCACACCGGCAGAAAAATCAGCAGCGTCGAATTCGACAGCGCAATCAATCCCCACAACAGCCCAAACGCCAGCCACTGCGTTGTCCGTGGTCCGTTGTCCGTGGTCACCTGAGCGCGCGGCCCATCGTCCGGCCCATCGTCCGGCATTGACTGAGAATTGACAACTGACAACGGAGAACTATCCCCCACGTCCCGCATCCGCAGCGCCAGCACCAGCGCGAAGCTGAACAGCGCCGTCGTGATCGTCATCTCCCACGGCCAGCGCACGGCGTACTGCATGGCCGCGGGATAGAGCGCCCAGATCCACGCCGCCCACAGCGCCACGCGCCGTGAAAAGCAGCGCGCCGCAATCTCCCACGTCGCCAGCGCCGTCGCCGCCGAGAAGGCCGACTGCACCGCGAACAGCACCCACGCCGCCGCCCGCGTATACACCCCGAACAGCTTGAAGATCGCCGCCAGCAGCAGCGGATACAGCGGCGGCAGCCACGCCGTCGGCCCGGTATGCGCCACGTACACGTTGGCGAACGGATCGGCGTAGCCATAGCCCGTCACCAGCGCGCGCGCAATCCGCCCCGCCTCCCAGCCGAACTGGAAGTGGTCCTCCGCCGGCCGGATGCGATATGTATGCGCAACGGTTACATATAGAATCCGCACCGCAAACCCCACCCAGAACACCCGCGCCGGCGCCCGCAGCCCGTTCGGCGCCCGCAGCCCATTCGGCGCCCGCAGCCCGTTCACCGTCTTCGGATTAAAGAACTCTTTCAGCCGCGCAACCATCGCTCCCGATTCTAGCCGCACCAGCAGTCCCCAGCCCCTAGCCCCTAGTCCCCAGCCCCCAGTCCCCAGCCCCTAGTCCCCAGTCCCCAGTCCCCAGCCCCCACCAACTACAATCCCTCTCATGCTCTCCATCCAGGTCAAGAAGCTCTCCCCCGACGCGCGCCTGCCGCGCTACGCCCACACCGGCGACTACGGCGACCTCGCCGCCGACGTCTACGCGCTCGCCGCCGCGACCCTCGCCCCCGGCGCGACCCAGGCCATCCCCACCGGCATCGCTATCGAGTTCCCCTGCACCCACGGCGCGCTGGTCGAAGACCGCTCCGGCCTGGCCCTGCGCGGCGTCACCACCCTGGCCGGCGTCATCGACCCCGGCTACCGCGGCGAGCTCCGCATCGTCCTCACCAACCTCAGCCCCGCGCCCGTCGAAATCGCCGCCGGCGACCGCATCGCCCAGCTCCGCATCGTCCAGCGCATCCAGGCCCAATTCCACGAAGTCGCCGAACTCACCCCCACCCCGCGCAACGCCGCCGGCTTCGGCTCGACCGGCAAATGAAAGGTCCACTTCGCAACGCAGCTTCCCAGAACCCGACGTTCCCGGCGGCTCAATCAGGCCGTGCCGCCGGCCCCGGTGCGCATGTCTGGGACCGCGGCGGGCAGCTTCAAATGGAACGTCGCGCCGCGCCCTGAGGAGCCAACGGCCCACAAGCGCCCGCCGTGCGACTCAATGATGGAGCGGCTGATGCGAAGCCCCATGCCGGTGCCGTGGGGCTTGGTGGTAAAGAACGGATCGAAGATCCGTTCCGCAAGCTGCTGCGGAAGGCCGATGCCGGTATCGCTCACGGACACAAGAATCTGGCCGTCTTCCGCCGGCTGCGAGGCGATCACCATCTCGCGCATTCCCTCCACTTCCTTCATCGCATCGATGCTGTTGACGATGAGATTCATCACCACCTGCTGCAATTGCACGCGGTCTCCGACGATCTGCGGAAGATCGGCGGCCAGCTCCGTCCGGACTAATATGTTGTATCGAATTGCCTCGTCGCGCAGCAGGGCAACCGTTTCTCGATTGACCTCGTTGACGTCAATCACCTCTCGATCCGGGGCGCCCTTCTCGAATTGTGAGCGGATCCTGCCAATAATCTCAACAGCACGTTGTGCATCTCTTACAATCCTGGTGACAGCCGTACGCACCAGATCGACATCGGGTCTATCGCTTCCGAGGCTTCGCAGGCAGGCGTTGGCGTTCGTCATAGTGCCACTGATCGGTTGACTGACTTCATGAGCGAGCGATGCCGCTAACTCTCCCATGGTTGTAACGCGGCTGATGCGTGCGAGATCGCGCTGCGCCTGGCGTAACGCCTCTTCGGCACGCTTCCTATCGTCAACGTCTGCTAAAAGGAAGTACCATCGGACGATGTGTCCCTGCCGGTCACGAAGAGGAAGCCCGCGCATGTTTAGCCATCGGTAGACGCCATCGAAACGACGAGTTCGTACTGCTTCATATTCAAATGGAACTCCTGCGGCGAAAGATTCCGCAAAAGTCTGAAGGTACGCCGGGCGATCATCCGGGTGAACTGTGCCGTCTACGGCCCATTGACGAGACTCCTCCAGCGACTTTCCAAGGTAATCCAACATCGGTTGGTTCAGCCGCTCTAGTTCGCCGCTCGCACCTAGTACTGCAATCAGGCCTGGAATGCTGTCCACGATCAAGCGAGACTCATACTCGCTTTCGCGCAACTTCTCTTCAGCGCGCTTGCGATCATCAACCTCTGTTAAGAGGAAGTACCATCGGACGATGTGCCCTTCCCGGTCACGAAGAGGACGCCCACGAATGTTTAACCATCGGTAGACGCCATCGAAACGGCGAATTCGTGCCGCATCATATTCAACTGCGTCTCCTGTGGCGAAAGCTCGCTCAAAAGCCTGAAGGTATCCGGGGCGATCGTCCGGGTGAATGGTGTCGTCTACCGCCCATTGCCGCAACTCTTCCAGCGACCTCCCAAGGTAGTCCAAAAGCGGCTGGTTGACCCGTTCAACCTCGCCGCTCGTGTCTAGGACGGCAATCAAGCCGGGAATGCTATCCACGATTAAGCGAGATTCGTGCTCGCGTTCGCGCAACTTCTCTTCAGCGCGCTTGCGATCGTCAATGTCCGTTTGCAGAAAGTACCATCGGACAATTTGGCCGTGTCGATCCCGAAGTGGGCGCCCGCGAAGATCAAACCATCGATACACACCATCGAATCGCCGGGCTCTTAGCTCGACCTCTGTCGGATCTCCCGAGGCCAGTGATCGTGTGAACGCCTGAATCAACCCGGGCGGTCTTCGCGGTGAATCATATCGCCCGTAGTCCACTGGCTGTTGACCTCATCTAGCGATTTACCGTAGTAGTCCAGGATAGGCTTACTAAGAAACATGACCTCGCCACTCGTGCTAATAACCGCAACCATGCCGGGAATGCTGTCCACGATTAATCGAGATTCGTGCTCGCTTTCGCGCAACGCTTCCTCGGCGCGCTTCTGGTCGTCGATGTCGGTGGTCGTGCCTACAAATTTGAGGACCTTCCCCTCTTCGTCGCGCAAGACCACGGCTTGCTGAAGATGCCAGCGATAGGTCCCGTCCAGAACACGAAGAGACCTGTTTTCAAAGGAAAAACCCTGTCCCGACCGAACCCCATCCCAAAAGGCCTTCGATGCTGTTTCCCGATCCTCCGGGTGGACCGCGTTCATCCAGGCCTCCGGATTCGACCGGACGAACTCCAGGGTCTGACCCGCGAACTCAAGCCAAACACGATTCACAAAATCCGGCGTTCCATCCGGCTTCAGCGTCCACGCCGATACGGGCAGTTGCTGCAGCAGCCCGGCCTCGAGTTGCAGCTCTTCATGGGTTCGCTGCAGCTCGCGGTAACGCCGGCTCATCTCCGCCAATCGTTCTTCGCTGGCGCGCAGCTCTTCGCTTTGCGGCGGACGCTCCTGTTCCAACGCGCGTGCGCTGTCCAGCACGATGCGTACGCCCGTTCGCAGGGCTTGCGGCCATTCCTCCACCGGGCCCAGCAGCGTCGCCGACCAGTCGAGCGCGCGCATCCGCGCGGCCAGCTCGCTGTCGCCGGCAAACACGGCCTCAACCAACTCCCTCTTGCTAGGCTCCATCTCCAGATCCTCCAACTCGGAGGTAACGCGGAAGCGGACTGCGGCCCATGGTGGATGAATCCCGGGAGCCACCCGGCAAGCCGGACGGCACTGGAGCTGGAATGCGATCGGCGAACGGACGCGAGGCCAGCGAATCGGGAAGACGGCTCTCAGAGGAATTCATGGCAGACCTAAGGGACCCACTCGCCTCAAACGTGCCGACCAAGCGATGCCAAATTATATCGCTCGCCGAAAGGGAAGGGTCGGCCGCAGCCCATGCAGGGGCTCCGGTCAGCCCTGGGTCCAGGCCGACACCAAACAACTGAAATCGCTGCCCGTATCCGGCGAGCGCTTCATGCGCCCCGGTGGTTGACGCGACCGCTGCCGCGCGTCCTTTGTGCGTGAGACCACCGGCCGGTCGCAACGCCTGTACAACGCGATCTCCGGCATCGTGCCGTCTGGCTCATCGGCGGCCTCGCTTCACCCCGCCAACCCCTCCACCAGCGCCGCCCACTCTTCCTCCAGCGTCGCCCGCCGATACTCTCTCCCCGCGCGCTGGTACCAATACTCCGCGTTTCCCGCTGCGCCCTCCTTGCGATGCAGATACGCGTGCACGGCCATCCCCGCGCGCGTGTCCAGCTCGTCCACCTCGGCGTGCGCTTTGGCCCAGTCGCCCTTCGCGTCCCACCACAGCCCGGCCAGCGGAGCCGGCAGCCCGGCGGGCGGCGCCTCGGCCGTCAGCGATTGTTGGAATTCCTCAAGCTTCATCGCGCTTCCCCGGATCGCGTTGCGGCAGCGGAAACACCTCCATCATAACCAACCCAAGGCCCAGGTTGTCCGCGTCCAACGCCGGACCCGATCGCCCGCCCGCGCAAAAAAATTGCGGAGGCCGCCTCGGCTTGCAGACGGCCTCCGCAAGGTGACGCTGCGCTCACGCAGCCTGGGCCAGCGAGTTCACCTTGCGCGCAATCTCGCTCAGCAGCCGGTCCGCGTTCACTTCATCGCTCTCGATGCTCTTCAGCGTCGCCGCATCGTCGCTCTGGCCGAGGATCTCGGACCAGCGCCGCAGGGTTCCATAGACGGCGATCTCGTGGTGCTCCACCTGCTGCGCCACGCCGATCAGCGCGATGTCGCGAACCTGTGGGTTGGTGACGTCTTTGATCGTGTCCGAGGCCTCTGTGGTCAGGCTGCCGATCGCCTTGCAGGTCTCGCCGCTCTGGTCGTCGGCGTTGTGCATCAGCAGCGCTTTCATCTTCTCGACATGGCCGCGCGTCTCGTCCAGGTGGTTGCGCAACGCGTTGGCGAGATCGCGGTCGCTGGTTTTTTCAATGACGTCGGGCAGCGCCTTGGTGATGCTTTGTTCCATGTCCAGCGCCTTCCGCAGGTTGCGGACATACAGCGCGCGCAGGTCTTCGATGTGTGCGGAGATTAATTTCATGATGTGGCCCTTCTTCACGATTTGGAATTGGAACTTCTCCGTGCGAAGCCCGTGCCCCTAGGATGGCAAGGCGCACCGGCGGGATGTCCCGCGCGGGCCGCGCCGCTGGCGCCAATCGCGCAGCCGCGCGCGCACGAAAAATAATTACCCGCGCCGCACCGCAATGCGATCTTTCCGGCAACCCGGGATCGCGCCTCCCTCATCGAAGTCTGGATGAATCGCGCGTCCGCATTGCGCCAACGGTTCTCCTGCCGGCTCGCCGCACCGGCCTGCCTGCTCGCCTGCCTGCTGGCAAGCGCCGCGGCCGCCGAACCCATTCCCGTGCGCCACCTCGAAGGCTCCCTGCGCGGCTTCCTCTCCCTGCGCGGGCCGGATGGCCGCATCGTCGCCGCCGGCGACCTCGCCCAGGTCGCGCGCGGCAGCACCGTCACCGCGCACCTCGTCTTCCACTTCAAAGACGGCTCCCTCGACGACGAAACCACCGTCTTCTCCGAGCGCGGCGACTTTCGCCTCATCTCCGACCACCACATCCAGAGCGGCCCCACCTTCCCCAAGCCGATGGACCTCTTCATCGACGTGCCCCACGGCCGCGTCGTCTCGCGCACCAAAGACAAGGACGGCAAGGTCGAGGTCCACACCGACCAGATGCGCCTGCCCGCCGACCTGGCCAACGGACTGATCGCGCTGGTGGTCAAGAACATCGCCCCCGGCGCGCCCCTCACCAAGGTGCCCATGCTGGTGCTCGCGCCCAGGCCGCGCCTGGTGACGCTGGCCATCTCGCCCCACGGCGAGGAGCCGTTCACCCTGCTCGGCTCGCCCCACCAGGGCCTGCACTACGACATCAAGATCGAGCTGGGCGGCGTCGCCGGCGTGGTCGCGCCGCTGGTCGGCAAGCAGCCGCCCGACCTGCAAATGTGGATCGTCGGCGGCGACGCGCCCACCTTCCTCCGCGAACAAGGCCCGTTCTTCCAGGATGGCCCCACCTGGACCATGGAGCTCGCCAGCCCCGACTGGCCCGACTCGCCCCACTCCGGCAGCTGAAATCCACACGCCCTTCCTTGCGCTCTTGCGCCGGCCGGACCGCGCGCACCCGCCCAGCTTGCTGGCTGGGGCGGTTCAGCGCCGAAGTCGAAGGACACCGAAGCTTCCCGTTCTCCCCAACCTTCCGCTCCTCTCTGCCAACGCCCCATCCCAGCCTGCCGTTGATATATCCTCATTCCCACCGCGGGAGGATTTTGCCGATGCCCGATCTTGATGCTGCGCGCGCGGCCGCCTGGCCCGAACTCGACTGGCCCGCCTGGGCCGCCACCGCCGACACCCTCCACATGTGGTCGCAGATCGTCGGCAAGACGCGCCTCGCCCTCACCCCGCTGCAGAACCACTGGTGGAATGTCCCGCTCTACGTCAGCGCGCGCGGCCTCACCACCTCGGCCATGCCCTGGCGCAACAACGTGTTCGAAGTCGAATTCGATTTCCACGAGCATGTGCTGGAGCTGCGCAACTGTCGCGGCGCCATGGTCCAGATGCCGCTCGAGCCGCGTTCCGTCGCGGACTTTTACGCGGAGTACCGCGAGCTGCTGCACGCGCTCAGCGTGGAAGCAAAGATCTGGCCCATGCCCGTCGAGGTCGCCGCACCCATCCGCTTCGACCAGGACAACACCCACGCCGCGTACGACCCCGAGGCCGTCACCCGCTTCCACACCGCCCTCATGCGCATCGACACCGTGCTCAAGCGCTTCGCCACCGGCTTCCAGGGCAAGATCAGCCCGGTGCATTTCTTCTGGGGCAGCTTCGACCTCTGCTGCACCCGCTTCAGCGGCCGTCCCGCCGCCGGCCCGCCCCGGCCCGATCCCATCCAGCGCGAGGCCTACTCGCACGAGGTCATCTCCGCCGGCTTCTGGCCCGGCAACGGCGGCTACGGCGCGGCCGCGTTTTACTGCTACGCCGCGCCCGTGCCCGAGGGCCTCGCCGCCAGGCCCATCCAACCCGGCGCCTGGGACCCCGCCCTCGGCGAGTTCATCCTGAAGTACGACGCCGTCCGCACCAGCCCCGACCCCGAATCCACCCTCATGCAGTTCCTCGAATCCTCCTACGCCGCCTGCGCCGACGCCGCCCAATGGCCCCGCGCCGCCCTCGAACGCCCCATCGCCACCGCCCCCTGTTTGTGAAGCCGGTAGGCCGCGGCGGCAGGGACTCGCGAGAAAAGCCGTCGCTCGACCAGGTCGCGCCGAAGGCGCGCGCTATCGCAGCCCCAGGCTACGCTTATGCAGCTTTTCGCAGTGGAGTAATGGGTTTCCGTTTTTCCCGGAGCGCTTTTGCAAGCTCGTAGTTTGCCTGCAAAGAAAGCCAGAATCGGGCGTCAGTGGCCGGAAACGCCTCGGAAAGCTTGATGGCCATGGATGCGGAGATGCCGGCCTTGCCATTAATAATGTTCGACAGCATCGGACGGGTCACGCGCAGATGCTTTGCCAACCCGGCGACGGAAACGTCGTCTCCCATCCACTCGCGAATCAGTCGGCCAGGATGAGCTGCATTGAACATGGGCATGGTGTTGCTCCTGCAAGGGTGAAGGGTCGGAAACTGTCCGGCCGCGGTGGTTAGTGGTAGTCCTGCAAGTCAACCACTTCGGCGTTCTCTCCGGTGAATCGAAACGTGAGCCGCCAATTCTTGTTGACCTTCACGGCCCAGTGACCTTCGAAATTGCCATGCAGGGGATGAAGTCCCCAACCCGGAGCTGCTAACTGCTGAGGATTGGTCGCCGCATCCAACGAGGACAGAATCACTTCAAGCCGGGGAGCAAACCGCGCGTTGATCCCGGACTTGGAGCCGGTCCGAAAAAACTGCTCCAGGCCCTTGTGCCGAAATGACACGATCATCGCGTCGCGATTCTCACCGGATTGCATGCGCTGTGCATATGTATAGTGTATACACACGCTATACGGAACTCAAGCTGAATCGTAAAGCTCGAACCTGATCGCCCGGATTGAGCTATGTCCGGCCCCGCCCTGCGACAATCGTATTAACACGCTATGCCCACGCGCGCTGAGTCCTCCCCAGTAACTGCGGCCGCTACCGCCGCGCTGCCCGCCATCCCCACGCCAGCGCACATCACTCCCGCGCTATAACCCAAGGAAAAGCCACGTCCTCCTCAAATTGCACATGGGGTGTACACTTGTGTGTACACAAGGAGGCGTCCATGCCTGCGATTAAAGTCGGTGTGCGCGAGTTTCGCGAGCAAATATCGACCTTTCTGGAGTCCAAAGTGCCGGTGGCCGTCACCCGCCGCGGCGAAACCCTCGGCGTGTATGTGCCTACGCCGCGCAAGTCGGTCAAGCCAGTCGAGCTCGCCGTCCTGAAGGAAGCCGCCGACCGGCTTGCGGTCGCGCTGCGCGATGTGGATGAAGAGGAGCTGGTGGCCGAGTTCAAGCAACTGCGCCGCCGCGGGAAGGCTGCCGCCCGCTGAGATGCTGGTTCTCGATGCCAATATCCTGATCCGTGCGGTGCTTGGGAGGCGGATTCGCGAGATTCTGGAACAGTATGCGCCGCTTGGCATCCGCTTTCTTGCCCCCGACGTTGCCTATGCCGACGCGGAACGATACCTGCCCGCGCTGCTTGCGAAGCGGGGCAAACCCGAGGCGGATTTACCCGCGGCCCTGCGGTATTTGCGTAACCTGGTCGAGCCAATCGAGAGCGAGATCTATCAGTTTCATCAGGAAGATGCGAGAGAACGACTGCGAGGCAGGGACGAAGAGGACTGGCCCGTGCTCGCCGCCGCGCTGGCCCTCAATTGCGCGATTTGGACCGAAGACACTGATTTCTTTGGCACCGGAGCGGCCGTGTGGACGACCAGCCGCGTCGATATCTTTCTGAAAGCGCAATTGCGGCTTCTCGAGGCCGAGGAGCGGTAGCGAATCGCGTGAGGCGGACGAGCCCCGCCATGCGACAATCGTATTAACACGCTATGCCCACGCGAGCTGAGCCTGTCCACGAATCCCCGGCGCAAGCTGCCGAAACCACCCACCCCCCCACGCCAGCGCACATCACTCCCGCGCTGCTGAAGACGCACAGCATCACGCCCGACGAGTACGCCCGCATCGAATCGCTGATGGGCCGCACCCCCTCGCTCACCGAGCTCGGCATCTTCTCCGTCATGTGGTCGGAGCACTGTTCCTACAAGTCCTCCCGCGTCCACCTCAAGCGCCTGCCCACCCGCGGCGCGCGCACCTCCGGCCCCGGCTCCGTCGTCCAGGGCCCCGGCGAGAACGCCGGCATCATCGACGTCGGCGACGGCTGGGCCTGCGCCTTCAAGATCGAATCCCACAACCACCCCAGCTACATCGAGCCCTACCAGGGCGCAGCCACCGGCGTCGGCGGCATCCTGCGCGACATCTTCACCATGAACGCCCGCCCGCTCGCCGTCATGGACTCCCTCCGCTTCGGCCCGCTCGCGCCGGAGCCGCCATCTGCGGCCTCTTCAGCCACCCCGCCGAGCCGGCTTAAGGGCACGGCTTCAGCCGTGCCGTATGCCCAGCCTCAGCAAGAAGGGGCTTTAGCCCCTGAGGGCAAGTCAACGTACAACGAGCCCACCGACTACGCCCGCAACCGGCACACCTTCAACGGCGTCGTCGCAGGAATCGCCGGATACGGCAACTGCTTCGGCGTCCCCAACCTCGGCGGCGAAACCCGCTTCGAGCCCTGCTACTCCGGCAATCCTCTCGTCAACGCCTTCGCCCTCGGCCTGGTCCGCATCGACGAGATCTTCTACGCCAAGGCCACCGGCGTCGGCAACCCCGTCATCTACGTTGGCGCCAAAACCGGCCGCGACGGCATCCACGGGGCCACCATGGCCTCGGAAGAATTCACCGAAGGCTCCGAGCAGAAGCGCCCCAACGTCCAGATGGGCGACCCCTTCATGGAGAAGCTCCTCCTCGAAGCCTGCCTCGAAGCCATGGCCACCGGCGCCGTCCTCGGCATTCAGGACATGGGCGCAGCCGGCCTCACCTGCTCCACCTGCGAGATGGGGGCCAGAGGTGAACTGGGGCTGACCATTGAGCTCGACCGCGTCCCCCAGCGCGCCGAAGGCATGACCGCCTACGAAATCATGCTCTCCGAATCGCAGGAGCGCATGCTGCTGGTCGCCGCCAAGGGCCGCGAGCACGAAGTCCTCGCCGTCTTCGCCAAGTGGGGCCTCGACGCATCGATCGTCGGCATCGTCACCGCCGACGACGTCATGCGCGTCACCCACCACGGCGAACTCGTCGCCGAGATCCCCAACAAGGCCCTCACCGACGACGCCCCCGTCTACCACCGGCCCGTCGGAACGTGGAAAGCTCCCGTTCCCTTAGACCCGCCGGATTGGGTACTAAAAGAGTTACAAAAGCCGCGCGACTACACCGCCGACCTCAAGCGCCTGCTCGCCTCCGCCAACATCTGCGACAAGCGCTGGGTCTTCGAGCAGTACGACTCCATGGTCCAGACCAACACCGTCCAGGGCCCCGGCGGCGAAGCCGGGGTGATGCGGATAAAGAACAGTTCTACGTTGTCCGTTGACCGTTCTACGTTGAATGCGGCCGCAGTGGCCTCGGAACGTACAACGGAGAACGTACAACGGACAACTTCCGCGCCCCAACGCGGCATCGCCATGGCCCTCGCCGGCAACGGCCGCTGGGCCTGGCTCGACCCCAACCTCGGCGCCATGCATGACGTCGCCGCAGCCGCCC
>Ga0181520_10011699_pt1 | contig 11460 bp, 8 predicted proteins | sample PEATcosm2014_Bin_29_FD_132451 | JGI IMG/M metagenome (GOLD analysis project Ga0181520, IMG submission 132451) | Peatland microbial communities from MTU Mesocosm Facility, Houghton, MI, USA - PEATcosm2014_Bin02_30_metaG | ecosystem: Environmental > Terrestrial > Soil > Wetlands > Peat | place...
ACAGGCGATAAAAGTAAAGAACTTAGCAACGGACAGTACCAGTTTTACCTTCCCCTATGGTTTCAAAAAAGCTGGGGTAAATTTACATCATATGGCGGTGCCGGGTATTGGATAAATCCCGGACAGGAAAACAAGAACTGGATATTTACAGGCTGGGAAATTCAATATGATTTTTCAGAAGTGATAACACTGGGAGCAGAAGCTTATTATCATACCAGAGATACGCAGGATTCCAAAGCGGCCCCGGGTTTTAATATAGGGGGGATAATAAATACCAATGAAATCAACCATATATTATTTTCGGCAGGCTCAACATCCGGAAGCGGGAAAACAATTACCGGTTATTTAGGCTACCAGATAACAATATGAAATTATTAATTATAGTAAAAAATTTTTGTAAATTTAAAGTTGATAAAAAATAAATAGTTATCTCACGGAAGAATTCATAAACAGCCTTGCATGCCCCGCCGCCCTTAATTGAAGGGCAAGCCGGCAATCGCTAACCAAATATATCCCCGGATAATAATTATTTTACCGTTCATTTATTATATGAACCGCTTATCAAGTTATAAGTTTCAATTTAAACAATAATAATAAGCTTTCTGTCAAAATAGTATTACAAAATTTAGATTAAATGGAGAGTAAATGGGAAAATTCAGTTTAATAGTACTAGTTCTGTTCATGAATATAATAGTTCTTGCTCAGCAAAACGGCCAAAATCCGGGAACTGTTACCGGAGTTATAAAAGGAAAGGTGCTTGATGCTAATACCAAACAACCTATAGACTACGCTAACTTTACATTATTCGGCCTGAGGGATTCATCAGTAGTAAACGGCGGGGTTTCAAATGAAACCGGCACGTTTGTTATAACAGATGTTCGGCCGGGAAGATATTTTGCAAAAGTATCATATATTGGTTACAAAACGCATCTTGTTAAAAATATAATAGTTACTCCCACAAAGAGTAATGTAGATTTAGGAATTATAAGCATTACAGCTGCAGCCGTAAATATGAATGAAGTAGTTGTAAAAGGTGAAAAAGACATGGTTGTTACAAATCTTGATAAGCAGGTGATAAACGTTGATAAAGACCTTTCAAGTTCCGGCGGTACTGCCCTTGACGTAATGCAGAATATTCCGGCTTTAACCGTAGACATCGATGGTAACGTAAGCTTAAGGGGCAATAGTAATGTAACAATATTAATAGACGGCAAACCTTCCGGTTTAGCAGGTTTACAGAGCAGCGATGTATTAACTTCAATACCTGCAAGCTCTATAAAATCCATAGAACTGGTTACCAACCCTTCTGCCAAATATGACCCCGACGGAACCGCCGGCATTATCAATATTGTATTGAAGAAAAAATCCAACCTTGGATTTAACGGTATATTTAATCTTAACGGCGGGACAGGAGATAAATATAACGGGTCGGCAAATTTAAATTACAGAACCGGCGACTTAAATTTTTTCGGTAATTTCGGCGGCAGAATTTACCGCGACTCCCGTACAGGCTTTTCAAATAAAATCTTTGATAATGCCGGTTATAATTCATATTTAGAATCAAATTCAGGCCAGTTTGAATCCACCGACTTTTCAAATGCAAATTTAGGCACGGATTACTTGCTGGGAGATTATAATACATTTTCTTTTAATTTCCAGTACAGGCAGTTTTATGCCCCAGGCGACGGGACTATAAATAACACATCTATGAGTCAGGATACAAGCGATTACGGAGTTGAAATAAATCATAATATGAGGATCGTTAATTCTTACAATTATACTACCAGCTATAAAAGAGAATTCGATAACCCGGACAAGGTGTTAACTGCCGATGTAATTTATTCTGATAATTCAATGGTTTCGGATCAGACGACAAACAATATTTTCTTTTATAATTATCTTGATCCCACTCTTATAGATGCAAATTCCCATAACTTTAATAACGAGTGGACTATTCAATCAAATTATGTGAATCCATTAGAAGACAATAACCGTATTGAACTTGGCTTTAAGAGTTATTTCAGACACATGGGAATGGATTATAATTTTTATAACTACGATACTAATTTAGACAATTGGTCTAATAATACCAGTCGCAGTAATAATTTTGATTACAAGGAACAAATTCATTCCATTTACGGAATATATACCGGTTCCACAGGAGACTTTAAATATCAGGCAGGCTTGCGTGCTGAGTATGCATCTGCCAATTCGAAACTTGAAAATACCAGCCTGGCATTTAATGATATTTACCGAAGCTTGTACCCGTCAGCTTACCTTGCATACGATTTTACACCTCTGGAGGAATTGAAAATAAGTTACAGCAGGAGAGTTGACAGGCCGAATCCCTGGCAGTTAAACCCCTTTATTAACTATTCGGATTCTTTAAATCTTTCATCGGGAAACCCGGATTTGCAGCCCCAGTATACAAATTCTTACGAACTTGGATATAGTACGGTCCTTTTCGATTTTAATCTTACTCCCGCCATATTTTATAAACAAACAGACGGATTGATGACTCCGATAAACACCGTGTATAGTCCCGGAGTTACATTATCAACATGGCAGAATGTTTCAAACGAGAAAAATTACGGCGGTGAATTTCTTTTGAACGGAAACCTGCTTCAATGGTGGAGGCTGAACGGTAATGTTTCATATTTCAGAAGAGATATTAACGATCCGTATTATGTAACCGGGGTAAGCGATCATTCAGAAAGCTGGACGGCAAGAGTCAATTCTACCTGGCTCCTGGATAAAACATTATCTTTCCAGGTATCTTCAACATATAATTCAAAAACGGTAACACCACAGGGTACAAACAACGCCGTGTATTTTACGGACGTTGCCGTAAGAAAAGATTTTTCAAGGGACCTGTCTGTTACACTCAGGGTAAGCGATATTTTTGATACCAGGAAATATGCCGGGGAAACAATAGGGACCAATTTTATTTCGTTTTACCAGGGGCAAAGGATTTCCAGGATTGCGTACTTAGGTTTTACTTATAACCTTAACAACTACAAACAACCCAAAGAAAAGGTAAAAGACATTAACCTGGATGAAGAAATTAATGACCAGTAGTTAAAAAGTGAGGCTCACCTTAAAGGTGGGCCTTACTTTTTTGATGCCTTCCTGTATGAACGGGGATGCGTTTACGTATCCCGGCTTTTATACTATATTATTTACATGACAAGTCATCCACTCCGGTGGGAGCGGGCATGCCAGCGGGTTGCTTCATTATAAAACATAATAATAATAAACAAAAGCAGCCCATAGCTTTAGCTATGGGTATAGGGGAAACAAATAAAAAGAGGAATCGTTTTAACGATTTATTATAATTATAATATTGTCCCCGAAAAAGAGTAAGTCCTTTTGCCGGAGGACGGACAGGTGAAACGACTAAAAGAATTTGAGGAACTATTTATACCCACGAATGAACCTGCCTGGCGGCAGACAGGTTCACGGGCTGCTTTTGTATTACATGGTAGATTTTCGATTAAGCTGTATTTATCAACACAATTATTCTACCGTTCATGTATGATTTTAACCGCACATCATGTTATCCATAAGTTATTAAACGGCTATAAGTAGCTTATTGTCAAAAAGATAAAATAATATAAATAATGATTTAGCTGGAGAATAGATGAGAAGATTCACTATAATACTAATAGTACTTTTAATAAATATAATAGTTTTAGCGCAGCAAAACGGTCAAAACCCGGGTGGCTTTCAGGGAATAATTAAAGGTAAAGTACTTGACGCTACTACAAATCAGCCGATATACTATGCAAATATTACTGTTTTTAACCCTAAAGATTCAACTGTAGCTACCGGGGGAATTTCCGATCAAACAGGAAACTTTTTAATAACCGGTGTTCACCCGGGTAGATTTTATGCCAAGGTATCCTACATAGGTTATAAAACGCACCTGATTAGAAGTATAATAATTACCCCTGTAAAAAGTACGGCAGATTTAGGAACTATTAATATCACTCCATCAGCAGTAAATCTTAATACTGTTGTTGTAAAGGGCGAAAAAGATATGGTTGTTACAAATCTAGATAAACAGGTGATAAACGTTGATAAAGACCTGTCCAGTTCAGGCGGTACAGCGCTGGATGTAATGCAGAATATCCCGGCTTTAACCGTAGATATTAACGGCAATATAAGCCTTAGAGGCAACAGTAATGTAACTATATTAATAGACGGCAAGCCTTCCGGTTTAGCAGGTTTACAAAGCAGCGACGTATTAACATCAATACCTGCAAGCTCTATTAAATCAGTTGAACTGGTTACAAACCCTTCGGCTAAATATGACCCTGACGGTACGGCAGGAATTATAAATATTGTGTTAAAGAAAAATACAAACCTTGGTTTTAACGGTATCTTTAATGTTAACGCCGGTGACGGAAACAAATATACGGGGGCAGCTAATTTAAACTATCGTATTAACGGCTTAAACTTCTTTGGTAATTTTGTAGACCGAACGTACCAGGATGAATTCACCGGCTCATTAAATAGAACTTTCTACGGCAACGTAGATAATACAAATGCTATTTCATCCCTGAATCAGAATTCCGGAATGGGTGAATCCAGGGATTTTGCAGGTGTTAACCTGGGATTGGATTATTTAGTGAACGATTATAATACATTATCATTCAATGTTAATTACAGGAATTTTTATGCCCCTAGCGGCAACTTTACAAACAGCACATCGGACAGTAGTAATATAAGTCAATATACAGTAATACTTAATAATAACATGCGTAATGTCAATTCGTATACATATACAGGCAGTTATAAAAAGGAATTCGAAAAACAGGATGAAGTGCTTACAGCAGATGTAATTTATTCTAATAACAGGATGATTTCCGATCAGTCAACAAATAATCAGTATTACTATGAATCTATTGGTCCAGCCATACCTTATACTCTATATGATGCCAATTCAAATAATTATAATGATGAATGGACAATTCAATCAAATTATGTTGATCCTCTCGGAGACAATAACCGGCTTGAGTTTGGATTTAAAAGTTATATTAGGCACATGGGAATGGATTATAATTATCTAGACTATGATCAACCTACTGTAACATGGATTAATAATCCAACCAAAAGCAATAATTTTGATTATAAAGAACAGATACATTCTATATACGGAATATATACGGGTGCAGCCGGGGATTTTAAATACCAGGCAGGTTTGCGTCCCGAGTATGCAACTACTAATTCAAAACTGTTTAATACAAATTTATCTTTTAATGATACTTACCGCAGCCTGTATCCCTCGGTTTATCTTGCTTATGATTTCACACCTCTGGAAGAACTGAAGATAGACTACAGCAGAAGAGTAGACCGGCCGAACCCATGGCAGTTAAATCCGTTTATAAATTATTCGGATTCATTAAATCTTTCGTCAGGCAACCCTAACTTACAGCCTCAGTACACCAATTCGTATGAGCTTGGGTACAGCACCGTACTTTTTGATTTTAATCTAACCCCTTCATTATTCTATAAAACAACAGACGGGATGATGACTCAAATAAACACTTTAATAGGCAACCAGGTAACATTAGCTACCTGGCAAAATATCTCAAGCGAGAAAAATTATGGCGGCGAATTTATTTTGAATGGAAACCTTTTTCAATGGTGGAGGCTGAACGGCAATGTTTCATATTTCAGAAGAGATATTACCGATCCTTATTACGTTGCAGGGTTAAGCGACCATTCATACAGTTGGACGGGGAGAATTAATTCTACATGGGTGCTGGATAAAACATTGTCTTTCCAGATATCATCATCTTATAATTCAAAGTCAGTCACACCGCAGGGTACAAACAACGCCATGTATTTTACAGATGTTGCGGTGAAAAAAGATTTTTCACAGAATCTTTCCGCTACACTAAGAGTAAGCGATATTTTTGATACAAGAAAATATGCCGGTGAAACCATTGGTACCGATTTTATATCGTATAATGAGGGGCAACGGACTTCAAGAGTTGTGTATTTAGGTTTTACGTATAATCTAAATAACTTCAAACCGTCCAAAGAAAAGGTTAAAGACATTAACATGGACGAGGAAATGGATAACCAGTAATTAAGAAATGAGATTCAATTTCAAATGATTCTCATTTTCATAATAGCTCCAGTGATAAGCGGGGATGCGTAAACGCATCCCCGCAGCTTTTAAAGAATTTGACAATTATAGCGGCATTGACAGGTCGCGCGTGCCCCTACGGGGACCTGTTACTACAAATTGAAATTCATCATGATAATCCTATAATCCTGAAAACCTGCCTCTCTCAATGAGAATCCTAATAATTTGCTTTCATAGTGGAAATCCTTGAATCCTAAGAATCATAGTTCAGACAATTTACTTTTAATTCTGAAAATCTAAATTGACAGGTTCGGTCAACTTTGAGGATTTGTTAATCAAATCCGTTGTAGGAACAGTAGTATCTACAACTTCTAGTTTTAAATTCCTTACCCAAAGCTCACCAGTTGAAGATAATAATATACCAATATTTATCATATTGCCGTTTGAAGGTATATCCAGCACCACATCATATTTAGTCCATTCCGTAACACCTGTAATAGGGCGGTTACTCATATTATCAAATGCAAGGGGTTTAGTTGGATCTTCTTTTCCGTCAATTCGCATCCACAGACCCGGAGTTCCGGCTACATCTTTTGATTTTACATAACCTGAAAATCTTACTCTTTTATTTAAATAATTGTCCGCAGAGAAACTTTGCATTAGTGTGCCAAACCCGCTAATATTTTCTTTAACTGATTTGAAATAAATTACATTTTCACCCGACACTTTATCAATTCCGGTTTCATAACTTCCGGGACTGGAACCAGATAATAACCAGCCTTTGGGCACTTTACCTTCACTCATTATATATCCGGTTAAAAAGATAAATAAAATAGCTATTATACTTATGATAATTACTTTCCTCGGCTTCATTTTGCCCTCCTATAAATTTTTAATTTGATATTATTACTTCTTAATCTTTATAACAATTATATAAAGCTGCATTTATCGCTTTATTAAATTCTTCCTGATCAACAACTCTTCCGACCTGCCAGAGCTGTGTGGAAACTGGTTCATTTTTCTGTAAAGACAGAGCTTTATTAATAGCCTTATTGAAATCTAAAATATTGTAATTATTGTTAAGGCCTGCCTTCTTTTTCTTTCTAATTGAAATGCTTTCAATCTTATTGCCAACAGAAGAATTACTTTCCATTTTTATCGTTTTACTTAAAGCTGAACTTGTATTAACCTGTGCAACCTGACTTATTTTTTGCAAATGAACACCGTATTTAATCAATATCAACAATACCAAAATAATTGATGCTGCAATTGAAAAGGGGATAAATATTTCAGGTTTTCGGAATCTCACTGATGATATTTTTCTATTGTTTACTGAATGCCTTAATTCAGTATTCCCTGGCAAAGTGTCGTAGAACCGGAATACATTATTTTTTACATTTGTATAATCGCGGAATGTTTTACTGCATTTTTTACAAACTGACAAATGCGATAGTAATTCCTCTTTTTTACCGGGTGATAATTCATCTTCAACCAAAAGACTTATTTCATATTCATAATGCTTCATTTATTTTTCCTTAACATCTTTAAGCAGTTTTCTCAAAAGCTTCTTGGCCCTGTATAATTTCACCGCAATATTTTCAACGGATAATTTTGTTATTTCCGATATCTCCGAGTATGAATAACCTTCATACTCTTTTAAGTATAGTAATTCGCTGCTTTCTTTTGAGACTTTCTTTAAAGCATCACCAAGGGAAATATTTATATCAAAAATATCTGTATAGTTTTTTACAATAGAATGTTCTTCAATTCTTTCATTATTAAAGTTCTTATTCCGCAGCCTGCTGTAGCATAAATTCCGGGTTATTACCAAAAGCCATGTTTTATAAGAGCATTGGCCTTTAAATGACGATTCATTTTCGTAATGGCGAATAAAAACTTCCTGAACAATATCCCTGGCTTCCTCATAATGTCTTAAAATGCTAAATGAATATCTCAGGATATCATCCGAATATTCTTCATATAATTCCTTAAACGAAATATTTTCTATTTCTTTTTCCAAATAAATATTTTTCTTATCTGTTAAATAGACGAATTACATGTCATAAAATTACATCTAATGTGGTTAAATTATTACGTTAAATAGGAATTTATCAAATTCGACTTGGTTCTTTTACTAAAAATCTCTGTTAGTCAAAAAAAAACGATTTCCTTTGACTAAGGATAGTGGTATTTGTGGGTGATTTCTAAATTTAATCGCTCCGGCCCACCCATGCACCCCTCCCAAGAGAGGGTTAATGCATTATTGCGTGGATGGTAAAGCGGCAATGATAGGTCGTACCTGTCACTGCCACTCTTGCGCTATGCGCTTAGCTCTCTATCCTGTAAATCACGGTTCAGACAATTTGCCTTCATCATGGTAATCCTCTAATCACATGAATCATAGTTCAGACATTTTTTTTTCAATTACCAGTTCCACAAATTTCTGCGGCTCATCGTAGTGCGGCATATGCGCCGAATGTTCAAATAAAGTCATTGTTTTTGTATCCGCCCGGAGATAATCAAAATACCTGACTGCAGTTTGATAAGGTGCAACGCCGTCTGATTTACCCTGGATAAAATGCACAGGGACATTAACCTCGTTTACCATGTCAAAAAGATTTAACTTATCCATTTCAGGCAATAAAGCATTTTGACAAAATTCCATACCTTTAATTGTTTTAAAAATATCTTTTAGGCTATACTCTTTGCTGAAAAACATATTTTTGATTGTTGACAAAAGCAAAGCATTATAACTGCTGCCCGATTTAATTCCTCCCAGATCCGTCAGCAGGCGGGCGCGTTCCTGAAATATTTTTGATTTTAATATTGGTTCGTCAATTAAATTTTCAACCTGTTTGACAAGCCTGCGGTTATTTTTTTCTTTAGCTTTTGCCATTGCAAATTCAAGCGCATATTTATTTGCCGCAGGAATGTCTATATCCATACTGGTTAAAAATAAACGGCTGATAATACTGCTGTCCTTATTAGCCGCCAGCAGGCTAAGAACTGCACCTATTGAATAACCCGAAAGAATTGCTTTGTCTTTATTGTATTTATTCAATAAATATTTGGTGCATTCAATAACATCATCTGTTAATTGAAAAATGTTTATGGTTTCCGGATTGATATTTTTATTGAACGCTTTGCCGCATCCGCGCTGGTCCCAATATACCACCAGGAAATTATCTTCCAGGTGGAGCAGTTTTTCCATTGCACCGGCTTCAGGTATTAGAGGCAGCCCGGGGCCGGCTTGTACATGAATAAAGAGCGGGGCATCTGCAGTATTACCTCTTACAAGTATCCATTGTTCGGAATTATTTATATTTATTTTTTCTAGAGTGTTAATTTTCATACTTTTTTTTAATACAAAAATAAACAGCACTAAAGCAAATTTCGTTCACATTTGTTAAGAAATCAGCCGTAGTGACAAGTCGAGACCTGTCACTGTCGAGACCTGTCACCCCCGCCCCGCCCTGGCGGTGGTCACAGCAACAGCGTTTTATGTAAATTATTTTTTTGCGCGGAGGCGGCTGAGATGCTGGGGGCTTATGCCAAGGTATGAGGCAATATGGTACTGGGCAGCGCTCTGCATTATCCGGGGATTTGCTGTGAGCAGTTCTTCATAACGTTCTTTAGGGGATTGCATTATAAAAGATACCGTCCGGTTATAAAAACGTAAGAAAGCAGATTCCACCATAATGCGGAATAAATGTTCAAGAGTGGACGAAGTTTTACAGAGTTCATTAAAATCAGTGTAGGAGAATTTTGTCAGCGTAGTTTTATGCATTGCAATAATACTTGCAACGGGAGGCGTATTGCCTATAATTGAAGGCAGGTCTGTGCAGAAATCATTTTCAAAATAAAATGAGTCGGTTATTTCATTACCGTCCTTCATGTAAAATTTTCTTAAGTATCCTTCTTCAATAAACGCTATATTATTATTTTTCTTCCCGGATTCTATCCAGTAATCACCTTTGTTTAATTCAATGCGGGATGTAAGATTTAAAAGTTTATTGCAATCTTCATCAGGGAGCAAAGCAGCTTTTTTTAGCACCTGTAAAATTTTACTCATACTTTTTCCGGATAATTTCAGTATAATTTTTTAGCGGGTTATAATATAAGGAAGTAATGATTTATTTAGAAATCGATGGGAATATATATGGAAATCCGTTCCCATAGTGGCATGCTAAACTGCAAAAGCAGGTCGTGACCTTGCCTGCCCCGCCGTGGCGGTAGCCCCTACATGAATAATTTTAAGAAAAGGATATGCTGTATTTCTGTTTGAGCCTTTTACATAACCTATCCAGTTCCGAAGGCCCGTCATGGAATGTATTTGACCAGGCAACATTTATTTCCGTAACCTCTATATCATTAAGCCTGGAGCGCAGAGCTTTATAAGCTAAAAATGCATTCCTGTCGGAAAGGCTGTATCTTGCTTTATCCTGGAATATTTCAAGAAGTGCTGTGGTCGAACCATCTTCGGAAGCATTTAAGATAGCGTCTTGCGAATTCTCAAGTAGTGCGGATTCGTTAGTATCAGGTAATCTAAAATTACTCAACATATCAGCTCCTATAACTTTTAATCTTAGCAAAAATCATTTATTCGTATTGTACAGAAAAAATTCGAGCTAATGTATAAAAAGAAAGCAATTATTCAAGTGCTGTTTTTCACACCTGCAAATAATTGGTGCTTTAACAATTTCATTTTATACTACACAAAGTTGTAAAATATTTGATTTTGGAAGGATATTTAAATTGATGAATTTGTCAGCGCTCATAATTGGTATCGGATCTGCATTAATAATTTCATCCTGATTCTTAAAATGTAATTTCCTAACTATATTATCGTATAATCTGCATATAATATTTAATGTGATTATTGCAATGATTGGAGTATTTATTTACGATTTTTTTAAGCCGTTGCATGTGTTCAGCAATTAGTCCAGACGGGTGCAGGCAGTCTTGTAGAAACAAAGAAATTTATATTGATGAAATAAAATGTATGGTAGGGAAAGGTTCCCTTAGGGACAAGCGTAGCTGGTCTATAAAGTTACAGATATCATCAATTCTGTAATGACGGGGCATGCCCCGTCTCTACAAACAATTAGATATCAATGCAAATCCAATGGAGGTCATTTCAAATATTGCAGCCTGAACTTTTACAAATAAATGAACCGGTGAGCCTCTGGCTCAATCATTACAAAATTTGTTACTGGAGAAGCTGCAGGGCAGCGATATGCTTGTAGGAAAATAGACATCAGATTAAAACGATCATAACCGTATCGCGGTTACATGTTGTCTTCCTTACCAATTCACCATGCCGCATCTACGATGCTATATTATTATATTATAACCTTTTCTAC
>Ga0181520_10011700_pt1 | contig 11459 bp, 9 predicted proteins | sample PEATcosm2014_Bin_29_FD_132451 | JGI IMG/M metagenome (GOLD analysis project Ga0181520, IMG submission 132451) | Peatland microbial communities from MTU Mesocosm Facility, Houghton, MI, USA - PEATcosm2014_Bin02_30_metaG | ecosystem: Environmental > Terrestrial > Soil > Wetlands > Peat | place...
AAACCGGAAGAATCCAAAATCAAATTGAAAGTTAACCGTTGCGGCGAACCACAGCGCGAGCAGCGACAGCAGCACGTCCGGCACGGACAGGCCGACGAACGCCACCAGCGAACAGCCGCGATCAGCCCAAGAGTCTTTTTTGACCGCCGCCCAGACGCCGAGCGGAACGGCGATGCACCACGCGAGGAGCATGCCGAAGAATGAAAGGAGAAACGTGTTCCAAAGACGTTCGAAGATGAGCGAAGCGGCGGGAATCTTGTAGCCCATCGAGTAGCCGAAATCGCCGTGCAGAACAATGCTTTTGAGCCAGAAAAACCACTGTATATACCATGATTTATCCGCGTGATATTGGGCACGGTAGTGGGCAACAGTTTCCGGCGAGATTTGCGGATTTTGTGACATCGCGGTGAAATAATCACCCGGCGCAAGCCACATGAGCAGAAAGGTCAGCAATGACACGCCCAGCAGGAGCGGAATCATGTGCAACAGCCGTTTCAGAACGAATGACCACATCGCAACAACGCCTTGAAACGTGGCAAAAAATTCCCGTGCGGGCGAGTTAAAATGATTTTCGTGGCAGCGAACGTCAGTTCGCTCTATTTTTTGAAGTGAGCCGGCTAACGCCGGCTGCTACGATAAAACGAATTTGAACGCATGAAAAATTTCATTCAAGCCGCCGCGGTATTTGCCACGGCAATTTTTTGCCTGTCCGGCTGTGGAAAAAAGTCGGAATTGCCGCCGGAAAAATCCGCCGCCAGTTATCCGCTGCCCGACCCGCCGCTGGTGGCGGATTGCCAGCCGGGCGTTCCGGGCGGGCGGTTCATCGTGGCTTCCTATGGCGATCCAAAAACGTTCAACCCGATTACGGCCAACGAACAGTCGTCCGAGGAGATTTACCGGCATCTGTTCGCCTCCCTGCTCGGCTTTGACTGGCCGTCGCAGCAGGTCACACCGGGACTCGCGGAGTCGTGGACGAATTCGCCCGATGGCAAGACGTGGACGTTCAAGCTGCGGAAAAATCTACGCTGGAGCGACGGTGAACCGCTGACGGCGGACGATGTGATTTTCACCTGGGGCGTGATTTACAACCCGGATATTGACAACGTCATGCGCGACGCCTTCATCATTGACGGTAAAAAATTCACGGTGACAAAGACGGATGACCTGACCATTCAAGTCGTGACCCCGGATATTTACGCGCCGTTTCTGGAAAATTTCGGCGGCGTGCCGATTCTGCCGGAACACATCCTGGCGAAAACGGTCGCGGACAAAACCTTCACCTCGGCCTATGGCGTGAATTGGAAGCCGGAGGACATCGTTGGCAGCGGGCCGTTTCGCCTCAAGGAATACAAGCCGGCACAGCACATTCTGCTGGAGCGCAATCCTTACTATTGCGAAGTGGACAAGAAGGGCCAGCGCCTGCCGTATTTCGACAACGTGATTTACACCGTCGTGCCGGACTTGAACGCGATGTCGCTGCGGTTTTTGAGCGGCGAAAGCGAAGCGGACGATTTCATTTTCCCGTATGAATACGACCACTTCAAAACGGAAGCCGCCGGGGGAAAATTTCAACTGCTCGAACCGGGCATCGGGCTGGAGACCGGATTCTTCTGGTTCAACGAAAACACAAATGTTGACAAGAGCGGGAAGCCTTACGTTGACCCCAAAAAGTTGAAATGGTTCCGCAACCAGAAATTCCGCCAGGCCTGCGCGTATGCGATTGACCGCGACAGCATCATCAAATCCATTTATTCCGGCCGTGCGATTCCAAACTACGGCTACATCACGCCCGGCGACGTAAAATGGTTCAACCCGAACATCCGCCAATACACAAACGATCTGGCCAGGGCGCGCGCGCTGTTGAAGGAAATCGGCATCGAAGACCGCAACGGCGACGGCCTGGTTGAAGACGCCGACGGCAATAAAGTTGAATTTGTGCTGAACACGAACGTCGGCAACGGCGCGCGCGAAAAAACCGCCGTGTTGATTGCGGCGGATTTGAAGAAACTCGGCTTCAACGTCATTTTTCAGCCGATTGAATTCAACACGCTCGTCCAGAAGATTGATGTCACCTACGATTACGAGTGCGCGTTATTGAGCCTTGGCGGCGGCGGCGCCGACCCGTCCGCGCACATGAACGTCATCCGGTCCGACGGCTTCACGCATCAATGGTTCCCACGCCAGAAAACGCCCTCGACGGATTGGGAGGCGCGGCTGGATTTCCTGATGAACGCGCAGAACAAGACGCTGGATTTCGCCGAGCGCAAAAAAGATTTTGACGAGGTCCAGGAAATCCTGGCGGAGCAGGTCCCCATGATTTTCACGGTGACGCCGTATTTTTACGCCGCCGTCCGTTCGGACATCGGCAACGTGCGCGCGACGCCGCTGTCCGGATACCGCGCGACGTGGAACGCTGAGGAACTTTATTTCAAGCATTAAGCGCCGTGATGATTAAAGATTGAAGCGGCGGGGCGTTTTCCCTATGCTTTAATGCTTTGACAGTTTGACCGTTCACCATCATCACGAATTGTATGCCATTGCTTGAAGGAAAGACCGGGATCGTTTTCGGCGTCGCCAATCATCGCTCCATTGCCTGGGCCATTGCGCAGGCGTGGGCGCGCGAGGGCGCCCGGCTCGCCTTTACCTACCAGGGCGAGCGGCTCAAGGACAACGTGACGGAACTCACCGGCGCCTTTGGCGCCGACACGCTGCTCCTGCCGTGCGACGTGACCAAGGATGACGAAATCGCCGGCGTCTTCAAAACCGTCAGTGAAAAATTCGGCAAATTGAATCTGCTCCTGCATTCCGTCGCGTTCGCGCCGAAGGACGCGTTGGAGGGTGAATTCGTGAACACGAGCCGCGAGGCGTTCCGCGTGGCGCACGACGTGAGCGCGTATTCGCTCGTGGCGCTCGCCCGCGCCGCCGCGCCGCTGATGACCGACGGCGGCAGCATCGTGGCCATGAGCTATTACGGCGCGGAAAAGGTCGTGCCGCATTACAACGTGATGGGCGTGGCCAAAGCCGCGCTCGAAGCCAGCACGCGGTATCTCGCCTATGATCTCGGCCCGAAAAAAATCCGGGTCAATTGCATCAGCGCCGGCCCGGTCAACACGCTCGCCGCGCGCGGCATCGCCGGATTCAGCGACATGCTCAAGCATTACGAAGCCCACGCGCCGCTCAAGCGCAACGTCACGCCTGAAGAGCTCGGCGCGTCGGGCGTATTTCTTGCCAGCGACGGCGCGGCTGCGATCACCGGACAAGTCATCTACGTTGATTCCGGCTATCAGATCATGGGGATGTAAAACATGAAACTTCGATTCCAAATATTTTGCTTAACTAGTCTTGAACCTTACTTATACGAAAATCCGTGGAGCAGAAGGAAAATCAGGAAAAAGCTCATGACACCGTGGGCAAGAAACCAAGTGGGAAATGTTATTTTATGCGTCTCCGAATGCTGACGGCCCTACTGCTCCTGTCCGGCGCGGCGGTGTCCGCCGCCGTCTATCCGCTGAAGCTGGACGCGCTCCATCCACGCCGGTTGGTGGATCAGCGCAACGCGCCTTTTTTGCTGGTCGGCGATGCGCCTCATTCGCTGCTCGTCAACTTGGCTCCGGCCGACGCGGCTTTTTATCTGGCCGACCGCCGGGCACATGGTTTCAACAGCCTGTGGGTGGAGCTTCTGTGTGTGCCTTACACCGGCGGCCGGTCGGACGGCAGTCTGCTCAACGGTGTCCGGCCCTTCACCCGCTCCCTGCCCAACGGCGAATTTGACCTTTCCTCTCCGAATGAGTCTTTTTTCGCGTATGTGGACACCCTCATCCGCATGGCGGCCACCAATGACATCCAAATCATGCTTGACCCGTTGGACACGGGCGGTCTGATGCCAACGGCTCTGGATAATGGCCCGGACAAATGCCGCGCCTTTGGGCGTTATTTGGGGAACCGTTACCGGACTTTTCCCAACCTGATCTGGCTCAACGGCAATGATTTTGGCAGCTGGGGGGAACCCAACAAGGAAGCCGTGATCACAGCCATCGCCCTAGGCATCCGCGACGAGGACACCAACCATCTGCAAACCGTGGAATTTGGATGCATGGCGAGCCATACATGGGACGACCCCAATTGGCGGGTCATCGCCGGCCTGAATCTGGCCTACACCTATTATCCGACTTATGCCGAGGTTCTGTCTGCCTGGCGGCAATCCACGAACAACCCGGTCTTTATGGGTGAGGCCCATTATGAATTTGAAAGCATGGCTGGCGACGCTTCCGAAGAGGGCACCCCGCCCATCCTGCGGCGTCAGGAATACTGGGCCATGTTGAGCGGTGCCGTGGGGCAGGTTTATGGGAATGGTTTCACCTGGCCGTTCAAGCCCGGCTGGCGGGAGCACCTGGATTCCCCGGGCGTCGCCCAGTTGCAACACGGCACCGCCCTGTTCTCCGCGCTCCCTTGGTTCGATCTGGTTCCCGACGTCCAGCACACTTTTTTAACGTCCGGCTTCGGCACCTATTCCGAGGTCGGGAAGGTCAGTGCGAGTGATTATGTGACGGCGGCGTTGTCGGAAGACGGTACCTTGGGCATGGCCTATCTGCCCGTCCTTGGCACAGTCACGATCAACATGGCACGCCTGCGCGGGCCGATGACGGCCCGGTGGTTTGATCCGGCGGATGGAACGTATCATCCCACCCCCGGCCCGCCGTTGGCCAACACGGGGTCCCACGATTTCACCCCGCCGGGCAAAAACAGTGGCGGGGATGGCGACTGGGTGCTGGTTCTGACGGTGCCGGCAACGGCGGCCGGCCGGGTCAAATAATTTCTTCATCCGAATCGTCCGAAATTAAATCAGTCCGGTCGTTTCATTTCAAAACGGTCGCGCGTAGTGCAATACCAGTGCGGCGACGCCATGCGTCCGATGAGAAACAGTTTGTCCGTGTGGATCCGTTTTTTCTCCGCGTCGAACAACTCATCGCGCAAGTGAAGTCGTTTGATCAAGCCAATCACCATGCGGTTGCCGCCGATTTGCAAAGTTCCCCATTCGAAACATTCCAGGCTCGCCGGCGCTTCGGCGATGCGCGGCGGTTTCACGATTGACGACGGAGCGGCGGTCAGGCCGGCGTGCACCAGTTCATTTTCACCGAAGGGCAGCGACGCGGCGCATTGGTTCATCGCTTCGGCAATGGATTCGTCCACGAGGTTCACGACGAATTCGTGTGTGGCGCGGACATTGAGCGCGGTGTCTTTCGGCGTGCCGTTGTCGCGGTCGCCGGGCGCGAACGCGCAGATGGGCGGGTTCGCACCCATGACGTTGAAGAAGCTGAATGGCGCGGCGTTCACCTTGCCGTCGGCGCTGATGGTGGTGACGAGTGCGATGGGACGCGGCGTGACGAGGCTGACGAGCAGCGGATATGCGCGGTGGGCAAATTCTGTTTCAAGATCGAGTTCCATAATGATTTCAATTTGAATGTTTCAGGCGCGCAACATACGCGCCATCCACGTTGTCCGCAAACGGCAGCAATTCGCGTTCGCTTTCCAATTTGAAACTGGTGTGTGTGCGCAAAAATTCTTTCACGACTTCGCCGTTTTCCTCCGGTTCCAGACTGCAAGTGCTGTAAACCAATACGCCGCCGGGCTTCAGTTTCGTCGCGGCGAGCTTGAGCAAATCCAGTTGCGTCTGGCGCAGCCGTGAAATTTCCTCCGGCGAAATCCGCCAGCGCAAATCCACGCGGCGGCGCATCACGCCGGTGTTGGAGCAGGGGGCATCCACGAGAATGCGGTCAAAGGCTGAAAGCTGAAGGCTGAAGGCTGAAAATAAAAGGGGTTCAACGCAGGTCACGCCGAGGCGGGCGCAATTTTCGCGGATCAACTTCAATCGTTCCTCGGAAATGTCGCAGGCGGTAATTTTGCCTTCGTTGCGCATGAGTTGCGCGAGATAGGTGGTCTTGCCGCCGGGCGCGGCGCACAAGTCCAGAATCGTTTCGCCGGGCCGTGCGCCGAGTTCGCGCGCGGCCAGCAGCGTGCCGGGGTCTTGAACGTAAAACCAGCCGTCACGAAAACTCGCCAGCGAATTCAGCGATGGATGCGACTTCAGTTCGAAGACGAGATTTTCTTCCAGCCAATCACGCCGGACAAAATCGTATTCCACGTTTTCCTCGCGCCAGCGGGCGAGCAAATCGCCGGCGTTTTCAATTTTGCGTTGCGCGAGGCTTTCCCGAAAGCGCTGGCGTCCCGTCGGCGTGTCGGGATCGGAAAACTCGCCGGCGGGACGCCGGCACTCCCAAGCGAACGTGTTGACGCGCGCGAAGGTTTTTGGCGGCGTGTTGTTCCATTCGAGCAGTTGCGCCGTTTTTTCCGGCCCGAAATGTTTTTGCCAACGGGCAACCAGCCATTCGGGATGAGAACAGCCGGTCGCCGGATCCGCCGTCTTCAAATCAGCGAGCAGCTTCCGGGTCGCGTCGGCCTCGCGCAAATAGCCGCGCAAGACGGCGTTGATGAATCCAGCCTGCTGGCCGAAGCCGCCTTTTTTGGCGAGTTCAACTGTCACATGGACAGCGGCGTGGCCGGGGATCCGGTCGAGCCAGAAAATCTGGTAGAGGCCGAGGCGAAGCAGATTTTGCAGACCGGATTTTTGCCCGCGTCCGTTTGTCTTCCGCGCAATGAGCCAGTCGAGCGCGGCCTGCCATCGGACAACGCCATAGACGATTTCCTGGCAAAGCCCGCGGTCGGCGGACGAAAGCCGCGCGCTGGCCAGCGCGATTTCCAGAAGATTTTCCGTGAATTCCCCGCCAGCTTTGCGTTGCCCCAAAACTCTTGCCGCAATTTCTCTTGGATTTTGTCCGTTCATCGCGTCTAATGGAATATTATGAGTCCGTGACGGGAAGAATGCGATTTTTTTATGAGATCAGAATTTGAAAAATTGGCTGCGGCGGGAAAGATCGAGGGACGTCATGTCGAGCCGTTGACAAAACTGGCGGAGGGCGGATGTTGCACGCACCGGAGCTGGGGCTTCGGCAAGATCAAGACGGTGGACACGGTTTTCGCGCGGTTCACGATTGATTTCGCCGGCAAGCCGGGGCACACGATGGACCTGGCGTTCGCCGCCGAGATGCTGAAGCCGATTCCCAAGGATCACATCCTTGCCCGCAAAACCAATGACCTCGAAGGCATCCGCCAGATGGCCGCGCATCATCTCGATTTGATGAAGCTGGTGTTGTCCAGTTTCGGCGGACGGGCGACGGCGGAACAGATTCAGCACTTGCTCTCGCCCGATGTCATCCGTGATGACTGGAAAAAATGGTGGGATACCGCCAAGCGCGAGATGAAGAAGGACGGCCACTTCATCGTGCCGACGAAAAAGACCGAGCCGGTGCTGTTCCAGGCGCAGGAGACATCGCTACAGGATCGCGTGCTGGCGGATTTCCGCGCGGCGAAGGGGCTGAAGGCGCGCGTCGCGGTGGTCGCGGAAGTCATCAAGATGGCTTCAGATTTGGCGGACAAGGCGGCGGCGGCGGGTGAAATCATTGCCGCATTAAACGCGGACATCGCCTCGCACCAGCGCACGCAGACGGCGGTCGCGCTGGAGGCTGTTTTTTCGCGGGACGAGTTGCGCGACATCGTGGGTCTGCCGCCCGCTGCGGACGAAATCACCGCCGCGCAAATTTGGCTGCAGGACATCAAATTCAGCCAGGTGCTTGAACAGATTCCCGCCGCGAAACATCACCGCGCTCTGGAATCGTTCAAGGCGTCGAATCCCAACCGCTGGCCGGAAATAGTTCGGGGCGCATTGAATGCCGCCTCCTCGAAATTGTGCCGCGAACTGGCCAGCCTGCTCATCCAGGGTGGCAGGATGAATTTGCTCAAGGAGACGCTTGCGCGGCTCGTCAGCCAGCACACCGCCGGCAGCGAGCTGTTGCTTTGGCTCGGCCGCGACCGCAACGATTCGTTTGCGGACATCCTCGGCCCGGAAGTTTTCCGCGCCATGCTCACGGCGATGGAGCGCGACCAGTTCAACGAGAAACGCTCCAACCGCCTGCGCGAATTCATTCTTGACGACCAGGAACTGCTCGGAGAACTGACCGCGTCTGCCGACATCGAGGTCATCAAGGATTTGACGCGCGCATTGCAGCTTTCGACAGTTTTTGACGACATGGACAAACGCTCGCTGCTCGCGCGCCTCGTCAAGGCGCATCCCGCCATCCAGACGCTTATCACCGGCGAGCAGATCAAACAGGACAGCTCGCTGCTCGTTTCGTGGGAAAGCCTCGAACGCCGCCGCGTCGAGTATCAGGAACTCGTGCAGAAAAAAATCCCGGCCAACTCGAAGGAAATCGCCATCGCCCGGAGCTACGGCGATCTGCGCGAAAACCACGAATACAAGGCCGCCAAGGAAATGCAGAAAGTCCTCATGCGCCGCAAAGAGGAACTGGAAGCGCAGCTCATGCGCGCCAGGGGCACGGATTTTTCCAACACCAGGACCGACGCCGTCAACATTGGCAGCGTCGTGCTGGCCACCGACCTCGGCACGAACCAGCCGGAGACGTTCACGATTCTGGGCGCGTGGGATTCCAATCCGGACAAGGGAATCATCAGCTATCTTTCGCCCATCGGCGCGGCGCTGTTGAACCACAAAATCGGCGAGGAAGTGGAATTTGAATTTCACGGCGCGAAACACCGGCATCGCATCGAAAAAATCGAGGCATGGAAAAGCGAGACGCCCGCGGCTCCGCCCGCCGCTCCGGCGGAAACCCAGCCGCAGGATTTGATTGTTCAAACTTGATGGACGTCACTGGCGGCTTGTGAACCGCGTAAAGGGACTTGGAGTGCGCCGGCAGGGCGTTAGCGACAACGGCGGTTTCTCAGGGCGCGACAGAATCGAATCATCGGCGACTCTCTTTCCAAAGCAATGTCGCGCCACGCTTGCCACCGCACTCCAAGAAGCGGAAAGTTTGACGGCGCGCTGGCGAAAATCTTGCCGGCTGGACAAAAGGAAACAGGAAAGACGGGGATTTTTGAATGATGCCAAATTATCAGCACCTTAAAAAACCCTTATAAATTCAATACTTCGCGGATATTTGCCAGATGGTTAGCCCGGCTGGCATCGCCGATGCTTGACAGGTGTGGTTCGACCAAACGCAAGCGCGGTTGAATGATTGAACAACGCTTTGGAATAAACATGAAAAAAATTGAAGCTGTCATCCAGCTTTCCAAATTGGATGAAGTGCAGGACGCCTTGGGGGAGATTGGCATTGACGGGATGACCGTGTGTGAAGTGAGGGGATTTGGCCGGCAGAACCGGCATACGGAAACCTATCGCGGCAGCGAATACACGGTGGATTTTCTGCCGAAGATCAAAATTGATCTAGTCGTGGAGGACCAGGACGCGGAGGAGGCGGTGAAAGTCATCATCATGTCCGCCAAAACGGGCAAAATGGGCGATGGCAAGGTTTTAATCACGGATGTCGAAGAAGCCGGGTGCGCGCTAGCGGTTTGAATGCGGTAACCCTGTCGCCGGGCGCAATACGGCTGGCTCACACACCACGGCCGCATTTTCAATCCTCAAACAGCATCATTTCTCCGATGAAGCCCTTGTTCTGCAAGCATGCCAGGTGATGAATTCGCGCACTGGTTTTGCCGGGACAAAATGCGGCTCCGTTGCCGGACGGAATTTGCTTGGCTGGATGGGAATCGCTGTTCACCATGAACAGCAGCAATGGCCGCTGAACCGTCAACAAGTTCGATTTTCCCCCGAACCGACTGGGCCGAACTGGACAGGGCGGCGGACGCGGATGCAGCGCGGCTTGACCGGCTCATACGCCTCTATTGGCAACCTTTGAAGATTTTTCTGATGGCAACATTCCCCAGCCTGAAGAATCAGGCTGACACGCTGCTTCAGGACTTTGCCGAAGACAAGCTGCTCAAAGAGGGATGGCTGCGAAAAGCAGATCAGAATCGGGGCCGGTTTCGCGATTTTCTGAAGACGAGTCTGCGGAATTTTGTTCTGGATCACTTGAACCGGGCGGAGGTGAAAAACCCGCCGGTTTCGCTGGAGGAGCTGGAACAGGAACCGGCGCAACCGGACGATCTCTCCGAGGCATTCGACCTGGCTTGGGCGCGGACGGTGCTCGCGGAAACGCTGCGTCGGATGGAGGCGGATTGCAAAAATCCCGGCGAAGACCAGCCGCGACGCGGTCACATCTGGGAAATGTTCCGCCTCCGTTTGCTGGAGCCGGTCTTCAACGACACGGCGCCGCCGGCCTACGACCAGTTGATTGACCGGTTCGGCCTGAAGTCTCCAACGGACGCCTCCAACACGCTCTTGAGCGCCAAGCGCATCTTCAAGGCACACTTGAGCAAAGTGATCAAGGAATATGCGGGGCAGGATGCCGCCGCAGCCATCGAGATTCAGGCATTGGAGGATTTCCTCGCCCGGCTGGCAAAACGAAGTTGAAAAAACATGCAAGATTCCAGAAAGCCATCCGTAACAGATGAGGGAACTGTTATGCCCGACTTTGATTCTTCGGCGGCGGTGTTCAAAAGCCGCGCGAACAAGCTGGCCACATTGCTGGCAACGGGCGGGGAGCGCGCCAGACTCTGGCGTCCCGACGAACTGGCGGCGATTTTCCGCCACCAGATGTCCGCGCCCATGCTGGTGGATTTGGGGACTTTTGATCCGCGCAACGCAACGCGATTAAGGACCTTGAGCGAAGCCCAGGGGTTGCTTTTGAAAAGTTTTTCGGAACTCTTTCATCATCCCGCCCCGCCCATCGAGCTTTTGGAACTGATCAAGGATTTCGCCAAGGCGAACATGGATCATCCCGAAAGCGGCCTGCCGGACGAAATCGCCGCCACGCTTTACTACACGAGCATCGCCGCCGCGCTGGTCCGCCTTGACGAGAGCATCTCCCGATTGCCGGATGCCGATTTGCAGCGGGGCTTGCGCTGGACGATGGAGCAGGCCTGGCTGGATGAAAAATCAAGGGAATTGCTTGCCGAAGCGCTGGAAAAAGCATCAGGCACCCGGAAAGGAGCCGTGTCATGAGTGATGACGCGCCCAAGGAGAACCCGCCGGCCTTTGCGCCGCCCGTCTCGTCTTTCACGGGGCCGGTTGCCGAGTTGATCGCCCAACGGATGCTTTTGCCGCCGTCACGGCCCGGTTTGCTGGCCGTTTTGAACCAGTTTGAAATCCTGCGCGTGCTCGGCGGCGGGGGCATGGGCATTGTCCTGTTGGCGCGCGATCCGGCCACCGGACGGGATGTGGCGGTCAAACTTGTCAAATCCGACCTGGTGACCAATCAAAATGTCGTTCACCGTTTTCTCAAGGAGGCGGGGCATTTGAAACGGTTGCGGCACACGAACGTGGTGCCCGTGCAGGAGATTTCAGACCGGGCGGAAGGCCCCTACTTCGTCATGCCTTATTTTGAAAAAGGCAGCCTGGCCGTCCGGATAAAACCCGGACAACCCCT
>Ga0181520_10011704_pt1 | contig 11457 bp, 13 predicted proteins | sample PEATcosm2014_Bin_29_FD_132451 | JGI IMG/M metagenome (GOLD analysis project Ga0181520, IMG submission 132451) | Peatland microbial communities from MTU Mesocosm Facility, Houghton, MI, USA - PEATcosm2014_Bin02_30_metaG | ecosystem: Environmental > Terrestrial > Soil > Wetlands > Peat | place...
ATAATCATCATGCTCGGCTCCTTTCCTTCCGAGCTTTTTGGTCGTTTACACGCAACCAGTCTACTCGGTTGGAGGGGAGCCGGCGCTGTCATGTAATCAGTCTCCAGACCGGCTGTCGTGCGGACGTCCCCGCCCGCACTTGTCCTACCTTCTCACCAAATATTTATAGCCTTATTAGCGTTCCGACGTTATGGAGTACGAAAGCAGCAGAATCCCGCTCGACAAAACCCGGCTCTCCTGGAGTCGCAAAGACCGCCGCTCTCCTTCGGTCAATAGCGGCGTCCCGCTTCCCAGCATCACCGGCATCAGCGCGACCTCGACCGTATCCATGAGCCCGGCATCGAGCAGTGCGCGAAAGAGAATGCCCCCGCCAAAGAGCCAGATGTCCTTGCCGGGCTGGCGCTTCAACGCGGCAACCGTTTCTTCAACGTGGCTGTTGATGATGGTGATGCCCGGATAATCTTCCGGCTTCATGGTGCGCGAGACGACGATCCACGGCTGCCCGAAGCTCTCCCAGTTCTTGCCTTTCTCGCTGGCCACTTCGTAGGTCCGCCGGCCCATCAACAAGATGTCATACTGGGCGAACATCGCCGCAAAATCAATATCCGGATCGGAGATAATCCAATCGTACTCACCGTTGGGTCCAGCGATGAAGCCGTCCAGGCTCATCGCCACTCCGTAGCGCAAACGCCGCATCAACCCTCCTCCGCCTCGCGCAGCTTGGCGATGATTACTTAAGCCTCTGACGTTTTCAGGATTGCAAAACCCGCTCCACTCTCGCCCAGACTTCCGATGAGGTGAGGAATTCACCACGGTCGGCTGCTTCTATCCCATCCTGGACCCTTGCACGAAAATTGGCTTCTTCCCCCAGTAAGCGGTTGATAGTTTCATCGACCAACTCCACCACGCTCCGACCTGTCAGGGCGGCGATCTGGGAGAGTTGCTCTTCCTGCTCGACGCTGAGTTGAATTTCCATATTCTTAAGGGTAAGATCACTTCAGGACGCTGTCAATTCGAACTGCTCAATTTTCACGTTTCAAATGAGACCTATGTATTTGTCTCATAAATTGGCTAAGACGGACACCACGTGAGGTCATTCCCTATAATAAGTTCCCGCATCGTTGCGTGGTGAGTGTTCATCATCGAAATAGCTTTCTGCATGAAACCATGGCGGGTTGCCATGTCGATAACTTCCTCAGCGTTGTCGTAGGTCATCAAAAGCTCACCTTGGATATATTTGGCCTGACTGAACAGACCTTCGTGGTCAAGCACACTATGCGTGTACAGACGAGTTCCTGCACGCTTTCCCTTCTGTCCTGCGGTATAAGGAGGATCGAAAAAAAAAGCGGCTGTCTTATCTGGCGCATACTTCTTAATAGACTCAATGCCATCACCTTGGATGAAAGTGATTTTGTCGCGGATATGCTTGATTGCATAGAAAATTAGTTTACTTGCACGGCTTAATCCGTTTACCTTTTTCACACATTGAGAAGGTGCGACCAGAATTATTGCATCATGACAGTCGGCTGATAATTATCAATTTCGGCCCGGTCTTCTCGACGGAATTCCTCCAGCGCTATCTGAAGCACGCGTTGCAAGTGGTCGGACCCGCTGAAGCGCTTGTCTCGACTCAGAAGCCATGCAATAAAATGACTCAGTAGTTCCTTGAGTTCTATTGTTTCAAGAACTTTATCGTTGCCAAGCGCAAGAATCTCGTCTGTCACTGTGGGTCTAACCATGACCCGTTTCGTTCCGGGTGCCTTTCTCAAATCTCTACGGAGTTTTTCGATGCTTTCATCTGTAGTTACTTGATAAATAGCGTCTGAAGCGAAAAAGTCCATACCTCCGTCATTGGCATGTGTCGTCGAGAATCGTTGCAATGAAAAACCAAATGTTCGGAAGTATTCTCTCAGGACCGCAAACGACACTACTTCAAAAACCTCGCCATGATTTCCTGAAAGTTGTGAGAGGTATTCCTCGACAAGAGAAAGGCGCTCCATGACGTGATCAGATGGCAATGAACAGGTTTCTTCTAATCTTTTGATTGCATTCTTCCGCTGCTCATAGGCTGAACGCAATGACCCGGTGAGGTCTTCTTGTAGCCGATCAAGTTCCTCGACCGTTGTACTTTCTAAGAGTGATGAGCGAAGGGAATATCTTCCATTCGTAATGTCGACAAAGCCCGCGTTTCCAAGACGCCTGGCTAGATAGGTGGAGTGATAATCGCTGTGAATGAATTGCTTAGCTAGATTCTGGAAACCGTCCTCGATCTGTTTCTCAGTGAGGCCTTCCGAAACGCGCCCATCCCTTGTTGCTATCAGATAGTCATCCAATAACGGAATCGCCACTCCAAGCACGGTCCGCTGTCCAAGATGTTTCCGAAGCACAGTACAGAGGTTTCTGCTATTGCCATTCCAACTGCCCATTCCAGAATGTTGTTTCCTGCTCGCCATATCCGAATTCTACCCCCACAGGTGTGTGAGTGATCTTGTCAAACGATTCATTAAAAGCGGTGTAAACAGTCTTTTTGCGTATGAGGGAATAGCGATTCGTATTCGTGTCATGGTCAAGTCCATAGACAAACCATGCGATATTCGCCTCATGTTTCGGCACCTCAGTTAACTTTGGAAGCGTGTCGAAAAGACCTTGATCCAAAGCGAATGCCATCTTCTTATGCCTATTATTGAGGACTCCGCCCTCGAAAATCAGTTGTGGCGCGAGACGCTTCCGGGACGACGAGAGATAATCTAGTCCAGGGTAGTTTGGCTTGCCACGCCAATTCATGTTTGCATTGCCAGCCGGGTCATTCATATAGAACTCGAACGGGTTTCGGACGTTTCCTGAGATGTAAACTGCTTGGACCTCGAGAGCGCCGAAGTCTGTCACTTTGCCATTGCTGTCATATGAGACGAGAACCAGGTCAATGTTCCCCGCTGATTTGCCATATTTATCTTTCAGCCGAACTTCCGTGAGGGATGTCCATCTTGTATTCGCTGGAAAAAAGAAATCCGCGCCATCATCGGCAATAATCCAGTTTTCCCGAAACCGAATCGGACAGGTAACGGCAATACCTTCGCCTTCAAAAACACTGCACACACCAAGTGGATCATTAGCCTTGTCTTTTGTGCAGTTGGGTATTTTGTTATTGTATGGGCATAGCTTTTTCAGCCGATGCCGAACCGCCGCAGCGGAAGCATTATCCGTAGGGAAACCAAAGACTTCTGCAAGTGGATGGGTCTTAGATTTCATCATATGGTCAGTGTAGCAGATTGACTTCCAACCTCTTATAAAGGCTTTGTTGTGATTGCCTGAAGTTTATCCCTCCTCCGCTTCCCTTAGCTTGGCGATGACGGTGAAATCTTCCAGCGTCGTGGTGTCGCCCTTGATCTCGCCGTGGGTGGCTAGTTCCCTGAGCAAACGGCGCATGATCTTGCCGCTGCGGGTTTTGGGCAGGCCATCGGTGAAGCGAATATCGTCGGGGCGGGCGAGGGAGCCGATCTCTTTCGAGACCCATTTGCGCAACTCGGTCTTCAGTTCCTCGCTGGGTTCATTGCCGCTTTCCAGCGTGACAAACGCGGAGATGGCCTGACCCTTCAACTCATCGGGACGGCCGACGACCGCGGCTTCGGCGACCTTGGGATGCGCCACCAGAGCCGACTCGACCTCCATCGTTCCCAGCCGGTGGCCGCTTACGTTAATTACGTCGTCAACCCGGCCCATCAGCCAGAAGTAGCCGTCCGCGTCCTGGCGCGCGCCGTCGCCGGTAAAGTAGCAGCCGGGTACGTCGCTCCAATAAGTCTGTTGATAGCGTTCGGGATCGCCGTAGACGGTGCGGGCCATCGACGGCCAGGGCTTGCGAATGACCAGCAGGCCGCCATGACCGGGGGGAACCGGCTCGCCCTCTTTGTTGACCACCTCCGGCAGAATGCCGAAGAAGGGCCGCGTGGCCGAGCCAGGTTTGGCGGCCACCGCGCCGGGAATCGGCGCAATCATGATGGCCCCGGTCTCGGTCTGCCACCAGGTATCGACGATAGGGCAGCGGTTATGGCCGATCTTCTCCCGATACCACATCCATGCTTCGGGATTGATCGGCTCGCCCACGGTTCCCAGCAGGCGCAGCGAGGCCAGTGAGTGCTTCTCCACGTGCTGGTCGCCCCACTTGATGAAGGCCCGAATCGCTGTTGGAGCCGTATAGAAGACGGAAACGTGGTGGTCATCGACGATCTTCCAGAAGCGCGAAAAGTCGGGCCAGTTGGGCGCGCCCTCGTACATCAGCACGGTGGCGCCGTTCTGCAGCGGGCCGTAAACCACGTAAGAATGTCCGGTGACCCAGCCGATGTCAGCCGTACACCAGTAAACATCCTCGTCGCGCAGATCGAAGATGTACTTGGAGGTCAGGTAGGTCTGCACCGAGTAGCCGCCCGTGGTGTGCACCAGTCCCTTGGGCTTGCCGGTGGTGCCGGAGGTGTAAAGAATGTAGAGCGGATCTTCCGAATCCTGCCACGCGGCGGGGCAATCGGCGCTGGCCGTGGCCATCAGCTCATGCCACCAGTGGTCGCGCCCCTCCACCATCTGGACGGGCAAGCCCGTGCGCTGGAAGACCACCACGTGCTCGACCGTGGGGCAGGCGTTAAGAGCCTCATCCACAATGCGCTTGAGCGGAATCACGTTGCCGCGGCGATAACTGGAGTCCTGCGTGAGAATGGCCACGCACGCCGAATCGTTGACGCGGTCGGCGATGGCGTTGGCCGCAAAGCCGCCAAAGATGACCGAGTGCACCGCGCCGATGCGCGCGCAGGCCAGCAGGGCAATCGCCAGCTCCGGCGTCATACCCATGTAAACGGCCACGCGGTCGCCCTTTTTGATGCCCAGCGCCTTCAGCACATTGGCAAACTTCTGCACCTCGACGTGCAGTTCGGCGTAACTCAGGCGGCGCACCTCGCCCGGCTCGCCCTCCCAGATCAGCGCCGTCTTATCGCGCCGTTCGCTGAGCGCATGGCGATCCACGCAGTTGTAACTTAGGTTTAGCTTGCCGCCCACAAACCAGCGGGCATGGGGCAGATCCCAGTCCAACACTTTCTCCCACGGCTTGAACCAATGCAAGTTGCGCGCCGCTTCTGCCCAAAAGCTCTCCGGGTCGTCGATGGACTGCTTGTAGAGCGCTTCGTACTCCTCAAGGCTCTTGATGTGCGCCTTGGCAGCGAACTCCACGGGCGGCGGAAAGACGCGGTCTTCGCGCAGGGTTGAGTCGATGTCCTGATTGGCAACGGCCAGCACAGGCTTGGCGACCACAGAAACAGGAGCGGCAACTTCTAAAGCGGACAGGGAAGTCATGCGAACCGTCCTTCGGGGAAGGGAATCGTAAAGGCTGACGACAGAGTGCGGGAGGCTGCCCCCGCGCAAGCTCCGCGTGGAACCACTCTTTATAAAGATGCGCACAAACGGGAAATGCTCCGTGGGATTTGCGGAAATATTCACAAGATTGCTCAGGCAGTCATTCCGTTCTGTTCAATTGCCTGCCCAAAGGCCAGAAGGTTCCCATCCGGGGCCAGCACCAGCAACTCCCGTTGCCCATACCATTGGTCCACCGGCCCATGCACATCGCCCGACGGCAGGGAGTCCAGCTTCGGCTTCAACTCAGCATGAAGCTGGTCCACATCCCGCACGTCAATGTAATAGGCAAAGCGCCGATTGCCTGGAGGAGCGCCGTTGGGGCCGTGTTGCTCCATCAACCGAAAGCCCACTGTTTCGCGATGCACATAAGCGTAATTACCCTGACGGAGCAGCACTTCAAACCCCAGTATTCCGGTAAAAAAAGCAACTGCTTTCTCGAGGTCATCGACCATCATGAACGGTGTAACTTGGATGAAATTCGACATGGAAAGCCTCCGTAACACCGGCCAGACTGACGCCGGCAATCAAAGTCACTCGGCAGCAATGGACTGGCGAGGATAGGTCGCCTATTTCACCTCATCCCAAATCAGCGTTCCGTGCGTCTCCTTCAAAAGAAGTGTCCCAAAGATAAAGCAGACCGCCGCCACCCCGATCGGGTAATACAGTCCCGCATAGATATTGCCCGTCGAGGCGCACAGTCCCAGCCCGATCAGCGGAAGCAGCCCGCCAAAGACTCCGTTGCCAATGTGGTAGGGCAGCGAGACCGAGGTATACCGCACATTGGCCGGAAAAGCCTCCACCAGATAAGCGGCAATCGGCCCATACACCATGCACACCAGCAGCACTTGCAGCCACACCAGCAGCATCAGCATAGGCTGATTGGCGTTCACCGCTTCCTTGGCGGGAAGCTCTTTGCCGGTCGCCGCGTCGATGGTCAGCGGGGTAAGCTTGATGGCTCCCGTCACCTTGTCTCTGATCGAACTCACCCGCGTCACATTGTTGCCCGCCGCCTGCTGCATTCCCTTGTAGATCGGAATGTAAAAGATGCAGGCCAGCAACAGCGAGGTCATCATCAGCTTCTTGCGGCCGATGCGGTCGCTGAGCGCGCCGAAGGCCGTGAAAAATGGCATCGACGCCAGCAGCGCAACCGCAACAATAATGTTGGCCATCTTCCCGTTGACCTTCAAAACCGTTTGCAGATAGAAGAGCGCGTAAAACTGCCCGGTATACCAGACCACGCCCTGGCCCATCGTCGCGCCCACCAGCGAAATCAGAACCTGTTTGAGGTTTGGCCATTTGGTAAACGCGTCGGTGAGCGGCTTGGCCGAGTGCATCCCCGCCGCCTTGATCTGCGTGTAGATGGGCGACTCTTTCATCTTCAGGCGAATATAGAGCGAGATGCTCACCAGCACAATCGAGAGCAGGAAGGGCAAGCGCCAGCCCCAGCTTTGGAAGGCCGCCACGCTCATGCTCTGCTGCGTCACCACAATCACCAGCAAAGAGATGAACAGGCCCAGCGTGGCCGTGATCTGGATGAAGCTGGTGTAAAAGCCGCGCCGGTTATCCGGCACGTGCTCGGCCACAAAGACCGCCGCGCCGCCGTATTCGCCGCCCAGCGCCAAACCCTGCAGCACGCGAATCAGTATCAGCAGAATCGGCGAAACCCAGCCAGCCGTGCGATAGGTGGGCAACAGCCCGATCGAGGCCGTGGCGCATCCCATGATGGAAAGCGTCAGAATGAATGCAATTCTGCGCCCCACCATGTCGCCCAGCCGGCCAAAGAAGAGTGCTCCGAAGGGACGCACCAGGAAGCCAACCGCAAAGGTTGCCAGGTAGGCAATCAGCGCAAACGTGTCGTTGCCCGGCGGATAGAACTTCAAAGACAGCACCGTGGTGAGCGAGCCGAAGATATAAAAGTCGTACCACTCGATCATCGTTCCAAGCGCGGAACCGAGAATGACGCGAGGGATGCTGACGCTCTCGGCGCTGTTTGCGCCGGAGCGTAGGGATACACTGGCAGCCATGAAGTTGCAACCTCGTGGGGAGCCGCGCGCTTCCGCAAGGGGGCGGAACGCACTGGCCGGTTTAACTCCTGTTACCAGTTAAAGTTGCTTGTTGCGCGATATGAATGTCAAGTGAATTTATGGAAAAATTTTGAGCGGCTTCTTACAGGGCCCGCTTCTGCGCCGTCACGTACTCACGCAGCGCCGCGTTGATGCGGCTCTGGTAGCGGCGTCCGGTGGCGCGGAAGAAGGCAATCAGGTCAGCGTCCAGCCGCAGCGTAATCTGCTGCTTGTTCTCCGCCGGAACCAGCTCGGAGACACGCCGCCAACCGGTGGTTCGCTCAGGCATATCGCTCAGGTCAATGTCTTCATCGCGCATCGCCTTTGCCTCCTCCCACGCCTGAAGCTCCTCAAGCGTCAAGACAGGAGGGTTGTCGGGATCAAGCCTGTATGTCACCAAACCAGTAGCTTCGCTGTTCATTGCGTGTCGCCCTTCGTGCGGAGATCAAGCGTATCCGCTGGTCGCGTTGTGTATAGACCACAAAGAGAATCGTCTGATCAACGCGCCCCAGAACATCCCATCGCTCTTCATCGTGGTCGCTAGAAACGTCGAGTTGCTCAAGCCTTCCTGCGTCCTTGAAGACCTGGCAAGCCTTGTGAAATGGGATACCGTGCTTGCGCAGGTTGGATTGAGCTTTCGCAGGATCCCACTCGTACTCCACGATCCACCTCGATTATACTACGAAAGACATTTCAATTGAAGTTCCTTTTGTAGCTACAACGGAATGAGTTGCTCGAGAGATATTCAAATCTTGAAAGTGGCATTGGGAGCATATTCTCGTAGCGCAGCGATAAATTTCTTGCGTTGCTCAGGGGTGGTCACTAGGTATCTAAAACCCAATTTTGTTCCAGGATCATCGAAATACACCGCGACAGTTCCATCCCACGTGACACCAGGAATGGCATTTCGCACACAGAGTACCTTGTCCCAGGCAATCGTCAACTCCTTTTTGCTTCTCCATTGCCGTTGGTGGAGGCCAGTTGAATCAATATCCCACCAAACCAAGTAACGGCTGAATGCTTGAAACAAAGTCGCAAAGGCCAAAAAGACGCAGTACTTTTCATCCCAATGGCTCAAATGTCGCTTGTCAAACCATTCAAAGGCTTGGAGGCAGAGAAAAAATAGCAATAACCAGCCAAGTAACCCGAAACTCTTCCGAAATCTCATGTCGAGATCATACCCTGAAAAGGCACTATGTTGCACAAACAATGGCGAAATCATCCTTCGACTAGCCTTTGGTGGGCTGATCAGGAAACTTGCCTTCTTCCGCGCAAATGGCCAGGTGCTCGTCCACGTTGGCGTGCTATTCGACCGAGCCGTCATCGCCTTTGTACTGAAGCGTTTGGCTCATGAAATTTTCGTTTGTTGATCGATTCCCCGGTCTCAAAATCGAGACCGGGGGCACCCACTTTATCGACAGTTAAAAAGCTGAACTCAAGCGTGCCATCTATGGCGCCAAAGTCGAGTACCTTGTCCCCCCATCGTTTTTGGATTCAAGGCTGGAAGGCCACGAATTGGTGTGCGCAAGAATCGTATGGAGGCACAACGATTGGTGTTTATATGTTTATCTGTTTAGGTGTATATTCAAACCTGAGGATCTTATGGCCACTGCTACCACCCGTTGGAATCTCGTTGTCCCCAAGCAAATCGACAAAGACTTGCGCCAGTTTCTTGCCTCGGAGGGTAGAAGTAAAAAAGGTGAGTTGTCGCGCTTTGTCGCAGAGGCTGTCAATCGGCAGATTTTTGACGCAGCTCATCAGGCCGTCATGGAGAAAAATGCCAACGTCCCCCCGGAGGAGATTGAAGCGGCTATTGAAGAGTCTCTCGCCTGGGCGCGGGCGCGGATACGTCGATGATTGTTCTGCTCGACAGCAACATCTTTTTCAGCGCGTTGATCTCGCCCGCTGGCCCGCCTCGGGTTATATACGATACATGGCTCCGTGGAAGATTCCGTTTGGTCACCTGCCAGCAGCAAATCGATGAGATCAAGGTCGCCAGCCGTAGATCAAAGCTGCGCTCTCTGCTTCATCCAAACGAGGTCGGTACAATGCTCAACCACCTCTACGGCGAAACTGTCTGGCCGGGACCGTTGCCGCGCAAGCATCAGGCTACCGACCCGGCAGACAGCTATTTGTTGGACCTGATGGATGCGGCGCAACCCGATTATGCCGTAACCGGGGATAAGCGGTCCGGTTTGCTTGAAATCGGCAAGCTGGGACGGACAAAGATTCTGAGCGCAACTGTGTTTTGCTCGTTTGTATTGCATCCGCCAAGTGAAGCCCACCGTAAATAAGGCTGATTTTCGATGCGAGTGACGCCCAACGTTTTATCCGTCATTCACCGCACGGATGAAGTCCTGCCCTGTTAAAAAGCTGGCGCAATCTGGAGTTTTCCCACAGCCAGTTAAGCGTACCGCTTCTGATGCCAAACCCAGGCGGTCCGCACGATCTCGTCGAGCTGCGTGTAGCGCGGCTTCCAGCCGAGTTCGCGGATGGCCTTCTCGGAGCTGGCGACCAGCACTGCCGGGTCACCGGCTCGGCGGGGGCAGAGATCGGCTGGGATTGCGTGGCCGGTGACGCGGCGGGCCGATTCAATCACCTCCAGAACGCTGAAGCCCTTTCCGTTGCCCAGGTTGTAGATCAGCCGACTGGCGGATTCGGGCGCAGCCTCCAGCGCCGTAAGCGCCAATAGGTGCGCATCGGCCAGATCGGAGACGTGAATGTAATCGCGGATGCAGGTGCCGTCGGGGGTGGGATAATCGTCGCCAAAGATCTTGATCGACTTGCGGCGTCCCAGCGCCACATCCAGAACCAGCGGAATCAGATGCGACTCGGGATCATGCGCCTCGCCGCGCGTGATGCCTTGCGGACCTTCCGGCGCGCCGGCAACATTAAAGTAGCGCAAGCTGGCCGAGCGCAGCCCGTGAATACGGTTCATCCAGCCCAGCATCTGCTCCACCAGCAGCTTGGATTCGCCGTATGCATTGGTCGGAAGCAAACGCGCATCTTCTTGAATGGGAACAACTTCCGGCTCGCCATAGACGGCGGCGGTGGAAGAAAAAACCAAGCGGCGCGGTCCGTGAGCCAACATGGCTTCGAGCAGCGAGAGCGTCGCGGCGGTGTTATTGCGGAAGAACTCCTCGGGGTGGACCATCGACTCGCCGGCCTCAATCAGCGCGGCAAAGTGAATGACGCCGTCAAAGGGCGCGCCCTGCGCCTTGGCCGCCTTGAAGAGCTCTTCGAGGGCCGCTCGGTCGGCCACCTCGCCTTGAACAAAATCGACGCCCGGAGGCAGCAGATCCAGCCGTCCGTGGCTCAGATTGTCGTAGACAACAGCCTGATGTCCATTTTGAGTTAACAGCCCTGCAACCGTTCCGCCGATGTACCCGGCGCCGCCTGTCACTAAAATTTTCATAAAAATTCTCCGGTATGAATCGCTTTGACGCCGTCTTGAGTGTATTATAAATTTCAAGAGGGGGTTGGCTTGGCTGCAAACCATCAGACCGCTGGATAGGCGGCTTGTCAGGCTGATTCTTGATACTATTTATGGATGACCGCGCCACGAAGCTGGGTTCAGATTGCGCTGGTAAGCTATAAGATATAGATTTATAAGATGATTCATTGCACATCTGCTTGATGCCTTGGACGGTTTGGGGTACTTGTATGTTCGAGGTTCAAGCGGGCAAGTGCCAGGTTTGCGCAGAGGTTTTTAGAGCTGCGGGCACCGGCCCAGGAAGATCGGGAGCAGGATTGGCGCAATGGACAGATGTGTCCTTGGCAGGTGTGTATCCTCGCGTCCCTCTTTCTCTGCTTCAAAATCCTCAAAGTGATCCCGTCGCAGGGCAAACCCCAAACCACTCACTCACTCAACGCATGACGTGCTTCTCCTCGATGGCTCAGTTCCTGTCATCGCCGCCGATGCGCAATCAAACGCAGTACGCAACAGGTGTTGCAAATTCATACTATTCTGTCAAAATGTCTGCAGGGGTTTTGGGCGATC
>Ga0181520_10011705_pt1 | contig 11456 bp, 11 predicted proteins | sample PEATcosm2014_Bin_29_FD_132451 | JGI IMG/M metagenome (GOLD analysis project Ga0181520, IMG submission 132451) | Peatland microbial communities from MTU Mesocosm Facility, Houghton, MI, USA - PEATcosm2014_Bin02_30_metaG | ecosystem: Environmental > Terrestrial > Soil > Wetlands > Peat | place...
CGCCGGCGCGGCTGGCGACGAGCGCGGCGGCGGGGCCGGCCGGGCCGGCCCCGACCACCGCCACGTCGCAATGGGCGTATTGAAGCGCGTAATGGTCGGGATCGGGGTCCCGCGGCGCCGTCCCGCTCCCTGCGGCGCGGCGGATCATCGGCTCGTAGAGCGCCGTCCAGGCACCCTTCGGCCGCATGAAGGTCTTGTAGTAGAAGCCAGCGGGCATGAAAGCCGAGAACAGACCGTTGATCGCCAGCAGGTCGAGATCGAGCGACGGCCAGGCGTTCTGGCTAAAGGCGCGCAAGCCCTCGTAGAGCTCGATCTCGGTCGCGCGCAGGTTCGGCGTGACCCGGCCCGCGCCGCGGTCGAGCGCGACCAGCGCGTTGGCGTCGTCGGCGCCGAGCGCGAGCACGCCGCGCGGGCGGTGCAGCTTGAACGAGCGGGCGATGAGATGGACGCCCTCAGCGATTAGCGCGGAAGCGAGCGTGTCGCCCGCGCAACCCTGGCAGTCCCTGCCGTCGAAGGAGAAACGGATCGGCTTGGCGCGATCGACGCGCCCGCCCTGGCTCAATCGGAAGGCGCCGCTCATCGCTTCGCGCCTCGCGCGCTCGCTGAATCGGCCATGGCTCTCCCCCGCTCGCTCGCTTCATCTAACGACATGCGGCGCCGAGGGGAAACCGCTTTTCGCGGTCGAATCGCGACAAAATGAAACGCCGGCGGGGCCTTGCGCGCGAGCGCGAAGCCGCCCGCGGCGCTTGCGCTCGTTCCTCCGCGCGCCTATCTCGTTGAGCGAAACGCGCAATTCTCTCAGGAGCCGTCCTTGTTCATCCAGACCGAAGCGACGCCCAATCCCGCGACGCTGAAATTCCTGCCGGGCCGTCCGGTGCTCGAATCCGGCACGTTCGAGGCGCGCGACGCGGCCGAGGCCGAGCGCTCGCCGCTCGCCAAGGCGCTGATGGAGCTTCCCGGCGTCGGCGGCGTGTTTCTCACCGCCGACTTCATCTCGGTGACCATGAACGACGGCGAGTGGTCGCATCTGAAGCCGGCGGTGCTCGGCGTCGTCACCGAATTCTTCCTCTCCGGCGCGCCGGTCCTCTCCGGCGCGGCGCCGGCCCCAGGCGAGGAGTTCTTCCACGCCGAGGACGCGGAAACGGTCGAGGCGATCAAGGAGCTGATCGAGACGCGGGTGCGCCCGGCGGTGGTCGGCGACGGCGGTGACATCGTCTTCAAGGGCTTCCGCGACGGGATCGTCTATCTGGGCATGAAAGGCGCCTGCTCCGGCTGCCCGTCATCGACGGCGACGCTGAAGCACGGGATCGAGAATTTGCTGAGGCACTTCCTGCCGGATCAGGTGAAGGCGGTGGAACAGGCCTGAGGCTGAGCCGACGGCGCGTCGAACGCGCCGGGATTGCCCCTGCTCTTCTTCAAACGGCGCCCCTCCGCGAAGTCGCGTGCGCGATGGCGCGCGCCCACGACGACGGCCGCGCATAGCGCCGGCCTGCGAGGCGCGGAACTGATCTTTCGCTATGTGATTGTCATAGCGCGCGGTTTTCCGCACGCCCGCCAACCTGCCTACTTCGAACGAAGGCACAAAGCCTCGGCGCTTTTCATGCGCAGCCGCCTTATCGAAATAGACTGTCGGCGCTTATTGTGGCGGCGCGGTAATGATTGCCAAGACTGCAGCGCGAAACCTGCATAGAACATGGTTATCACGGTTTTTTCTCACCAAGACTTGCATTTTGCCCAATTCGTGCCATAATTAACGAAAGTTAATAAAGTCCAGCGGGAGGGCGGTCATGACGGGGCTCATGATCGCGGGTCGCGCGGCCGATGGCGCCGCGAATGACAGTGCGCCGCACGGGCGCAGACGCACCCGCGTGGTCGTCGCTCGCTGAAAACGGCAGTCGTCTAAAATCACTTACGTTCTTGGCAGGAGGCCGGCATGGCGTCGCAGCCCAAGGCAAAACATCCGACAATCGCGGGGGTTCATTCCTATTTGCATTTGGCGCGAAGGAACGGAGTGCATCCGTACCTCAAGCGGCCTCGCGGCGCGGAAGCTGTAAACGCCTGGAGCGTCCCCGCGCTCTGCGCGGCCTACCAATGGCCGGCGGATTTGAAGGGCGGCGGCGTCATCGCGATCATCGAGCTCGGCGGCGGCTGGACGGAGGCCGACGTCACTGGGTTCTTCACAAAGGCCGGACTACAGGCGCCGAACATCATCGACGTGTCGGTCGACGGCGCCGAGAACAGCAAGTGCCAGCCCCAGAACGGCGCCGACGGGGAAGTCGCGCTGGATATCCAGGTCGCGGGCGCCGCCTACGCCGCGGCCACTGGCCGGCCCGCGAACATTCGCGTCTATTGGTCTCAGGACATCACCAAGGCGATCATCGCGGCGACCGCCGACGGTTGCGACGTGTGCTCGATCTCCTGGGGCGCGGACGAGGCCAGTTGGGGCGCGGCCGCGGGCGACGCGTTGGAACAGGCGGCGATCGCCGCGACCGCCGCCGGCATGGTGGTCTTCGCCGCTTCCGGCGACAACGATTCCAGCGACGGCGGCCCGACCCCCGCCAATGTCGACCTTCCCTCTTCCGCCCCGCACGTGATCGGCTGCGGCGGCACCAAGAAGCCGCACACCGGCGAAGAAATCGTTTGGAACGACGACCCCGGCAAGTCGAGCGGCGAAGGCACGGGCGGCGGCTACTCGACGCTCTTCCCCATGCCGTCGTGGCAGGCGGGCGCGCCCCACGGCCCCGGCCGCATGGTCCCCGACGTCGCCGCCGACGCCGACCCCAACACCGGCTACGAGATCGTTCTCTATGGCGAAACGACCGTCGTCGGCGGAACCAGCGCCGTCGCCCCCCTCTATGCCGGCCTGTTCGCCGCGTTCGGAACCAAGCTTGGCTTCGTAACCCCGGAGCTGTATCTCAATCCGACCTGTTTCAACGACATCACCAAAGGCGACAACGGCGCCTACCGCGCCAGAGTCGGCCCGGACCCGTGCACGGGGTTGGGGTCGCCGATCGGGGCAAGCTTGGCGGTTCTGCTGACCCATCCGGCGGCGACCTGGACACGGAGGCTAAGGGACGCTGTTGCGGAGAATGCGCGGCTCCGCGAGGTTATTGCGGGGCTGCGGGCGCAAGCCAATGCAAGTGGAAATACCTTCCGTTCCACCTCCGATGTCCCGCGGACAGTGCGTCCAGCTGCCATCAACGGGGACAGAACACCTGGAAAGGTATGCAAGATCATCAACGAACCAGATGGTAGTCAAACAATCTATGTCTGGGACCAGCACGGCGAACCAATAAGGCAGGATCTCTATCGGGGATAACGTCTTTTCGCAATGGTCTAATGCGGCGTCGTATACAAACGCACCAATGCGAGGGATCCACAATGACTTATTGCCGCGTCCTGACCAAAGTTGCTTTCGCAACAATTGCGATGCTGCAAACCAGCGCATGCGGACTTAAGACTCCTAACATGGTTCTGTCGGGCGACAAGCAAGCGACGTCAAATTTAGTAATCGCGATTCTTGGACATGTTCATTCTGAATTGGGTTGCGCCATTATGAGGGCGATCGAACTTGATCAAGATAATAACAAAAAGAGCGGTCGACGTTATGCGTGGCTTGATAACGCGACTGCAATAATAACATTGAAACTTATTGCTGAAGAGTCGTCCAGCCTCTCTCCAAACACTTTAATTACGCAACCGTTTCCAAATTCTGTTACTACATTTTCAGGGAAACCAGCAGTCTCACTCGCTCAGTCGTTTACTCTAGGTGCGGGCGGAAGCCTATCATCGGACGCAACGCGTACTGATATAACTGACTATACTATTTCTGTAAAAGATGCATACGTTAGGAAAGCTGGTGAATTCACACCTACATCCGAACATTGCAGCACGCCATATGACGGAATTCTAACATACAGTGATTTGCAATTGTATGATTGGCTCGATAGTCGCTTTCGACCGTTGGTCGTAGATGATGATTTGAAAGATGTGTCCCCGAAGACATTAACAACCGAAATAAATTTTGTTGTCAAAGGTTCCGGCAACATTACGCCAACTTGGAAATTGATCCCTACTTCCGTCAATTCGAATGGCACGTCACTGTTCGGCCTCAATCGAAACGACACGGATGATATCTTAATTACGATCAGCGCCTCCGCTGCCGATGCGAAAGCAGCTCAAGATATTGGAAAGCTAGGATCAGCACTTACGAGCGGAGCAAAGTCTAACTAGGTCGAAAGCCAACGCCGACAGGATATGGATATGGGTATGGGGTTCCGGTGACGATGCGCTTAGCGGGCTCCAAGGCGATGAACTTTACCAGAGCGAATATAAGTTGCGTATTAATGACTACGCGCCTGCGCCGGAGGGGGGAAAAGGAAATAGACGACATGTCGAGCTTTGTGCGAATTTGCCTGGACCGGCAGCTGGGATCTTTTGGATGAAGATTGTCAACAGCAAGCGCCGCTAGCAAATTGGACCTTCTGGAGCGCTCCCAAGGTTTGAGCCGAGTGCGGCGGCTTTGTGCCGACGAGGAACTCCGATGGCGATAACATTGCTTGGCACTCTTGGTGATTTTGGCAACCTGACTGCGGCGGTCGGCGCGTTGGGAACGGCCGCCTCAAGCCTTGTCGACGTCACAAAGGCGGTTTCCGGCGGCGTCTCGAATATCGGCTTCTCATTCATCAGGGATGCGGTGAAGCCATTCCAAGTCGCGCTGAACTCTGTGAACCCGGAAGGCGGTCTCGAGACCATTCGCTCCAACTGGCTCAGCGGAATGGCGCCAGCGGACCAGCTCCCCGCCGCCAAGGCGTTGATAAGGCTCGGCGCGACCAGCGCCAACGCGGCTGAACTTGCGTTGACAATGCCAAATTTGGACTCGGCCGCCTTTGTAGCGGCGATAACCAAGAGCAACGCCGGCCAAAAATTGGACCCTCAAGACAAGGCGGTCCTTCAGATTTTCGATGACAGCGTCGGCGCCCGCTTGTCGGCCGCGATCGCCCGAGCCGATCAAAAATACAAGAACTCAGCGAAAGCCATCGCGTCCGTATTTGCAATCGCTCGCCATCGCGGGCGTTTCGATTTCCCAAGGCGGGGCCGTCACCCAGGGCGATTTGTTGATCGCTTTGATCGTTGGCGTCATCGCAACTCCCGTTGCGCCGGTCGCCAAACACTTGTCTACGGCGCTGAGCACGTTCGTGACAGCAATAAAGGGAGGCGCTGCGTCACAGAAACCTTGAGTATTACTTTGATTGCGCAGAGATTTAGGGCGTCATTGCGCTTAAATTGTGAATGTAAACTTGTCGATTGCCACCGTAACGTCGACCTTACTTGACCCATGACGACGCGCCGTCATCGCGCCCGTTGCACAGCCCCTGCGGAAGACGCGATCAGCGATCACGTCTACAATCCCCGCTGCCGCCAACCCGGAAGAAAACCGCCCCGCAACCCCCTGAAATCCCTTCTGCGCGCGAAAACGGCGCGCCCCCTACCCCATCTCCACCACCCGCCCCTCGCGCAGCGTCACCCGCCGGTCCATCCTCCCCGCCAGCTCCAGGTTGTGGGTCGCCACCAGGGCGGCGACGTCGCTCGCCTGGACCAGCGAGGCGAGCGCCTCGAAAACGTGGTCGGCGGTCTTGGGGTCGAGGTTGCCGGTCGGCTCGTCGGCGAGCAGCACCCGCGGCGCGTTGGCCATCGCCCGGGCGATGGCGACGCGCTGCTGCTCGCCGCCCGACAGTTCCGCCGGACGGTGCGTCTCGCGCGCGGCGAGGCCGAGATAGCCGAGCAGCTCGCGCGCGCGCGCGTCCGCCTCGGCGCGCGTCAGGCCGGCGATCATCTGCGGCAGGGCGACGTTCTCCAGCGCCGAGAACTCGGGCAGCAGGTGATGGAACTGGTAGACGAAGCCGATCTCGGCCCGCCTCAGCGCGGTGCGCTTGTCGTCGCTCATCGACGAGGTCGGCGCGCCGCCGACATGGACCTCGCCGCCGTCCGGCCGCTCCAATAGGCCGGCGAGATGCAGCAGCGTCGACTTGCCCGCCCCGGAGGGCGCGATCAGCGCCACCGACTGGCCCGGCCACAGCGCCAGGTCGGCGCCGTTGAGCACCTCGATCGTCGTCTCGCCGCGTCCGTAGCGGCGCTCGATGCCCTGAAGCCACAGCGCCGGCGCCGCCTCACTCATAGCGCAGCGCCTCGACCGGATCGAGCCGCGCCGCCCGCCACGAGGGATAGATCGTCGCCGCCAACGACAGGAACAGCGTCATCGCCACCACCGTGATCACGTCTTGCGCTTCGACGCGCGAGGGAAGCTGCGACAGGAAATAGAACTCGGAGGGGAACAGGTTGACGCCGATGAGCCAGCTCAGGCCCCTGCGGATCGGCTCGACGTTGTGGGCGACGAGAAGGCCGAGGCCGACGCCGCAGGCGGTGCCGACGAAGCCGATGGTCGCGCCGGTGATGAGGAAGATGCGCATGATCGCGCCGCGCGTCGCCCCCATGGTGCGCAACACCGCGATCGCCCGCGCCTTGTCCTTCACCAGCATGATCAGACCGGAGATGATGTTGAGCGCGGCGACCAGCACGATCAGCGCCAGGATGGCGAACATCACGTTGGCTTCGACGGTCAGCACGTCGAAGAAGCTCTTGTTGAGCTGGCGCCAGTCGGTGTCGATCATCGGCCGCTGCTCGGCCGCGTCGATGCGCTGGCGCATCGCGTCGATGCGGTCGGGGTCGTCGACATAGACCTCGATGACGTTGGCCTGGCCGTCGAGGTTGAAATAGGCCTGCGCTTCGGCGAGCGGCATGAAGACGAAGGTGCCGTCGAAGGTCGCCATGCCGATCTGGAAGATCGCCGCGACGCGATAGGCTTTCATGCGCGGGGTGACGCCGAAAGGCGTCTGCGCGCCGCGCGGCGAGATCAGCGAGATCTTGTCGCCGATCCGGAGGCTCAGGTGCTCGGCGAGCTTGGCGCCGATCGCCACCCCCTGCCCGGCGTCGAAGCCGTCGAGCGAGCCCTGGACGATGCGCTCGCCGACGCCCGGCAGCCGTCGCAGGTCGGCCTCGCGCACTCCGCGCGCCAGCACCCCCGAGGAGCCATAGGGCGAGGAGGCGAACGCCTGGCCCTCGACCAGCGGCAGCGCCAGCTTCACCCCCGAAACCTCAGAAACCCGCTTCGCCACCGCGTCGTAGTCGGTGAGCGGCGTGTCGACGCCCTGAAGGAACATGTGGCCGTTGAGGCCGATCATCTTGTCCATCAGGTCGTGGCGGAAGCCGTTCATCACCGACATCACCACGATCAGCGCGGCGACGCCGAGGGTGATGCCGAGGAACGAGAAGCCGGCGGTCACCGACATCGACCCGCGCGCGCGCCGCGCCCGCAGGTAGCGAAAGGCGATCATCCACTCGAAGGCCGCGAACGGCCGCGCCGCCGGCGGCGGCGACGCCGGCGCGACGGCGGCTTCGAGCGCGGAGGCGGTCATGGCGGACCTCGCCGTTCCCCTTCTCCCCGCTTGCGGGGAGAAGGTTGGGATGAGGGGCGGGGACGCAAGAGCGCCCCGCGATCAAACGCGACCAGCCCCTCACCCCCGCCCTCTCCCCGCTGGCGCGGGGCGAGGGAGTGGGAAGCGCCGCTCACGCCGTTCCGCCCAGCTTGTCGATCGCCGCGTCGAGGCCGACCAGCTCACGCTCGCCGGTGCGGCGGTTCTTGATCTCGACCTTGCCCTCGGCGAGGCCCTTCGGCCCGACGATCGCCTGTTGGGGCAGGCCGATGAGGTCCATGACGGCGAATTTCGCGCCCGGCCGCTCCTCGCGGTCGTCGTAGAGGACGTCGACGCCGCGTTTCGTCAGCTCGGCGTAGAGGCGCGCGCAGGCGCCGTCGCAGGCGGCGTCGCCGACCTTGAGGTTGATCAGGCCGACGGCGAAGGGCGCGGCGGCCTTGGGCCAGATCATGCCCGCGTCGTCATGGTTGGCCTCGATCAGCGCCGCCGCCAGCCGGCTGGGGCCGATGCCGTAGGAACCCATGTGCACGGGACGCTCCTTGCCGTCGGGGCCGCTGACCACCGCCTTCATCGGCGCTGAATACTTCGTCCCGAAGTAGAAAATATGGCCGACCTCGATGCCGCGCGCCGAAACCCGCGCCTCCGGCGCGATTCTTTCGAACGCCGCGGCGTCGTGACGCTCCGAGGTCGCCGCGTAGAGCGAGGTCCAGCGGTCGAACACCGCCTGCATCGCTTCGACGCTGTCGAAGTCGATCGTCTCCGGCGGCGGCGCGAAGCCGAGATAGTCCTTGTGGCAGAACACCTCGCTCTCGCCGGTGTCGGCGAGGATGATGAACTCGTGGCTGAGGTCGCCGCCAATCGGCCCGCTGTCGGCGAGCATCGGGATGGCGGTCAAGCCGAAGCGCGAGAAGGTGCGCAGGTAGGCGGCGAACATCTTGTTGTAGGCGTGGCGCGCGCCCGCCGCGTCGAGGTCGAACGAGTAGGCGTCCTTCATCAGGAACTCGCGCGAGCGCATGACCCCGAAGCGCGGCCTGACCTCGTCGCGGAACTTCCACTGGATGTGGTACAGGTTGAGCGGCAGGTCCTTGTACGAGCGGATGTTGGCGCGGAAGATCTCGGTGATCATCTCCTCGTTGGTCGGCCCGTAGAGCATGTCACGCTCGTGGCGGTCGCGGATGCGCAGCATCTCCTTGCCGTAGTCCTCGTAACGGCCGGATTCGCGCCACAGCTCGGCCGACTGCAGCGTCGGCATCAACAGCTCGATCGCGCCCGCGCGGTCCTGCTCCTCGCGCACCGCCGCGCAGATCTTGTGCAGCACGCGCAGGCCGAGCGGCAGCCAGGCGTAGACGCCCGCCGCCTCCTGGCGGATCATGCCCGCGCGCAGCATCAGGCGGTGGGAGACGATCTCCGCCTCCTTCGGCGTTTCCTTGAGGAGGGGCAGGAAATAGCGGGAAAGGCGCATCGGCGAGAACTCTTGAACAAGGTGGCGAGGTTTCGAGTCGCGCGTCCGGCGCGCGGCGCGCCTTGCTATTGACGGCAAAGACCCAACTTGACAAGCTCCCGTCCCGTCGGCCGCGGCGCGCGGGGTCGCACCCATGCGATTTTTGGACGTCGGACCCGAACCGATCCAGGTCGCCGGCTACCGCGGCGAGGGCGAGGGACGCCGACCGCCGGTTCCCGGCGGCGCGCCGCCGGAAAGCACGGTCAGCGCGTTCTATGACGCCACGCGCGGGCGGTGCTTCCCCGCGGCTTACAGCGTCTTCGCGCTCGGCGCGCCGATCGCCGTTCTCCTCGGCGCGTTCGGCGCCGCCTACTGGGTGCTCGGACCGGCGGCCAAGCCGTTCGGCCCCAACGCGCCCGCATACGCTTGGTTTTGCGCCTCCGACGCGGCGAAGGACCGGCTGAGAACCGCGCTCGCCGGCGCCGAGCTTCACTTCGCCCTCAGCCATCTCGCGCTGGCGATCGCCTGCGCGCTCGCCTACGGATTTGCGGTCTGGGCGATCGGGAGGGTCCTCTCCATCCACCTCGACAGGGTTGCCGAGGCCGCCGGGTGGCTCGGGGCCGCGGCCCTCGGAACCTTCGCCCTGGGATGGGCGGCCTACGTTTCGCTGGCGCCGCCGTTCGGCCCCTACGCGCGCTATTTCTTCGGCAGCCTAAAGAACTTCGCCCATATCGGCAGGCCGGAGGCCGCTCTGCCGTGCCTCGCCGACGCCGCTGACGCCGCCGCCCGATTCGACGCGCAGCTCGGCTGGGGCGTTCTGATGGTCGCCGTCGCCAGCGCCGCGCTCGCCGCGGCGGCGGCGATCCTCGCTTTCCGGTTCGAGCGCGAAGACATCGACGGCCGCTGGGCCGACACCTACGTCCTGCGCCACAAGCTCAAGGCGTTGATGACGTTGTTCGTGTTCGGCTCGCTCGTGCTGGTGGCGAGCAATATCGGGCTTTCGGCCTACGCCGACCTCGCGACCGGCGTGGCGAGCGAGCTCGCGGCGGCGAAGGCCGACGCGAAGGCGCCCGACGCCGCCAGCCCCGACGCCGCCAACCCCGACGCGAACGCCGCCGGCCGCGCCGCCTCGCCGATCGAGCCGCTGCGCAAGACGGCGCTCAATGCGATCGGCGCGCTCGCCTCGCTGACGCTGGTCGGCATGTTCCTGCCCGCCTTCGCCGGGCTCAGCTACGACATCGAGCTCGCCGGCAAGACGCACGCCTACGCCGCGCCCCGTCCCCCGGCGGCGAACCCGGCCGACGCGCCGCCGGCGTCCGAGCCGATCGTGGCGGTGCTCTACGAAGCGACGGGCGTGGCGGCGGTGATCGCGCCCGAGCCGCCGTCGCCCAACCTCGTCGCGGGGCACCAAGCCATCGAGGAATGGAAGAGGGCGCACGGGCTGGCGCTCGAGTTTTCCGACGTCGCCATGGCGATGGCCGCCGCCGTCGCGCCGCTGCTCAGCAACGGCGTGTTCGACGTCGCCAAATCGCTGTTCGGCCCTTCCTGAGGCGCGCCGCGGACTTCACGACTTCGTGATCTAGCCGCCGGTAACCGCGCCGCCGCTCCGGCGAATGACGCTGTGCAAGGCCGAACGGTTCGGCCGGCGAGCGCGGCCACCGCCGAAGCTCAAGGAAAATCATTGCCTTAACGAAAGGGACCCCGCCCATGAACGCCAAGACCGCCTTCGTCGCCGCCACCCTCGCGGGTTCGCTCGCCGCCGCGCTGGCGCTTGCCTCCGCCGCCAAGGCGGCCCCCGCCGCGCCGCAGCCGGGCGCCGACAAGTGCTACGGCGTCGCCCTCGCCGGCAAGAACGACTGCGCCGCCGGCGCCGGAACCACCTGCGCCGGAACCTCCACCGTCGACTACGATCCCGCCCACTGGAAATACGTCGCCAAGGGGACCTGCGAGTCGATGAAGACCCCCAAGGGCCACGGCATGCTGACGCCGATGTAATTCAAGCGCCCGCAAGCGCTTTTTCGCGGCCCCGCTCGACCAAGGCGGGGCCGTTTTCGTCGGGCGAGGCGACCGAAGAGCTCGGCCAACGAGCCAATCCGCGATAAAGGTGACCAACAATCTGGTCAGGAGCAGAACATGGGCGCCGTCAGCCTGGCGGAAGCGAAAGCCCGCCTCAGCGAGCTCGTCCAGCGCGCGCAAGCCGGCGAATCGGTTTCGATCACGCGACGCGGAAAGCCGGTCGCGCAGCTCGTCGCGGCGGAAAGGCCGCGCAAGCGGATCGACGCGAAAGCGTTGCGCGATTTGACGAAGGGCATGCGCAGACAGGACGAGCCGGCCGGCGAATTCGTTCGGCGCATGCGCGACGAGAGCCGCTATTGATCTATCGCCTCGACACGTCCGTTCTCGTCGCCGCTTTGCCATCGCCGCCGATCACGGCGCGACGATCGCGACGCTCGACAAACGACTTGCCCAAGCGGCGCTCGCGCTCGGCGTAAGCGCGATGTCGCCCTGAAGCGACCATGCCG
>Ga0181520_10011709_pt1 | contig 11453 bp, 18 predicted proteins | sample PEATcosm2014_Bin_29_FD_132451 | JGI IMG/M metagenome (GOLD analysis project Ga0181520, IMG submission 132451) | Peatland microbial communities from MTU Mesocosm Facility, Houghton, MI, USA - PEATcosm2014_Bin02_30_metaG | ecosystem: Environmental > Terrestrial > Soil > Wetlands > Peat | place...
ATATCAGGCTGATCCACCGTCGTCAACCATCCTGCCCGGGACTTCTCCTCTTCCTCCGAGGAAGCGTTCCCATGTAATCGAAAAAATCCAAAACCACGACCCTTGACTGGTCCAACCATATCAAGCTGTATCGGGAGGATGTTCAAGTCCTGGAAACTCGGGAATTATTCCCGAAAAACCTGACGATCGGTTCCATCCGCCGGGACTCCTTGTGGCACAGACGACCCGGCTTTTTCATGAGCTTAGGACTCTACATAAAACGATCATGCCCACGTTGACGCTCTTATCCCTCTACAACGCCCGGAAGGGAATGCACGCCGCCCACCTCGCCCGAGCCCGAGCCGAGTTGGAGCGGTTCAAGGCAGACCTCGTCGCCCGTTTCGGTCAGGAGACGGCGGATGCCGTCGGACAGCAGGTGCGATGGACGGAGGACATGATCTTCGGGCGGACGGAAGTCCTCCCCCTCACCGACGAGGGCTACGCCGCCGTCAAGACGCTTCGGGAGATCATCGGGAACGTCAATGCGGTCGTGAGGAAGATCCGCACGCCCGACTGTTGGTTCCGTGAGGCGGTCGAGCCGATCTCCGTGCTGGAGACGGTCGGTTCGTCGTGGAAGGAGGTCGAGGAGAAGTACGTCAAGGACGAAAGGTTGTCCCTGCCCGGCGTGCGGGAGCTCCTCCGTGTCCTGAACACGACCGAGCAGGTCATGCCGACCGATGAGCAGGTGTGGGAGTGGGCGGGCGACGGGCTGTCCCCGTGTTATCTGCCTCACGAATGGCGGCGAGTGCTTCGAGGCAGGCGGCGGCGACTGGTCTGCCTGCTGGGGGCGGCTGCGGGATTGGAGGAGGACGTGAGATATGGTCGCTAGCGGCGAATCCCAGATGAGGATGATGATAGTTCACAGCAGGTTCCAGGGCGGCTTCTATCTCGCCCTGGTTCCCGCCGCCCTGTCTCCCGAGCAGATCGAGTCCCCTTGCCGGGTCAGGGAACAGGCACCGATTCTGTGGGAAAAACGAAAGAATTCCTGGCCGCCGGTCGTGATTGCCTTCGCAGTAATAATATAGAGGAGAGAAAAGACGGCGAAACGCCTGCTCCAAGGGGAACAACGCCCCCTTCCAGGCGTCACGACCGGCTGTACGGAAAGGACATGCGATGAACGCCCCACTTTACCCGTCCACATTTTCGTCCCCCCTCGGGACCGAGCAGGGACTACGGCGGCAAGCGGCACGGCTTGCGGCGAAAGCCTTGGCGACAGTGCTGGTCCTGGTCAGCCTGACCGGCACCTGCCCGGCGATGGACCAGTCGCCCGAGACCGCCCCTCAGCCGCGAGCATGGCTCCTGAGCTGTCTCGTCACCGACATGCAGGGCGTCGGCAGTTTCACGAGCGACGATATCGCCCGGACGGTCACGCTTGTCAACGCCCTGACCGACGACCAGGTCAGCCTGCTCGCCCGGTTCTACTACCTCACCCGGGAGAAGACCGAGCAGGACACCCGGCTCTATGCAGTCCAGCTGAGCGACACCGAGGCAGCGCTCGCCCAGGCGAAGTCGGAATGCGCCGACCTCCTCACCCGGCAGCAGGACCAGATCGAGCAGACGTATTCGGAACTGGCGACCGTAAATCCCGGCTGCCAGACCTTGTGCCAGGTCGCCTACGCCTCCGTTCCCGGCTGGTGCGCCTACAACCGGTACGCCGTCCCCGACTGGTACTACGGCAAGGGCTGCTACGTCGGTCCGGTCTTCTCGGCAGGCTATTGTGGCGCATACGCCGTCCCCGTCTACGGCACGTTCTACGACAGGGGCAGCCGCTACAACTGGTGGAACAGCAGGACGTACGTCCACAACAACGTGACGGGAATCACCCGCACGCATGGCAGTTCCGTGGCAACGGGGACACGATATCCGCATCCCGGGACCGGGCACGCCGTGGCACCGTCCACGAGACACCATGACCAGGCAGCCGTGCTGAAGCCCAGCCTGCACACCGTTGCCAGGCACGACGCAGCGTTCTCGACGAGGCAGCCGAAAACGAACCGCAGCCGACCGGTCACGGCAAGGCACTCTCCCCAGCCGAAATCCGTGGCGCACTCGTAACCACATGCCCAGATGAACCACGTCGTCCATGCGCAACCTCGTCATCAGCAGCCCAGGCAAACGGCTCATGCCCAGCCGCAACACGTCGCCCATGCCCAGGCACGTCCCACGTCCGGTCACGCACGGCACACCTGACGAGCGAAGCAGGAATGGCAGACGAAAAGGAATCGTCACGATGACGACGCGCACGTTCCTTCCGGTCTGTCTGACCGTGCTGCCACTGTCGGCGGCGATGAAGGACGTGGGGTGTGAGTTACCTTTCGAGAATTGCGGCGGGAATTCGTCGCTCGTTCCGCTCGTTAGGCTTCGCGTCCCGAATTGGGCTAGTGTAGCTGGTCGCCAAGGTTCGGGCGATCTGCCGCAACGTCTCCCGACGCACTTCTGGATCGTTCGATTGGCCAATCTCCTGCGAGAGCGTCACCGGCAGGTCGGTCAAGTTCGAGCCGGTCCGACTCAAACCATCCGCCGTGAGCGAGTAGCGGTGTTTCGGGCGTCCGCGACCATTCCGGATCGCCTCGCGTTGGATGGCGTGTTGAGCCAAAAGCCGCACCAACCGCTGCCGCACGGCGGTCGGCGTAACCTCCATGGCGTCCGAAAGTTCCGATACGCTCAACGTCCGAGCAATCCGCAGCAGGTCCAACACCTCGCTGTCCGATGTGGGTACTTGAGTACTCATAACGTCCTCACTTTTGCTAGTCACCTAGACTCTGTCCATCTCCATCGGTGCGTTCGCTGTCGTCGCTCCGGGGAAGTATTGGCGTATGCGGCTGGGAAGGGAAGGTTATATCACCCGAAACGTTATTATCGAATTCCCTCGGGGTCGGCTTGGCGGACGGTCCTCCGGGAGGATCGTGGACGGCATTTTTCTATGGATGGAGATAGGACTCCTGAACTACGCAGGGCTGACTCGTCGCCATCCTGGACGATCATGCACTGGAACTCGGCCACACTCGGATCATTCAAACAAACATCAGCGGTCCGGCTGCGACCAATCGATGCCGGCAGGTCGCCCAGCACGATCCTGCCTCCCGGTACGTCAGCGTTGATGAGTTCGACTTCCATCATTGTCGTCCATGGGCAAGGAACTGACCGTCAAGAAGCGGGTTGACGGCACGACTCATCGGGCTTGGCGGCGGGAATTGCGGTGCCCACGTCTCCCATGAGCGGCAACTGGACCACGATCCGGGTCCCCTTGCCCAAGGCACTCTTGACGGTCGCTGATCCCCCGAACAGCCTCGCACGTTCCTGAATTCCCTCCAAGCCGAAGTGACCATCGCTAACGTTTCTAGGGTTGAAGCCAATCCCCCAGTCCCGAATCTCAATCCGAAGGTAATCGTCCCGTTGGGTCAACCTGACTAGCACTCGGTCACTCTGACTGTAACGCCGAGCGTTGGTGAGGCTTTCCTGAACGATCCGAAAGATGACGTTTTCCAGCGAAGGTGCCATCCGCTCAGGGTCGAGGTGATGGACGAAATCGATTTCGGGTTTGTCCTGATCTATGTTCTGGGAGATGAGGTCTTCGATAGCGGCCACCACGCCAAGTTCGTCCAGGACGGGTGAACGCAAGCCATTGATTAACTGGCGTGCTTCTCGCATACACTCGTTAAGCCTTTGCAGCCCGGTCTCGAAAGTCTGCCAAACCTCGTTGTCTGACCGTCCTGCGAGCCGACCGAACATCTCCAGTTGCATGATCGCAACGGCGAGTTGCTGGACCAACCCGTCATGGAGTTCGTAGGAAACCATTTGTCGGTCCCGATCCTGCACCTCCAACAAGTAGCGGAGATATCGCTGTTCCTTCAGCAGCAGTTCTTCCGCACGCCGACGCTCCTCGATCTCATGCCTCAACTGCTCGTTCGCTTGTGCCGGTGTGGCGGGATGGTCTGCCGCCCGTCGTTCAAGTTCATCTTGGGCTTTGCGTAACGCCCGCTTGTGATCGGGCGTTCTGTCGGTCGCAATGGCTTCGGTCGGCTTGGCAACGAGAGTGTTCTGCTCGATCATGGCGGCTTTCTCCCTCAATTAGGCTCGGGGAAAACTCCGTCTTCCCGATGGGCATCGTATAATTGGCTACGTTTACGCAAGAACTACTTGCCGTCTCGATGGTCTTCGTGGTCTGTCTCACCGCCAGTTCCAGAACCAGTACCAGTAGTCGTCGATCAATTGGAAACTGAAACTGTCTTCGGGCAGGTACAGGTCGATAAGCGGCAGGTTCAACTCGTATTTTCCCTTGCGGGTCTTGCAGAAGATACCGTCGAACTCGTCGCCCAGGTGTTTCGCCGGGTCGAATAGATCCAACACGGTGCAGCGGAACTCGTCCTCTTCTTCGGAGTTCACCGGCTTCGGGTAGTGAGCGGTGAACGGGAAGCCGAGATGCTCCGTCAGGTACTTGTAGTACCTGGAGAGCGGTTCTTCGCCAACCATCGGAATGTGACTCACCGAACCGAGAGCCTCGATGATTCGACCCTTTTGGTTGAGTTCTGGACAGGATTCGGGAACGACTTCCAGAGCGTTCCAATGAGCATCAGCAATAGTGGCAAGCAACAGCATCGTCTCACCTCCATGAGTAAGAATATCAAAACCTTCCGTGACTGGATTCCGAACGTCTCTTCCCGATGGGCCGACTGGCATCGTCTAAGTGACGACGGTTACGCAAAAACTACTTGGTCTTCTCGGTGGTCTTCTCGGTCGTCTTTTCGGTTGTAATGCCGCCAGCGGCGGGAGTAGCACTCTTCGTCTTCGTGTCAGTCGTGGTCGTCTCGCCCGTTGTCTTGCCTTCCTCAGTCTGCGTTGTCTTCATTTCGGTCTTGTTCTCGTTCGTGCCCTTCTTGCTTTCGCAGCCGATGGTGAACACGCCCAGTGCGGCAATCAGAACAAATGCTAAAAAACGTTTCATCTCCATACCCTTTCGAAAAAAGTTAGCCTCGCCTCTTCAGTGACAGGAACTATTCCGGCCCGGTCGTCAAAAACAAATCAGAGCACTCTCTCTTCCTGTGCTGCCAGTGCCCTGTTCACGCCTCGGCAGTCTTTCTTTATCGCCCCGTCATGCCTGGCTGCACCACTATCAACATCAGCGATACCATGTTCCATTCGAACTCCAGGCTGAACATCAGCGACGACTCTGCTTTGCCCCGCGTTTCCATTTCAGAGGAGGTTTCGCACAAATCTCTGGGAACGGCGATATTTGGTGGCGTAGGCTTCGATCAGCCTGCACAGTTGCGATGCTTGCATACCGCTCAAGCGTGGCTGGAGCACCTCGGCAAAGTCAGCCAGGTCCGCAATGATCCCCTGGCGATCCGGCAATTGATCTACATGCAGGGGGCATATCTGCCACCACAGGTACGCTAGAACGGGATCGTCCACCTTGTCGAGCAAGGCTTCAATCTGAGTAATGGAGGCTGTCCAAATCGCCTTCTTTTGATCGGCGTTTACATCGCAGAGAACGTCGTGCAAAAATCTCTGGAAACAGCGATCCTTAGCGGCTGTCCGAGTCGCCGTCCTTGTGCGAATATCAGCCTCGATGATTTTGTCAGGCTCAGCCTCCGACACGGGCGTCGGCCTGACCGTGGCCATCTTCTTTGTTTCCTGATCGGCAAACATCGTACTGGCCATAGTGACACTCCCTGTGTTAGAGGCTTGCCTTTTCACCAGCAGGAACGACTCCTGCCAGAGCCTCTTCTCCCTCGGTCACGAACATCTCTTATCGCCAAGAACAAAAAAAGCCGACGTGGCGAAACACCCGAAGGCGTTCGACCACGTCGGCTTACTCTTCAACGAACCCACCGGCAGGGCCGGATTGTTCTTTATCTAGTCATCCGACGAGCCCTCATTGTACAGCACGGAATGGAGAATACAATCGGGCATTTCTCAGCTTGCAACAGATTCGGGGTTACACATCGTGCTTGGGAGAATGACGTTCGTGCGTATCCAAATGCCGACCTAACAATACTTTACGGCTCGGCGGGGGCCGACCATGGTCTGAGCCATGGCTGAAATGACCCTTGACCGACGCCCCCCATTTGGCATCATTTACTCTCATGAGTGCCAAGGGAAGAAATCTCATGAAAACCCAGGGCGAGATCGAAGCCGCCATTTGTGAAGGGATCAGCCGCTTCGAGCAGGATTACATGGGACGTGGTCCCAAGGACATTTATGCCCACCTGCTCGGGGATTTCCTCGTCGTGCGTCTCCAAGGCGTTTTGACCGCAGCCGAGCAGCACTTGGTCAAATCGCTTCCCGCCGAAAAAGGGCGGGACTTGCTGAAGCAAGTACGGAGCCACCTGATCGAAACGGCCCGTCCACTCATGGAGGCGATGGTCGAGAGGATCACCGGCGTCAAGGTCGTGACCATGCACCACGACATCAGCACCATGACCGGCGAGGAGGTGGTTCTCTTCACGCTCGCCCGGTCGCCTGACTTCCGTGAAGCGAAAATGAAGTAGCGTTGCTGGAGACGCAGGGATCTACGTCTTCGGTTCACAGCGGCTCCTGCCGTAGACCATATCGCCCAACGCCGCCCTTTCTAACCTCGCCAATTCGTTGAGGAATACCTCCCAGTCGTACCCCGGCTGCAACCTTACCGACATGAGCGAGGTCGTGCTCCAATCGAAGTAAAGGCTGAACATCAGCGTTGATTCCGCCCGGCAACCTGGATTGCCCCAGGTGTGCGTCCAGATATTGAGGCGGGGCGGTTTTCGAAGGTCGTAACGTCCACCTCGTTCAACATCGTGAATCTTGGCATACGCCAATAGCGATTTCAGGTCGTCCCGGCGATACCGCAAGGTGACCCGCACGTTGTTGGCTATTGGCATCGCTGCTGTCTCTGAATGGCCCCAACTCTGGCTGTAGCCCCAAGTTAACAAGCCGCCCATGGGTAGCACGACGAGAATAATCAGCAAAAGCAAGCCCATCGGTAACCCCTTTCGATGGTTTGGAACGGGGTGATGGTTACGAACGTCTTGCACCGCAGGAAACAAAAAAGCCGACGTGGCGGAACACCCGAAGGCGTTCGACCACGTCGGCTTACTCTTCAACGAACCCACCGGCAGGGCCGGGTTGCTCTTTATCTAGTCATCCGACGACCCCATCAATAATATACGGGACGAAATGGGAATGCAACACCCCTTGACCGGCATCCCCACCTACTGGCTACAATCGATATCCAGCATTCACAAGCGGCTTTCCCTCTCCTCCTAGCTGACTGGCTCTGGTTGGTTGGGGCGAACTCGTGGGTTAGTTAATCATCTTCGCCAACACAAATGCCGCCGTAGCTGCAAGCCCACCGACCAGTACGGTCTGCCATGCACTGCGGATCGGCCTCTTCACGGTGAACCGGCCCTTGACGTATCCAAAGACCAGGAGGGCTAGTAAGGTGACGATCACCGAAACGATAAGGGCCGAATGGATTGACTGAAGGAAGAAGTAGGGGGCCAGCGGAATCATGCCGCCAGTAATATACGAACCTGCGATGGTCAACGCACTGCGGCTGGCCCGTTTGGGGTCCGGTTCCTCAAGCCCCAACTCAAACTTCATCATCAAATCGACCCATCGCTTCCGTTCGCTACGGATCGCTGTGACCACCGTACCCACAGTCGCCTTATCGAGACCGTAAGAACGGAAGACTTCGGCCACTTCTTCGGCCTCCTGTTCCGGCATCTCGATACTCGCCCGCTCTTCGGTTGCCCGCTCCGTGGCGTAATGTTCGGCATCGGTCTTCGCCGCCAGATAGCCGCCCAGTCCCATTGCAATCGCCCCTGCCGCTACCTCAGCCAACCCAGCAGTAATGACGATCTTCGTCGCATCCACAGCCCCCGAAAGCCCAGCCGCCAGGGCGAAGGGGACGGTCAAACCGTCTGACATGCCGATCACAATGTCACGGACAGTGGCCGTGCCGGTGAAATGCTTATGGCCGTGGGGAGTCTGTGGCATGACTTGCATGACCTCTTGGCGATTATGTTGTTGGATTGGGTTATCTTGATTGACTCAAGGCACCCTGGACGGTGTTTTTCCTCGTTGCGTGCTGGAATCAAGACGGAGAATCGTGGCACAGTCTGCCCTTCGCTTTCGTCGTAGTCGTGTCTTCTTGCGGCCCGCCACCCTTCTTCCCAAGAGCGGCATTCCTCGGTCTCCTCGTCATACGGATTGTCGATGACATTGGCGCCATCCCAATAGGCGTTGTGGCCCTCTTTGTAGGCGTCGTTGGTGGTCATGGGCTAGCCTCCTCTCCCCTCTTTCCCGTCCGAATGATCCGGCGACACGAATGCCGTCTGGGGCAGGACGTTGTGGACGAAGTCGAAACCCGCTTCCCGTAAGGCGGGTTCCACCTTCTTCTTGCCGGGAGGTTCGTCCTTCATGTAGGCCAAGCCCCAGAAGGCAGTGCCGCCACCATCCACATTCACTCCCGTCACCACCTGCGTGACTACCGCCCTGCTTGTCAGCCGATCAGGGAAAGTGAAAACAGAGAATCGCAAGTCGGACCTTTCGGCTTGGATCATCCTTGAGCGAGAACTCGTACTTGAGCCATCCGTCGCAGACACATCCCTGGTCTTTCACAAAGGCGGAATGCTTGGGTGTCTCGGTCTTGATCGTTTCCAGCACAGAGCCAAACTCCTTGTTCCGCACAAAGCAGATTAGGGCGGTCTTGGAGTCACGCCAGGTCAAGCATGACAGCAGTTGGTCGATCTTTCCGAAGAACTGTTTCGCCTCCTGCCAGATGCCGCATTCTGCCACAAAGAGGTTCCTTCCCTCATGCGGAATCAGGATGTCGGTTTTTCCCGTCTTATTGAAGGTCTCCCCGGTCACGCTGTCGAAATGCGACGACAATGCCATCAACAAGTGGTCCCGCAGCGTTTCTTCGTCCTTCCCCTCGTAAATGCTCGGATGGAGTTCGAGTTCAACGCCAGCGTCATGGATGATCTTCAGGATGTCGTTGTAGGTATCTTCGTCCAAGGTCGGCTCCGGCACAAAAGGAGACGTGGAAGCAGATGGTTTCGCCACGATCACCTTCTTCTTTGGCGTCGGGTCAGTAAATGTTGACGGTACCTCTGAAGCCTTCTCCAATGGCACATCCAACGCCCCAAGAAGGTGCCCCCTTTTCAAAAGTTCGTCCTTCCAACCCCGGATCATCTCTGCCACTTCCTCTTCAAGCCGTGCATTGTACGCATTTATCTCCGTCGTCGAATAGCCGACCTGCGTTCGCAACGCTTCCAGAAACGACTCCCAATCTTGTTTGACCTCCACTGGATCATCACTGCGTACTATGACATCGAAACAGACCTCCGCATTCTCCACCGGCACGTCTTGTGTCCAAGGGATTCCTCTCGATGGCATACACTTGAGAAGATCGGAATCGCCGGTAAATGAAATGTGAAAACGCACGACCTGTCTCGGGCAGGCTTCACCGAGAAACGTGTCGAATTGCTCCGCAGGAATCATCGTCTTCTGGTCAGTGGCGTACACCTCATCCTCATAGAGGACAAGCGGCTCGATTCGATACTTGTTCGCAAAGTGAGCAGCCAACTGCGTTTCGTTGGCGTTCAGGAGATAGTTGTGTTCTTGTGACTCGATTTCCTGTTTCAGATTCGCTTTCCGGTTCTCCAGAACATCTCGGAGATTACTTTCGTGGAACAGTCTCATGGTATGCCTTCCCCAACTTGACCATCGCCCCGATCACCACCACCAAACACCTTCCCTGTTTCGACAACCCATGCACGATGGTTGTGCAGTTCAACCACAATCACGGGGGTTTCTGTCGCAATTCCACAATCGCTCAAGCCGCCGTCATCGCCATCTCCGAACGAATGAGTTCCTCCGATATCCCCCACACCCGCTCGGCACCCACGGCGGGGCGTGTCTTCATATGAAATCGTTGTCTTCGTCGTCTTCCTGTTCGTCATCTTCCTCATCGATCTCTTCGTTCTCTTCCTCCTCTTCGTTGTCCACTTCTTCGACCTCCATGCCCCACCACTGACCGGTCAAGTCGTGCAGCACATTCCGCAGGGCGTTGTAGGCGGTTGCACCTATTACCACCGAATTCCCACGACCGGTGTCATCGGCGTCCTCCAGCGCGGTGCGGACGGCGGCGAGCAAGCGAGCCGGAATCTGCGGCTTTGCAGGCTTGCCCTGGGGTTCGGTTTTCTTCATCGAGGCTTTCTTCGCCATCTCTTGATCTCCTGTCAAACAGAGGAAATGGGGGCATCGTCCCGTAACACGAGAAACGAGGACCACGTGAGTATATCGCCCACCGGAGCCATCACTCAATCCACTGGTCATCGTAAACCCGAACAGTGCCACCCTATTCTGGAAAAAGACGTTTTTGAACCCTGGGTGGTTCGTCCTTCCTTGATTTCCACCTTGTCATGGGTGCCCTTGTCTTGACCGGCTGCCCAGACTGCATCACCCAGGCGGCGATGTCTTTTCCGCGTTTGCGATGTTGTTGCCGGGATCGATTGGGGCACCGCGGTCACGGGATCCCGGTGGCAGGCCGGCCGGAATACAGTCTCTCCATTGCGTTTCAAGCCGTGCCGACGGGGGTTCCTAACCACGAAGAGGCATTTCGGCGCGGTTATGGCGGCAATTCAGGAGGACTTCTCGGGCTTGCCACCAGAAACTTGTGGAATGTGGCGGATCATACGCTCAGATTCCGCATTACAAGTGGACACTGAATAAGAGTGCTCCCCGCAATGTGGGGCCGGATCGGAAGGGCAAGAGGCCATGGCGGAAACTAATACCTCCCGAGCGCTGCACAACCGTTGTTTGACATCCCAGGAAATGGGTGCAGCGCTCGGAGGCCCTTTCCTCGCCAGAAAGGCTGTCGCGACACCGATGCCAACAGTGCCACATGGGTACGCGCTGCAGTTCATCATTTCCATCATCAAGAGTTCGCCGCCGAAGAGCCCGTTGCCACAGAACGAATGAAGGATGGTGCTTCATGCATCTCGCCCAAACCATGGATTCGCGGCTGAACATCGCCGAGCAGACCCCAGCCTTGGTCCCCATCCACTTGGAGTGTGCCCTCCCGCTGCATCGGTTGGGTGAAGCCCGGCAACAGGAGAACGTCTCGTGCCGCAACGTGGCGTGTCACTTGGGCATCACGGTCGAGGACGTGAGACAGCAGGAATGCCGAACCACGGACTTGCCCCTTAGCGTGTTGCACAAGTGGGCCAAAGTACTGAGTCTGCCGGTGGGCGAACTCGTCGAGGAACCGGACGAGTCGTTAGCAACGCCGCTCTTCAATCGCGCTAGCCTGGTTCGGGTAATGAAGACCGCGATGGCCATCCTGGAGCAAACCCGCGATCCGCCGACGAAACGGTTGGCGCGAACCATGGCCGACCAATTGATAGAAATTATGCCCGAACTGCGCGGCA
>Ga0181520_10011710_pt1 | contig 11452 bp, 8 predicted proteins | sample PEATcosm2014_Bin_29_FD_132451 | JGI IMG/M metagenome (GOLD analysis project Ga0181520, IMG submission 132451) | Peatland microbial communities from MTU Mesocosm Facility, Houghton, MI, USA - PEATcosm2014_Bin02_30_metaG | ecosystem: Environmental > Terrestrial > Soil > Wetlands > Peat | place...
GGCGAATATCTCATGCTGGTTGAAGGCTCCGTGCCCACGGCCAACGGCGGCGTCTATTGCTGCATCGGCGGACGCACCGCGCTGGACATCGTAAAGGAAGCTGCCGCTGGCGCGAAGGCGCTGGTTTGCTGGGGCAGTTGCGCCAGCAGCGGCTGCGTTCAAAACGCCAAACCCAATCCCACCAGGGCCACGCCCATTCACGAAATCATTTCCGGCGTGCCCATCATCAAGGTGCCGGGCTGTCCGCCCATTGCCGAGGTGATGACCGGAACCATTGTCCACCTGCTCGCGTTCGAGCGTATTCCGCAGCTCGACGGACTGGGCCGGCCCAAGGCATTTTATTCCCGCCGCGTCCATGACACCTGCTATCGCCGGCCCAATTACGATGCCGGCCTGTTCGTCAATTCCTTCGACGATGAAAACGCCAAACGCGGCTATTGCCTCTACAAAATGGGTTGTCGCGGCCCGGTGACTTACAATTCCTGCGGCGTCATGCGCTGGAACGGCGGCGTGAGTTTTCCGATCCAATCCGGCCACGGCTGCATCGGTTGCAGCGAGGGAAATTTTTGGGACAACGGCCCGTTCTATCAGCATTTGCCAAACTTCCCCGGTTTCGGCATCGAAACCACGGCGGACAAGATTGGCGTCGGATTGGCTGCGGTCACGGCCGTCGGCATCGCCGCCCACGCCATCTCCACCAACATCCGCAAAGGGCATTTGATCAAGGAAGAGGTGGAATCGAGCGAAGACGTGCGTGACGGCCGCGCCGAACAGGGCGGTTCTTAAACCAATCTCAACTTAAATTTTTACGATCAACTATTATGGCTGCCAAAAGAATCGTTATTGATCCGGTCACGCGCATCGAAGGACATTTGCGGGTGGAGGTCGAAGTAAAAGACGGCTTTGTCACCGACGCCTTCAGTTCCGGCACCATGGTGCGCGGGCTGGAAATTATTTTACGCGGACGCGATCCGCGCGACGCCTGGGCGTTTGCCGAACGCACCTGCGGCGTGTGTACTACCGTTCATGCCCTGGCCTCCGTGCGCTCGGTGGAGGACGCCCTGGGCATCGTCATCCCGCCCAACGCGGAAATCATCCGCAACCTCATGTTCTGCACCCAATACATGCAGGACCACGTCGTGCATTTTTATCATCTCCACGCCCTCGACTGGGTGGACGTGGTCAGCGCCCTCAAGGCCGATCCGATGAAGACTTCTGATCTGGCCCGGAGCATTTCCCACTGGCCAAAGAGTTCGCCCGGTTATTTCTCCGATGTGCAAAAGCGCCTCGCCAAATTTGTTGAAACCGGCCAGCTCGGCATTTTCGCCAACGGCTATTGGGGGCATCCAGCCATGAAACTGCCGCCGGAGGCCAATTTGCTCGGCGTCACGCACTACATCGAGGCCCTCGACTGGCAGAAGGAAATCGTCAAAGTCCACGCCATTTTCGGCGGCAAGAATCCGCACCCGAACTATCTCGTGGGCGGCGTGCCCTGTTCGCTGAACATAGATGAGGCCAACGCCATCAACGCCGAACGCCTGGCCTACGTGGGCAAGCTGATGACCGATGCCAAGACGTTCGTGGAGCAGGTTTATATTCCCGATTTGCTCGCCGTGGCCTCATTCTACAAGGATTGGGGCGCGATTGGCGGCGGGCTCAGAAATTACATGTGCTACGGCGATTTGCCCATGAACGGCTTTGGCGATCCCGGCAAGTTCAAATTTGTGCGCGGCGCCATTCTCGACCGCGATTTGAGCAAAATTCACGAAGTGGACGCGCATGATCCGCAGCAGGTCAAGGAAACCATCGCGCATTCGTGGTATGAATATTCCGACGGCGACGCGGCGGCCAAACATCCGTGGGACGGCGAGACCAAGCTGAATTACACCGGCCCCCAGCCGCCGTATGATCAGTTGAATGTGGACGGAAAATATTCCTGGCTCAAAACCCCGCGCTGGAACGGCCACGCCATGGAAGTCGGCCCGCTCGCGCGCATGTTGGTTGGCTATGGCGCCGGTCGCGCTGATATTCAGGACGCCGTGAACATGGTGCTCAAGAAACTGGATGTGCCGGTGGCCGCGCTGTTCTCCACCCTGGGCCGCACGGCGGCGCGCGGCATCGAAACGTATCTCATCGCGCAATGGGCGCAGGAATTTTATGGCGACCTGCTGGCCAACATCAAAAACGGCGACTCCCGCACGTTCAACGGCGAGAAATGGGACCCCGCCACCTGGCCGGCAGACGCCAAAGGCGTGGGCATGAGCGAGGCGCCGCGCGGCGCCCTGGCCCACTGGATTGTCATCAAGGACCAGAAGATTGCCAACTACCAGCTTGTGGTGCCGTCCACGTGGAACGCTTCGCCGCGCGATTCGCAGGGCCAGCGCTCGGCCTACGAATCGTCGCTCATCGGCACGCCCGTGGCCGACCCCGACAAGCCGCTGGAGATCATCCGCACGATTCATTCGTTTGATCCGTGTCTGGCCTGCGCCGTACACTTGTACGATCCGCACGGCCGCACCCTCAACCGCATCACCATCGGCGGCTAGGAGGCATTATGCAAAAAGCCACCCTCGGTCGCGTTTACGTCTGGGAAATCCCCGTCCGGTTTTACCACTGGCTCAACGCCCTTAGTCTCGTCGTGCTGTGCGTCACCGGCTATCTCATCGGCTCGCCCCTGGCCATCCAGCAGGCGTCCGAGGCGTCCTTTGCCTACTGGTTTGGCAAGGTGCGGTTTCTCCACTTTGTCTTTGCCTATATTTTCTTTTTCAACTTTATGTTCCGCATCTACTGGGGCTTCGTCGGCAACCGGTATGCGGGCTGGAAAAATTTCATCCCCTTCCGCAAGCAACAATGGAAGGAAATCAAGCAGGTCATCGCCGTGGACGTTTTGCAGCGGGACAACCAGCCGATTGAAACCATCGGCCACAACGCCGTCGCCGGCTTCACGTATTTCATGACCTTCCTCGCGTTTTTATTCCAGTGCATCACCGGCTTTGGCCTCTACGCGGCCATGAGCAAGGCGTGGTTTCCCAAACTGTTCGCGTGGATCGTGCCGTTGATGGGCGGCGACTTTGCCGTGCGCCAGTGGCATCACGCCTTCATGTGGTTTTTCATCCTGTTCGCGCTCGTCCATGTTTACATCGTTTTTTATCACGACTACGTGGAAGGTCGCGGCGAAATTTCCTCGATGGGCAGCGGCTGGAAATTCATCGAGAAGGAATATCATCCCATTCTGAAAGACCAGAAACCTGCCGCCCGCGCCAAAAAATAATTTTAACATGCAAACGCGAACCGCCTCTTCTGTCCTCCCTCTTCCCTCAACGGAGAGCGGGATTGAAGGTGAGATTTCTCCGAAGAATTCGCGTCTTGAACCCCTCAACCGACCGGACGTCCGATTTTACCAGGACGCTGGGAGCGTTTCCCCCTCTCCTGGGGGAGAGGGCAGGCTTGTCGCGCCAGAGCGCAGCGGCGGCGGAGGTGAGGGCGGGCTTCCGTCCAACTCCAACTGTCTTCCGGCTCATGGAAAGGGCGGGCTTCCGTCCGACTCCAACTTGTCCCCACGGTTCATGGGGCAGGCGGGCGAGACACTAACATCCACCAAACAAACCAGGCCGCTTATTCTCGGCGTCGGCAATCTCCTGATGGGCGATGAAGGCATCGGCGTCGCCGCCATCCGCCATTTGGAGGAAATGGGCTTTGCCGAACACGCCGAACTCGTGGACGGTGGCACCAGCGGCTTTCATCTGCTCGGCCTGTTTCGCGACCGGCAGCATATCATTCTCATTGATGCCGCCACCGACGGCCGGCCGGCCGGCACGGTCTCGCTCATTCATCCCCGCTACGCCAGTGATTTCCCGCCCACCCTCACCGCGCACGACATCGGGCTTAAAGACCTGCTCGAATCCGCCGCGCTGCTGGGCGATTTGCCCGAAGTGGATTTGATCACCATTTCCATCGCCGACCTCGCTTTGATGACGATGGATCTTTCTCCCGTCGTGGCCGCGGCCCTGCCGCAAATTAGGAACCTGGTTGTCAGTTGCCTTTTTCCCTGACACTGGAAATTCCCGGTCAGAAAATGTCGCCCGCCCGGAAAACGAAATTGAAGTGTGGGCGATGAGGGCATTGCCGTCGCCCAAAAGCCGAATCACCAGCTTGAGTCGGAATTTCACCCGCACTTAATTCGGACTTCGGATTTCTTTCGGATTTCGCGGATTCGGACTTCGGATTTCAATTTAATGCATCTCGAACACCCGCGCCACCAGCAACAGGCTGCCGGCAAAAAACGTTGCGCCGAGAAAAACGCACACCGGGAGAGTGAGCACCCAGGCCAGCAGGAGGTTTCGCAGGGTCGCCATTTGCAGGCCGGATTTGTTGGCCGCCATCGCGCCCGCCACACCGGATGAAAGCACGTGCGTGGTGCTCACCGGCAGGCCGTATTTGTCCGCCAGGCCAATGGTGAGCATCGCAATCATTTCGGCGGAAGCGCCCTGCGCGTAGGTCAGGTGGCTTTTGCCGATTTTTTCACCCACCGTTACCACGATGCGTTTCCAGCCGATCATCGTGCCCAGGCCCAGGGCGAGCGCCACGGCGAACTTCACCCAGACCGGGATAAACTTCGTGGTCTTGTCGAGCGCCTTTTTGTACTTCGCCAGGCCAGCCGATTCGGCCTCGGAAAATCTGTGTTCCTTGTTCAATTTGCCAATGGTTTCCGAGGTGAAATAAATTGCCGCGCGCAAAGAGCCGCGCTGGTTTTCCGGTACTTCGCCCAGGGACTTCCGGCTGGCGATGGCCGGCTCGATTTCGGAGTTTTTTTCCGCCAGCGCGGCAAATACCTGGTCCGAAAACGCCCCGCCGGTTTTGAGGTAGGCGCTGAGGATTTTGCCCGCCGCATCATTTTCCATGGGCGCGGCGCCCGCGTGTTTCTCGATCATGGCGGCGGCGCTTTGCGACATCGTCGTCAATTGACCAAGGGCGTCCGCATTGGTCGAGAGGTCCAGCGCATACATTCCCGGAACGATGCCCACCAGAATCAGCATCAGCAAACCCATGCCCTTCTGGCCGTCGTTGGAACCGTGTGCAAAACTCACACCCGTGCAGGTCAGGCAGAGAATGCCGCGGATCCAAAGCGGCGGCGCTTTTTTGGGGTCCGGCGCGGCATACAATTCCGGTTTGCGCACCAACAACTTGATCAGCAGGAAAAGCAGCGCCGTGCAAACAAACCCGACCACCGGCGAGATCAGCAGCGCCAGGCCCACATCCTGCGCCTTGGCCCAGTTGATGCCGGCCATAATGCCGCCTGAATTCATGATCGAATTCATCATCCCCACGCCCATGATCGAGCCAATCAGCGTGTGCGAACTGGACGCGGGCAGCCCCAGATACCAGGTTCCCAGATTCCAGACAATGGCTGAAATCAACAGGGAAAAACCATCGCGAACCCCGCCGCTGAACCCACGTTCATGACCAGTTCAACCGGCAGCAAACTGATGACCCCAAACGCCACCGCGCCCGTGGACGTCAGCACCCCGATCAAGTTCCACATTCCCGACCAGACCACCGCCACCCAGGGCGGCAAACTGTTCGTGTAAATCACGGTGGCCACGGCATTGGCCGTGTCATGAAAACCGTTCACGAATTCAAACGCCAGCGCCAGCGTCAGCGCCAGAAAGAGGCCCAGCAGTGCCAGGGTATTGAGCGAACCAAATAAATGTTCCATAAGATTTGTGAAATGGAAAGAAATGGCGCGACCGTTGGCCACCATTCAAATGTGACAATTTGGTGACATCAGTGAGCGGCGGGTTGGCCATTGAAGCGGTCATGCAAGCATGGTTTTAAGAAAAAACTGTCCTTTCCCGCGCTGGCCCATAAATATTCCCCCCGTGACACACGCAGAATCTCAAAAACGCCACGCCGAATTGTCCGCCGAAATCCGCCGGCATGACCATGCCTATTATGTCGAAGGCCGGCAGCTCATTACCGACCACGAATACGACCTGCTTTTCAACGAATTGCAAAAGCTGGAAAAGGACTTTCCCGACCTCGTCACGCCCGAATCGCCCACGCAACGCGTCGGCGGCGCGCCCAGCGAGAAATTCACCCGCGTCAAACATCTCGCGCCCATGCTCTCGCTCGACAAGGTCGGGGCCGCCGAACATCCCACCACCGCCGAGGAACCCGACCGTGAAAAGCGCAGCCGCGCCCAGGACGAAAACACGCTGGCCGAATTGCGCGCGTTTGATGCCACCATTCGCAAGCATCTCCGCCGTGATAAAATTCAATACATCATCGAGCCAAAGGTGGACGGCGTCTCCATCGGCGTTCATTACCGGCACGGCAAACTTGCGCTCGGCGTCACGCGTGGCGACGGCACCGAGGGCGACGATATTACGGTGAATCTGAAAACTGTCCGGGCGATACCGCTGGAACTGCGCAGGCCAGCCGTCGCGCCGGTCTCAAAATCCAAAGAAAAAGATTTATTCGAAGGGGACGGTCCGCGCGAGGCCTTTCCTGCCTTGCTCGAAGTTCGCGGCGAGGCTTACATGCCTATAAAAGAATTCGACGCCATCAACGTCAAACTCGCCGCCGCCGGTGAAAAACCATTTCCCAACGCGCGCAACGCCACTGCGGGCGCCCTCAAGCAGCTCGATTCCAAACTCGTCGCCCAACGCCCCATTCGCGCCGTGTTTTACGCCACCGGCGCGGTGGACGGCATCCAGTTCGAGACGCATTCCGAAATGCTCCAGACCCTCGCGCGCTTCGGCCTGCCCATCCAAAAGCTCTGGTGGGTTTGCGATGGCATCGAAGAGGTGCTGAAAATCTACTCGGACAAAATTGTTGCGCATTACGATGAGGACAAGGACCTGCGCCGGCAGTTGCCTTACGAGATAGACGGCATCGTGCTCAAGGTCAACACGCTGGCGGATTGGGCAAAAATTCCCGGCCGCAGCCGCGCGCCGGGCTACGCCATTGTACACAAGCCCGTGCCGTGGATTACGCCGGCTGAAACCGTGCTCAAGGCCATCACGGTTCAGGTCGGGCGCACCGGCGTGCTCACCCCCGTGGCGGAACTGGAACCGGTCTTTGTGCAAGGCTCCACGGTTGCGCGCGCCACCCTCCATAACGAGGACGAAATTCGCCGCAAAGACATCCGCATTGGCGATACCGTGGTCATTCGCAAGGCCGGCATGGTGATCCCCGAAGTGGCCGAGGTGGTCAAAACCAAACGGCCCGCCGGCGCAAAGGAATTTGACCTGTTTGCGCACATCGGCGGCAAATGTCCCGCCTGCGGCGGCCCGATTGCCAAAGAAAAGATGTCCGGCGGCGACACCGACGAAGTCGCGTGGCGCTGCCAGAACATCGCCGGCTGCCCGGCGCAACTCATGCGGCTGGTGGAATACTTCGCGCAACGCAAGGCGCTCGATCTCGAATCCCTCGGCGGCATCGTTGCGGAAAAATTGGTCGAACGCGGTCTCGTCAAGGAACCGCTCGATTTGTTTGATTTGAAGCTGGAGCCGCTGGGCAAACTGAATCTCGGCACGGACGACGAGCCGCGCATTTTCGGCGAAAAGAACGCCAAGAAAATTCTCGATGCGCTTCAACGCGCCAAGACTGCGCCCCTGTCGCGCTGGCTCTTAGCGCTTGGAGTGCCTAGCGTTGGAGAAACGACCGCATATCAATTGGCACAACTCCACAAGGACATTGAAGAAATTTCACATTCAGAAATTTTGAAACAGTGCCTTTTGCTCTACGAAAAAGTGGAGGAAGCAAAAACTTTAAGCCCAGATTCGACGACTAACATGGGACCAATACGCAGGGAGCGAATCGACAAAGAAAAAATATTAAAGTCAGAAACAGATGGTGCAAAAAGGCAACAACTGAAAACCGAAGTCGAACTTTTATCAGTGAAAGAAAGAGAGGAATGGAAGCAACGAATTGAGCAGCAAAGCAAGGTGAATGAGCAAATTGAAGAACTCGTCAAACATCTTCAAAAAGCCGGCGTCGTTCTTAAGATTGCAAGAAAGAATAAAATAAAAAAAGAAAGCAAAGAATTGGCTCCGCCGATATTGGAAGTCACCGCTAACATTGAACTGGAGGGCGCTCGCAACCTGCTCCGTTTTTTTGAATCTTCAGTTGGAAAGAAAATTCTCAAACGCTTGAGTACTCTCAACATCCATCCTCTAGGGTCAGTCAGAAAACCGCAAATTGAAGTGCAAGTATTCGCCGGCAAAACTTTTGTTCTCACAGGCGCATTGCCAACTTTGTCACGCGATGAAGCCTCGGCGCTCATCCGCGGTGCCGGAGGCAATGTGACCGGTTCGGTCAGCAAGAATACAGATTTCCTTCTCGCCGGAGAAGATGCAGGTTCAAAACTGGATAAGGCAAAAGAACTCGAAGTAAGAATTCTGTCAGAAAAAGAATTTTTGGATATACTTGGTTCAGAACCAAAGTCTCAAGTAACCGATAAGCAAATACAGAAAGAATTGCTTTAAGATGGGCGTGCAAGAAACAAAAACCTATTTGTTGAAGCCTTTCAAGACTTCAGCCAAGCTCGAATCTTCAAGCCAGATTCGTACTTCCAAGGAGATACTGGATGATCCCGCTCCCGAAGTTGTGTTTGAAGGACGCTCCTTTTGTTTCACTGGAGTTTTCGTTTTCAGCGATGGCGACCGGGAACAATGCGAAGCCGCCGTTAGAACGCGCGGCGGTTACTGTTATGAACGCCCAAATCGAGACTTAAATTACTTGGTGATCGGTACATTCGCGGAACCAGCTTGGGCGTATAAAACTTACGGCAGGAAAATCGAAACCACACTTGAGTTGAAAAACACTGGTGCGACTTGCAAAATCATTTCAGAAAAACTTTGGACTTCGTCCGTCAAAGAAATTCCACAACTGCCAAAGGACCAGCAGACCACATTTGAACACCAAACCAGAAACCACCAGATTATCCATTTGCAGCAGGAACTTCAGCGGATGCAGGACAATCAAAGAATTTTAATGGATATTTTGAAACTGGAAATTGACCCTGCAATTTTTAGAAAGCTCAATGAAAGGCTCTGTGAGCTGGGCATCAAACCGCAAAACGAGAAAGTCAGTGTCGCCGCGAAGGCGGCCGGCGCTTTTGCCGGCCGGACATTTGTCCTCACCGGCACGCTGCCCACGATGTCGCGCGAGGAAGCCACGGCCAAGATCGAAGCCGCCGGCGGCAAGGTCAGCGGCAGCGTGAGCAAAAAAACCGATTTTGTCCTGGCCGGTGCCGAAGCCGGTTCAAAACTGGAGAAGGCCCGGCAGTTGGGCGTGAAAATTTTGGACGAGCCCGAATTTTTGAAGCTGTGCGGCAAAGCATAGGAAGGAGCGCGGGCGGCCCGCCCGCGAGTTCCAAAAATGATGTCAAACGATGAAAATAGAAATCCGCCAACGGCAAGGTCACCGGCAGCGTGAGCAAAAAACCGATTTTGTCCTGGCCGGTGTCGAAGCCGGTTCAAAACTGGAGAAGGCTCGGCAATCGGGCGTGAAAATTTGGACGAGCCCGAATTTCTGAAGCTGTGCGGCAGAGCATAGGAAGGAGCGCGGGCGGCCCGCCCGCGAGTTCCAAATTGGCTTGAGAGTCGTCCGTGCGTCGAGGCAACCTGAAGGTCGCGTTCCGGTCACGGCATCGGTTGGCCCATAGCGTCAATGTAGCAGGCAGTGGCCAAAATCCAACGGTCGCTTGTCGGCGTCGGCGCTATAGTGCGCGAACACATGGTAAAGCCGCCGCCAGCAAGGTCAGCGGCAGCGTGAGCAAAAAACCGGTTTTTTTCGCTCGCGCGCTTTGCTATCTTCCCTCGATCCTCCATCCTCTTTTGGTTGCCGCTTGGCCGCCCCCGCGCCTTTGCGTTAAAAGTCTGTTGCCCCTCGATCTTGCCCCTGCGATGTCCGGGGCAACATCTCACCATCCCCGCGTCTTTAAAGGCGTTTCCCCTCATGCCCCAACAAGGCGTTGCCCCTTTTACATAGGGTATGAGTTTAAAAAAACAAAAAACCATTCAACGAAGTCCACAGGCATCCACGGCCAGCCCACCGGCTTCCAACTTTGAAGAAATCAAGTCGTTGCTCCAGGAACTGGCGGCGGAAACCGAAGAATTCAAACGCGCCGCCGGCGGTTCCATCACCGATGTCATGGCCGACTGGGTGGCATCGCAATATCTGCTCGCCCTGCGCCAGGAACTCGCCGTCCTGCCCCAAGGCCCCGAACGCTTCAAGCTGTTGCGGCACGCGTCCGGCGATGTCGCCGCCCTCCAGCGCGGCGGCCATCGGACCGCCCAACTGCACCTGGACCGCGAAAAGCTCGAACTGGACCGGCAAAAATTCAAACACCTCACCGCCGCCGCGCAATCCGAAACCCGAAAAATGCGCGACCCCAAACTCCCATTGAGCGACGAAGACCGCCGGGCCATCGTGGACAAAGTGGACATAATCATGGGCCTCAAATAACCACCCCGATGAAGAAGCTTGTAGGCGACGTCAGGAGTGCTTGGTAGCCCTCACCACCTTCTCTCCTCACTCGCCGGGGATCGGATTATTCACCACCCCCATGAATAAAATGGACCCGGTGTTCATGTCCGAAATCACAAAGAAAAACGGCCGGTCCAATACCAGCACGAATGGGTTGTTTTCAGGCATCATTAGGAATTGCGCGGACATGTTCATGGTGGTCACGGCGGCGGCTTCCGTGCCTTCCTCGTTTACGTCCACAAAACTTTTCTGTTTCACTTCGCTGATGGACAGGGGTTCATCGGCGATGCCGGAGAAATCCGCGTGGATGTCAAAGGCGCTCTTCATGCCCAGGCTTTGCAGCGGCCCGTTGAGGTCCACCTGGTATTCGATTTTGAATTTGGGCAGCGTCACCGAACCCTCCCGTCTGGCAAAACCGGATTGGATGTCCTTTTCCCAGGTCTGACCGGCCATAAATTCGCCCAGCAATGTCTGCGGGTTGGAATTGGTTTGCGGCAGATACAATTCCATCTGCAAGCCGCCCCGGTAAGGCAGTTTCACCGCCTGAAAATCCGTGGTTTCCTGATATTGGAAATGGCCGGCCTGCATCATCATCGGCGTCAGCTTTGACTGGCCGTTCGCCAGATGAAAATAACGCGGCTGCGTCTGGTCCTTTTTGAAGGGAACGCTCCACTTGCCCTTGAAATAAATGGCATTGGCCAGCACCAGGCGGGTGAGCGGCGGAAACGGAAATTGGACCACGTCCTTGATTTTGCCCCGGGTCTGCTGGTCGGCCCAGTCATTGATCGTTTGCGCGGCCTGCGGCTGGCCAAAATCCACCTGGCCGAACCCGGCCCGGAAGAACGTCCGGTTGTAATCATAAAAGGCGGGCTTCAAATGATAGCCCTGCTGCACCCAAAGCCCGTTGGCCAGGTTCAACGTCACGTCCCGGTGGCCGGCAAGCTGCCGGTCCAGCGAC
>Ga0181520_10011711_pt1 | contig 11452 bp, 8 predicted proteins | sample PEATcosm2014_Bin_29_FD_132451 | JGI IMG/M metagenome (GOLD analysis project Ga0181520, IMG submission 132451) | Peatland microbial communities from MTU Mesocosm Facility, Houghton, MI, USA - PEATcosm2014_Bin02_30_metaG | ecosystem: Environmental > Terrestrial > Soil > Wetlands > Peat | place...
AACCTCACGCGAGGTCTTTGAAATCCGAATATGCGTTGCTTTACGGTGTAAGCCGCCGCAAAGCGTAAAATTCGACGCGCACTGTCTTGGCGACTAGCCGGCTTAGCTGGCTAGAACTAAGAGATTCGCATGGCTTTTACAAAAGCGAAACCTCCTTGGTTTACCGGCCTGGACGGGGCCGGTCGGCGTTAATGCGAGCGCTCGTAAGCTCGCTTGCCGAAGAAGCTGTCGCCTTTAGGCGACAGAGTCGTCACTCCATCCAGGAACCATCGCAAAGGGAACCCTCAAAAGTATAATTGAGAGTATGGGCATTACAATAGAGCAGTTTAATAAAATGGTTTAATCTTTTGCGTTGTCTGGGATCAGACAATCTCGGGATCATCTTGATGCGCGCATCGCTGATAATCCGTCAGCCATTATTTTCCCGCCGCCTAGAGATTAAGCGATCCATCGCGGGGACGCCCGTAGCCACCCAATTCTCCAGTTGGGCTATACTCGGCAGCCGGGCCTCCCGGCAACAGCCAACACAAAACTACTTTTCCCCTTTTCTAAGCATAATCGGATGCACCGGGCAGCCAATTATGCGGCCATACCTGGAAACTTTTTTGCTTCTCGGCGGACAAGCCTGCATTAAACTTCCGCAGTAGGCACAGTTGCCAACCTGATTAGGCGCGCCGGCCTACCAGTTCGCAAACATCCCGCCACCCCAAAGCAGCGAAACAAAAATCGCCGCCAGGATAAACGTAAACCAAGCTTCTTTCCAGCCCACGGGCTCAGCGTGAGAAACGCCATTGAAATCCCCTTGCAGCATCTGTAAAAACAGCAGCGCAAGCCACACAAACAAGATGATTCGGCAAAAGGTTTTCACTGTGTGCTCCCAAAGCTGACGTTTAGGAAGTTATTGTGCTCCCCATCGTGCCAGTTAATGTCGCCTGCATTCTGCGCCCAATCCACATTGATGCACCCAGCCGTTCCGTCGCAGCCAATGCAGAAGCTCAAAACCGTGTTGTCGCTAACGGAAGCTGTCGTTACGGTAGCCAAGACCCACTTCGAGAATTGAGCGGTATTGGCATTATAAGTTCCAGAGCCAGTCGAGCCATTGAGCGTGAAGGTTGATCCCGGGGAAACGACAGTTATTTGGAAAGTTCCATTTAAAGCTGTCTCGCCAGTGCCGCCAGAGATGGTTATGAAGTCTCCCGTCGAAAGAGTATTCCCGGCGACGGTGCATTGAATAGGAGTGGCTGAATTAGCCGCAGAGATAGTGCCCGTTACAGGAGTGAATGAAACCACACTCGTATCAGTTGAAAGACCAGCGTTATAGTTAGCCCTTTCAATGATACGCGGATTGTTGCCTGTGTAAGCCGCGCCAATGGGGTCGGTGGAAACCGAGGTTCTCACATAGCAGGAAACGGTGTATGTGTTGCCCGATGAAACTCTAGCCTGTTGATTTGAGCTATGCAGCGTACCTGCGGCTACGCCACCAGATGAAGCCTGATTTGGAATACACTTCTCGGAGTAGCCACCCGCCCGCGTGATGGCGGAATCGTTGAGACAGTTGCCCTCGGGCTGTATTTTATAGTAAGAGCCTGTGGTTTGCTGATATTTGGAAAAGCCCAAATAGGAGCCCGTGTTCAAGCTCGACTGATTAGCCACTTGAGTGGGACTGTATAAGTAACAATTATAAAATTGCGCCGTCGCAAAACATTTGCCTCCGATATAGGTAAAAATGTCCCCACTGGCGTGAGTTTGATTCTTGCCAAAATTACAGTTTATAAAAACAAAATTGCCGGAACTTGTCGCGTCTCCAACGGTGTTATTTGTGCTAATTAACCACCCGCTTGGCTGTAGCAATCCTACGCCCGCGTCAAAAGAGCAGGCATTGAAGGTGATATTGGCCGCTCCAGGCATGTAAATTCCCCCGCCACTATTCCCCCAGACGCTACACGATGATATCGTAACGTCGCTAGTGTAGGGGACAACGCCATTGCTGATGCCATACTGATTGCGCCAAAACGAACTAGAGCTGACCGTCCCGCCTGTAACATACGCCATATCCAAGCCATAGGCAGAACAGGAGTGACCCACCAATCCTGAGACAGTTCCATTTATTGCTTGCGCCCGGTCTCCATTATTATCAAACAGTATCGCATAAGCCACCCCCGCAACATTACAATTGGTTAATGTTATAACTGGACTCCCCGAATTGCCTATTATTATTCCACTCGCACCCGGACTATATACTATAAGGTTGTCACTACAGGTAAAACTTCCGCCGTTGACAAAGTTATAGAACGCACTAAATATATTATAACTAACATTGTTGGACGTCGTAATAGCCCCAGTAGTTAATGCTCCCGTTACCTGTATACCATAACCCGTAGACGCATCATAATCGTGCATAGAGCAGTATTGCATGGTAAAGGGCGTGGAAGTTTGCGCACTGTATATTCCCTGTTTGGTTGTAGTCGCGCTTCCTCCTAAATAATAGAACTCAGTCCATGTCATATTGGTGGTCGCGGTTGCGGAAAAGGAAACATATGCCTCGTAGGTGGAAGATTCCCCGCGAATAACAAAATTGCGCGTCAAATCGCCACACTCACCAACCACATTTGCAATGGCTGTAGTCCCTCCGTGAGGGTATAGCAGGGGTTGACTCAGTGTTAGTGTGGCTCCGCTTGCCGCACCATTCAGGGTTTGTGTCTCGCAATGTGAAATCGTCTGATCGGTAGAGGCAAAGCACAATTCGTCGCCGTTTAAAAATCCCGTTGAGACGGCGGTTGTGGCTGTCAATTGAGTCCACAGTTGGCCAGAATTGGCGGTGTAGGTGCCAGAACCCGTCACTCCCGTCAATCCGACAGTAGTAACGTTGGAAGCCGTCGAAGCCGAAGAAACCTGGTACGCCCCATTGATAGCCGTGTCGCCAAGAGCGCCAGAAACCGCAACGTAAGAATTAACAGCAGGAGCACCCCCGGAAATAGCGGGAGTTACTGTGATGGTTGCGGGAGGCCCATTAGAGGTGACGGCGGTAATCGTGTAGGGAAACCAAGCCGTTCCGCCAGAGACGTAGGCTCCATTTCCCGCAACTGGAGTAGTTCCCGCAGTATTAGAGGCAAGCCCGAATGTGGTGGTTGTCGGAACGGGCGAAGTGGCTACATACCAATTGCCGTTTGCGGCCGTGTTGCCTGTCACGTTGCCAATGATAACCTGAGAACCAGCGGAAGGCGCGAACGCCAGTGCAGAGCCTAACGTAATCACAATTGGCGAGGCGTTTGTCGCTCCAGTAATGGCTTCTGTTACAGGAGGCAGCGGATAGTCTGTCGCCAGGGTTGTCCACGTTGCGCCACCAGAAAAATTGTATCCTTGGCTATAAGTAAAACTTCCATTATTTCCAATCAATCCATACTGGCTACTTGTGGAGCCTTCATTAAAGGCGCAAATACACTTCACCGGATTTGCGTTGACTCCCCCCGACAAGGCCACCGCTCCTGTGACGCCAACAGGGATGCCCCCCGTGAAGGTGCCGAGCCCCCAAACGTTGATGTTGCCAGCGAATTGCTCGTAACAGGTGGAGTAAACATACGTGCCGCTTCCGGCGCCATAAGTGCCGTTCCCGGTGGAGCCATTCAGCGAAAACGTGGTTCCGGTGACGTGGGTTACGGTCCAAATGCCGTTGGCCGCCGTATTGCCGGTAGCCCCTGAAATGGTGACCGTGGTCCCCGTGGCGGGCGCGCCGCTAGCCACAGTACAGACAATCGGTGAGGCATTGGTCGCCGCTGAAATTGAGGTCCCGGAAAGACCGGACGACGAAGTTGGAAACGCAAAGGTCCCATACGCGCCAATGTCGAGGGTCGTGTGTGTAATGGAAGTCCCAGTTGAGGCCGAGGCCGAAGCCGTGAAACTATTGGCGACCGCCGAGGTGCTCCAGTCGTCAGCCGTAACCGTATAAGGCGTATTCGTGGCCGGAGCGGTCAAGGCCCCGACGACGTACATGAAATCAACAGCCGCCAAGGTGTGCGTGGCGGTTAGCGGCAGCAGCCTCGTCCAATTGCTCGCCGTGGTATCTCTGTAAAAAGACGGCATGCCAGTGGTCGCCGTTGTGTAAATGCCAATTCTATTGATGCCCGCCGTTCCCGTCCCCGTGTAGGTGTAGGGAAATTTAAAATAAATCCAACCCTGATTGCCGCTCGCTGGAATATCGGTTTCATTCACCGTAGTCATACACTGCTGACCAGGAGTGCCATTGCTGGCGACGTGATTCCAAATTCCAGTATTGGCATTGGCATTCCCGGACCCGGTTATGCCTTGCAATGAAAAGGCGGATGCGCCTGTCTTGGTTATCTGACAAGTGCAATTTGCCACGATAGCGCCGGCCCCAGTGACTCCGCTAATGGAAACCCAATCATTGGTATTCATGTTATGAGGGGCTGTAGTCGTGACCGTTAGGGTCCCGGACGAGTTTATTACCGAACTTATATTGTTTGTTGTGGCTGCCGTGTCATAAAGTAGCACGGTTATCGTATGGGAGTTATCGGTTCCCTGAGCGCCGTAAAGCATCGCTCCTTGCACCACATCGCTTACGGTGACGGTAAAAGCGGTGCAGAAGCCCACGGGCAACGCGGTGGTGCTGTAGGCCGTTAAGATTGTGGGATTGGCGAAGGATGTTTGCTGCGCCGTCGCCCCGGTCTCAGTTAGCAGCCAGGCTCCGCTGGCGGAGGTATTATTGCTGCCGTTGTTGATGACGGAAACAGCCGTGGCCCAGACCGGAGCGGAAAGAAGTAGGGCTAAGGCTAAAAGTATTTTTTTCATTGGTTAAATCCCTAACGTTAAGGCAGTTGAACATAGGGTCACATTTGCCGTTAAAATAACGGAAATGCCTAGAGAGTTTCCGTAAAGCTCGTAAGCCTTGCCGTCGCTAGCCACGCAGCAGAGCAAGCCCTTATAGGCGAAGATGCTGCCCTTAACGTTGAAGGCCGGGGCATCCGTAAGAACCGAAGGGGTAATACTGCCATCTAAGCCGATGGACAGGGTTCCCGAATTAGCGGCTATGGAAAATGAGGCCGAAGGGCGAGTGCATTGCGCCGGATCGGGGGCCGCGATGATATCACCAAGGCTGAAGTTATTTCCCTGAGACAGGGCTAAGCATTGGCCCGAGCTTAGCGTAAAGCACAGTCCACCATTGTAAAAGAAAGTCGCCCCAGCGGTGGCGATGGGCAGACTCTGATTATAGACCATGGTGAGGGTGACATTGCCGCTGGCGTCAACGGTAGGCTTGTCAGGAGCAATCTGCGCGATGTCTTTTGATTTTGTTTTGATCAGTTCCCTGGAGGTCCCCTTGGCCGGCCGTGGGCTTTCCCGCCTGGAAGCAAAGACAACCGCACCCACGATCAGTATGACCGCTATGGACGTATAGAAAAATGACGTTTTTTGCATGCTTACCTCACTGGTAGTTGATGACGATGTTAATGTACGTGCAGTTCGTACAGGAGTTGACGTTAAACAGCAGACAGTCGCCCAGGTTGAGCGTAGTTGACGTCCAACCTGAAGGCGTAGTCGTCGAGATCGTTCCCGATGTAAGTGTTGGGAAATTGCCGCTCCCGACGATGGATTGCGCCGAGCTAGTAGGCTGCGCCCCGGCCGCGCGCCAGATGTCGATGACAGCCGAGCCCGTGGGCGTGGCCGTGATGACAATGCTGGTGATCGTTCCAGTGGCGGGAACGTAAGCCAGTAGTGCCTGCGTATTGGTGGCCACTACATTGCCGAGGCCGGTAAAGGTTATGGAGTAAAACTTATTGGCCGCCGCCCCCTGCGGACCCTGGGGGCCAGAAGGGATGATGTAGGCCGAGTTGCTGGCAAAAACTGGCGAGGCCAGTAGTAAAAGGAGAAGAAAAATCTTTTTCATGGTTAATAATTCTCCCTCCAAGTGATTCCGGCGTTAATCGTGGAAGTTCCGGTCGTGGCCGTACCCGCAATCGTTAAAATATCCTGATCTCCGGCCGTGCCGGTATAAGCACGTGCCAATTGAAGGATAGTATTGGTCATGGCGTCCAAGGGCACCTTTTGCCCGCCGTTATTGCTGACCCAGTAGCAATCAATAAGGGTTCCCCCGGACATGGATGTGGCGGCCAAATCAACCTGCCCCGCGCCTCCGGGGTTGACCGCAAAAGTTGCCCCGGAAAGCGTAGGCCGAAAGACCAGGGAGATTAGGGCTGGATTGGAACCGCATAAAAAGGCGTATGATAGCGGAATAAGCGCCGCCCGGTTGACATTACTAAAAACCGCCGAGCCAGAATTAGCGTTATACGACCCGCTGCCGGTTGCGCCGGTCAAGTATATGGACGTGGTGGTGGAACTAGCGCCCACAACCCAGGTCCCGTTTATCGCCGTATCTCCAGTCGCCCCGGTGATGGTAACCGGAGCGCCTACATAGGCCGCCAACTGAGCGGCGGTGAGGGGCGTGGAGATGGTTACGACCGCGGGCGGCCCGTTTGCCGAAACTGCTGAAATGGTGTAGCTGGTGCCATTGCCGCCGTAAACATGGGAGAGGCGCAATGATATTATCGGCGTGATGCTAGTTCCCACCGAAACCCCGGCGGAAGCCGTGGCGGCGGCATACGTCGGGCCGAGATCGGTGCTATAGCCACCTTCAGTGGTCACCGTGGAGCAGGTCTGTTTGAGAGTGTAATTGGCCGTCCCGCCCGAGGTGTTAATAACTTCGCACCTCAAGGGCAGGTTGGCGGTCTGCATGTAAACGGTGGTGTTGGAGCCGAGATTGGCCCAGTAAAATTCGTGGCAGTAGTAATTGACGCCGTTGACGTTAATACCCATGCGCACCCTACCCATGCCGAGCCATTGTAAGTCTATGATAAAAATTTGAGACAAGGCCGGGTTTATGGTAAGGCCCGACGGCCCCGTGCCGTTCATCTTGTCTATATTCCAGGACGCCTGCGAGACCAGGGTGTCCACCGCCGCGCCAGAGGTGTAGGACCTCTGGCCTACTTGCAGCGTCGTGCCATTCATTTGAAAAAATATACCATTCTGCGCGTCATAGTAGCCCAGGCGCTTGACCACTCCCGCGGCGCAGGCTACGCCACTATCCAATACCCCGGTCATTATCACCAGCTGGCTCTTGCCGGGCTGATAGCGAAAATACCTGTACGTTTGCCTGGCTACCGAGGTAGTGTTAGCCCCGGCCGCCAAACTGATGCTGGATTCATTGGCGAGCCAGGTTTCGGTGCCCTGCGAGCCAGTGGACACGGGCTGAAAGGTTTGCCAAAATAGAGGCTGGTCGCTGTATTGGTACTGGCAATCAAAGACGGTGACCGGCTCCGAGCAGCGCAGCCGCGCAAAGGCGTCCAGGTTGCTGTCCGAGAAAAATGATGGGTTGTACGCCGCAAACGCGGAAGACGAAAGCAGGCACAGTAAAAACAAAAACTTCTTAAGCATCTCGGTTTCCTCCTTAGATTATCCACCAATTCGTACCATCTGAAATGAAAGTGTAAGATGTCAGCGCCGACATGGCGATGGAAGCGTAGGTATCAATGGTCCCGCCGGCCGAGGTGACGGTGACGACATTGGCTGACGTATCAATGCGCTTGATGACGTAGACTGTGGATGTCGCCCCAACGGCTGTGGGAAGCTGTATGGTAAAAGAGCCGGTTGTGGCATTGGCTAAAACCGCTCCGTTGGCCGTGGTCATATTATATCCGGATGTCACCGTGGTTATATTTTGATAAGGCGAATGCGACGTGGCGCCAATGACGATGCCAAGAAAGTTTATGACATTTCCACTGGTGGCGCTATCCGCGATAAGGAGCGGCTTCCAAATATGGCCGACAGCGGTGGGGGCCGTGGTTGTGAGCAACCCAGGGGTCGCATCCGATAGAAAATACACCGAGCCGGCCGTCAAGCCGGACAACCCCGTGATCTCGCCGGATAAGACCGCCGTAAAGGGATTGCCGGAAGCGCCAACGATGCCATATACTTCAGCATCGGCGGCATTGTCCGCCAAGGCCAATGCAAATGTGCCCGCATTATCCACTACGACTTGCCCAGGAGAAAAGGCCTGCGTTTGAGTGACCGGAATGTAAACCTGGCTGCCGGGGCCAGTATCACCTTTGGCGCCAGTCGCCCCCGTTGCTCCAGTAGCGCCCACGGCTCCAGTAGCTCCCGTAACACCAGTCGCCCCGGTTATTCCTGTAGCTCCAGTTATGCCTGTGGCGCCAGTTACGCCGGTCACCCCGGTTGCGCCCGTGCTTCCGTTAGCGCCGTTGGCTCCCGCTGGACCTGTTGCGCCGGTGGACCCCGTAACGCCTGTGGCGCCTGTGTTCCCTTGAGCGCCTGCCGCGCCCGTTGCACCAGTGGCTCCGGTTATTCCTGTAACCCCTGTGGCGCCGGTCGCTCCCGTCGCTCCGGTCCTTCCGGTGTAGCCAGTGGCTCCCGTGGCCCCCGTCGTTCCAGTTGCGCCCGTAGCGCCGTTTGATCCGGGCGGCCCCGTACACCCCGTTGCGCCCGTCACTCCGGTTGTGCCAGTAGCCCCGGTATATCCAGTTGCCCCAGTGGCCCCGGTCGTGCCCGTAGCTCCAGGTGAGCCAGCGTTTCCGGTTGGTCCCGTGGGTCCGGTGGCCCCGGTGGTTCCCGTAGCCCCAGAGATTGCCGCCCAATAAGGCCCAGTGAGACCCTGCGAAAGGAACTGGCCAATGATTCCCGGAGGAACCACGGCGGTGGACTGATTGGTTGGATCTTGCGTGAAAACCTGCTGCTCGGCATGGCAGCTCAGCGCAAATAGCATGAAGAAGATTACCGCCAGCAGCTTTTGCATCGTTAGCTCGCAATCATCCAATTAACCGTGCTCGCATCCGTCGCGCTCGAAGAATGGATAACAAATGAAACTCCCGCCATGATCGAGGCCGTGGGTACACTCAAAAACCCAATGAGGCCCGCTGTTGTATTATAGCTTACCAGGATAACGGAGTTGGCGGCAACCGTCGGCGCGTTAACGGTAACCGTTCCGCCAACAAGAGTGGCCGTACCCTTAACGCTTGAGCCGCCGCCCGCGGAGGAAATAATGCCGGAGCTGCTGGTTGTAATGGTCACGCCATCGCCGGCCAGCGGAACCAAGTTGCCTCCGGACAAGGATGACGGCCCTGTCACATTATCGTAAATGTCGAGGTGGTAGAAGCAATCCGTATAAGTCCCGCCTGGATTTTCATAGATGCCATACTTCTGATAGGGCGTATTGAGCAAGGCGACATCATTGCGGTCGCCGCTGCGGCCCCGGAGATTCAAATCCGCGCAGATGCCTTCAATGGAAAAGCCGCTATAAACGCCTTTTCCCGTGCCGATGTTGTCGGACGATGAATTCCAGTGCGCGTAAGCATTAAAGAAATGACAATCGGCGCAAGCGTTGAAATGGAAGCCGTCGTAGGCATTGCGCTCCGCCTTGACCTCCGTGCCTTGAATGTCCAGGCAGTTTTGAAAATAAAAGCCATGCCCGGCCCCATCGGTGGCGCCGCAGCTCGTGAATCTGTCGCCTTCGGAGCCGACGAAGTAAAATGAAGCCGCGTTGCCGGAGGTTCCGCATGAAATGGCGTCGCAGCAGGTGTACTTATTGTCGCTCGAACCGCCCTGCTCCGAAAACCCATAGCCAGGATTGGCGACCGCGCGGCAATTATAGATATCACAGCCATTGGTGAAGTAGACATAAAAAGCCAAGCTGCAATTGGTGGCCAATAAATCCCGTAGCTGCACGTCTTCGGCGTCAAAGAGGTAAACGCCATAAGCCCCATTGCCGTTTAAAGTCATGCTGCGCACGGCTTGTCCGCTCGTCCCGCTTATCAGTATCAAAGATGTGCCGAGAGGCGGCGCTGCCGTGCGCAGCAAGGTTGTCAGCGTGGTCCCCAAGCCCTGGAAAACCACGTTGGAAGGAATGGTTTGCGTATTGGTTAAGTATGTCTTGGCGTCGAAAAGCACGATGCCGCCGCCATGCGCCACGGCGGCTGCCGTCGCGGCGGCGATAGCTGCGGTATCATTGGTGATGCCATCGCCCACGGCGCCATAAAGCCCCACTGGGAATATTCCCGGAAGAGAAGCGCCTGAGGTCGAAATAGTTCCATCTGGATTATTGATAATGGTAATGCCATCGGCGGCTGGCGCGAAGGAGGTTACAAGCGCCTGAAAGCCGGCGATACTGATGAGCACGGTGTCGTTGCCATGCCCTATCCCCGTAAGCGTGATGGAATAGAGATGCGCGACATTAGTTACCAAGACTGGAAAAATAAAGCTTTGAGAGTCGCTTTTGGCTGTAGATGATGCCAAGCCCTTTAAAATGAAGACATCCAGCTTAGCAGTATTATCGTACAGGGATACGGCAATAGACTTAACCCCGTCCTTTACGGCTGCGCGAAAGGAAACGTAAACGTAATATTGTCCAGGATTGCTGAAGCTGAACTTGGTTTCAGTGGCGTCTACAGCCACGCCAGCGGCAAAGATAGCGCTGGCGATGGGGAAATTTACCGGCGAGTTTCCGATGACGGTGGATTGGTTGGGGCCGTTAAAGATCGCGTGAGCCATGCAATCACCCGGTTACAAGGTCTGCCAAAACTTCGCCTCTGCGGCGTAGGAATCCGTCAAAGCTTTTGGCAAAATGGTCTTCCAATCCGCATTTGACATTTCAACCTTGGGCCGGATGTCGTGCAGACCCTTGTAGATGTGGATGAGATCATCCTCTTTGGTGATCTGCTGGACATTATCAAAGTCGTGCTGAAACTTGGGCTCGCCAAGGAAATCATAAAGGGTGGCCAGCGCCGCGCTTGGGTTTCTGGTGAGGTTTTCGTAGTCCACGAACAACATATTCTTGCGCCAGCCCCGCTGCACGGCATCCTTGATAGCCGTGATGGGAACGCCCACAACCCCGCCCTCAACCATCAGTAGATTGGCGCAGCGGCCTTCGGTGGTCTTGGCACGGAATGGCGTCGCCTTCTCATCTGGATGTGGACGCGAAGAAATGGTTTTCCGATGGAGTTTTTCAAAGCTCGCCAGGATTTCACGTATATCCCGCACAGTGCAGATAATCAGAGGCTCACACCCCAGAGCCTCTTTAAGCAGCTCCAGGCAGCCTTCCCAGCCCCGAGATTTGTCGATGACGATCTTATCCGCCGGAACGTCGGAGTAAAATCCCTCCATCAGCCCGCGAACGGTTTGAGAAACTTTCTGGTCGATCAGGCCATCCCCCATGGCCTTCATGGCGGGAAGCTCCCAGACGCGCGTCTTAACGGCCTGGACTAGATCAATCAACCCAGAGGTTCCCGTGACATGAAACTTGGGGTTTTGGCCCAAGATATTCAACAGCAACGTGCTGCCGGAACGCGGCAGTCCTGAAACGAAAAACATCTTACGCATTAAATTTTCGCCCTTCCGCTCCTCGTGTTTTCCACCACTTAACTGCCGGCTACTG
>Ga0181520_10011716_pt1 | contig 11449 bp, 7 predicted proteins | sample PEATcosm2014_Bin_29_FD_132451 | JGI IMG/M metagenome (GOLD analysis project Ga0181520, IMG submission 132451) | Peatland microbial communities from MTU Mesocosm Facility, Houghton, MI, USA - PEATcosm2014_Bin02_30_metaG | ecosystem: Environmental > Terrestrial > Soil > Wetlands > Peat | place...
AAGAGACAGGGTGCACGGGGTGCACGCTCCGGCCGAGACGGTCGTGTCGAACATGATGCCCGCACCTTCGGCAAAGCGACCATTTGGTGCGACGGCGATCGCCCGGTTGCCGGTCACGACGCTGTTGTTCAGGTTAAGGGCACCTTCCTGCGTGTATATACCGGCGCCGTCGGCGTCGCTTGCTAGAGGTCCCCCCGCCTCGTTGTCGCTGACAATCGTGTTGTCAACCGTCAGGATGCCCCAGTTGTCGATACCGCCTCCGCCGCCCTGGGCGAATTGGCAGTCCTGGGTCCCACATGAGAAGCCTGCATCGACCGATGTGGTTGGTGCGGCGGTGTTGTCTGTGATGACGCTGTTGCTGACGGTGAGGGTTGCGCCCGTGGCGAAGTCCTCGGTCGGCGGGATGAAGATGCCGCCCCCGTACGCGATCACCCCCTCCTCTCCCACATAGGCCGTTGATATCGGGCTCGAATTCGTTACGCCGTTGGTGATCGTTACGCCGGTAATCGAGACGGACGGCTCAAGCGTGGCCGTGAAGCTCCCGACGGTGATTACCGGACCGCCGCCGCTGATAATCGTTCTTTGAGCACCGGCACCGTTGAGCATCAAGTTCTCATCGATCGTGAATCCGCCGAAGTAGGTGCCAGGGCCGACGCTGATGGTGTCGCCATTGCTTGCAGCTGCGATTGCAGGAGCGATCTGGGTGTAGGCACAGCCCACCTGGCATACCGTCAACGTCGCAGCCGACGCCGACGTTGCGGCCGTCAGCGATACAAAGGCAGAGCCCACGAGAAGTGACAGAGCCCCGCCAGCACGGAACAACCGACGCCTTCTCCCCTCTCGGAGGCTGATACTGGCATTGGACACGATTGATTCCCCCCTCACCGTACGGGAGCCGCATCCCTTTGAGCGTCAATCGGGCATGAGTCTCCTCTTCGCAAGTTGGTAAGTATGCGAACCTCGCCTCGCAACTCCCTGGAGAAAAGCTGAACAGCCTGGTTAAATCGCTGAATGCACTTTGCCGTGCTTGGTCCCTTAGAGGTGGTGGAGAACGGACGTGCGGTGCCTTTGGGGGGCCGCAAACAGAGAGCGGTTCTGGCGATGCTGCTCCTGCAGGTCGATCAGCCCATGTCCAAGGAGACGCTGATTGAGGGAATCTGGGGCGAACAGCCCCCGGCCTCCGCTTCGGAGACCCTGGACACCTACGTCTACAGGCTTCGCCGGCTTCTCGGCGCGGACCGCCTGGAGAGGCGACCCGGGGGCTACCTCCTCCACCTCGAAGCGGGCGAACTCGACCTAAGTACCTTCGGCCAGCTCGTCGCGGCAGCCGAGCAAACCCTACCCCTGGACCCTGAAGCTGCTGGTGCAACACTCCGTGAGGCCCTCGCCCTATGGCGAGGACACGCGTTGGCGGACCTGCGTTATGAGCCCTTCGCTTCCGGCATAGCTGACCAACTCGACGCGCAGCGGTTGGCAGCGCTCGAGCGACGGGTCGAAGCGGATCTGGCCCTCGGCCTGGGAGCAGAACTGGTCCCTGAACTTGAGCATCTAGTGGGCGACCATCCCACACGTGAGCGCTTAGTAGCCCACCTTATGGCGGCGTTCTACCGTGCCGGCCGGCAAGGGGATGCTCTCGCCGCCATGCAGACCTGCCGCCGCCAGTTGGCCCAGGAGTTCGGGTTGGAGCCGGGACCGGAGCTACGCCAGCTGGAGCAGCGCATCCTCGGGCACGACGAGGCGTTGGTCCCAGCCCCGTCCTCTCGGCCTAAGGCCCAGAGCCGGGCCGTGCCGGTTGTTGAGCGCCGCAGGCGCCACCGGGCCTGGAAGTGGGCGGTCTCCGCCGGCACTATCACCGCCGTCGCCCTGGTGGCAGCTCTCTTGTGGGTACCAGGCCAGCGAGCCATATTGGCCGTTGCCGGCGACGCCAACATGCTGGTTGCCATTGCCAGCCGCTCCGACCATCCGACCGAAAGCGTGCAGCTCCCAGCCGAGCCCGGGGCCATCGCTGTAGCCGGCGGGGACGTGTGGGTGGCCAGCCCCAGCGCAGGTGCAGTGCTCGAGGTCGACCAGGACCAGGGCACGGTGGTCGATCGCATCCCGGTCGAGGGCGAACCGGGCAGCTTGGTGAGCGGCGGAGGCGCTTTATGGGTTTCCAGCACGCTCGGCGCGACGGTAGAAAGGATCGACCCCGCGACCGCCACCGTCACTTGGACGGCCCAACTGGCACAGACGGGCTCTGTAGCGATGGCGTATGGAGACGGCGGCGTGTGGGTGGCGGACTCTACGAACCAGGATCTCCTGGAGCTGGGCTCGTTATCTGGGTCGGTCCTGCGCACCTTCTCCCTCGATGTGCACCCGACGTCGATCGCCTTGGCTGATGGCTTGATATGGGTGGCGGCCTATAGCTCCGGGACCGTCGAGGCGATCGACCCTTCGAACGGGCAAGAGGTCGGCACGGTGAGCGTTGGCAACGGCCCGTCGGCGATCAGCGTCGGCGGGGGTTACTTGTGGATCGCCAACAACCTGGACAGCACAGTTTCAGCGCTGGACCCGGCCACATTTACGGTGGTCAGCACGATTGCCGTGGGTAGCGGGCCAGCCGCATTGGCGGCCAGCCAGGGCGCAATCTGGGTGGCCGACCAGTACTCTGGAACCGTCTCGCGTATAAGCCCGCGGCGCTTTGCTGTCGTCGCCAGCCTCGACGTCGGCGGCAACCCCATCGCGTTGGCTCTCGGGCTCGGACGGGTTTGGGTGGCGTCGTCCGCCCCCGATGGGGGTGACCGAGGCGGGACGCTGGTGCTCGTCAGCACTCAGGGCTTCAGCACAGTCGACCCGGCGATGTACAGCGGGATGGAAGCGGGCAGTTTCTCGCGCCTGGCCTACGACACCTTGGTCACATACGAGGCTGCGCCTGGCCCGGATGGCCTGAGGCTGGTACCCGACCTCGCCCTCCAGATCCCTGCTCCAACAGACGGCGGTCGCACCTACAGTTTCCGGCTCCGCCAAGGCATCCGTTACTCAAACGGGGCCTTGGTCAAGGCGAGCGACTTCCGGTACGCGCTGGAGCGCCTTTTCGCACTCGGTTCTCCTGGGGCCAGTTTTTACAGCGGCCTGGTCGGCGCCGCCGCTTGCCAGGATCACCCGGGCAACTGCGACCTGTCCCAGGGCGTGGTCACCAACGACGAGGCCGGCCTTGTCGTCTTTCATCTCACCGCCCCCGACCCAGATTTCCTCGACAAGCTCACGCCCTTCGCCTATGCGGCGCCCGTCCCGCCAGACACGCCTGAGCGCGACATGGGGCTAACGCCGGTCCCGGGCACGGGTCCCTACCGCATCGCCAGGGTTACGCCGCGCGAGGTCGCATTCGAGCGGAACCCTTACTTTCGCGAGTGGTCCCACGCCGCTCAGCCCGAAGGTAACCCCGATGAGGTCATCTGGCGCACCCTCTCCTCCGAACAGGACGTCGAAAGACAGATCACGCAGGGCACGGCCGACTGGACGTGGCAGTCAATCCCGCCGACGGACTTGCACGCCCTCGAAGTCGAGGACCCGTCTGAGGTGCGTTCAAACCCGTCATTTGTGGTGGAGTTCATCCCTCTCAACACCCGGGTTGCCCCGTTCAACAACTTGTTGGCCCGAAAAGCGCTCAACTTTGCCATCGACCGGCGCAAGATCATGGAGATGTACGGCGGGCCCACTGTGGCCACACCGAGTTGCCAGCCTCTCTTGCCCGGTCTGCTCGGTTACCAGCGGTACTGCCCGTACACCCTGCACCCTACGCGTGACGGGGCCTGGACGGCGCCCGACCTGACGCTAGCCAAGGCGCTGGTCGTCGCGTCCGGCACAAACGGAGACATGGTGACCGTCTGGGGATCGCCCGACGAGGGGGCTATACAACCCGAAGAGGCGGCCTACATCACCAATGTGCTCCGTTCGCTCGGTTACCGGGCACGCCTCCACATGGTCCCGATCGGATCTATAACCCAGCCCATGTGGGCAAGGTTCCAGATTTCGGTCGAAGGCGACTGGAACCCGGACTATCCCGCGCCCTCTGGCTTTTTGCCGTCGTTTTTCTCTTGCAATGGCGGTCAGGACAACGGTTACTACTGCAACCCGGCCATCGACCGAGAGATGACTGAGGCCACGCTGCTCGAGCTTCAGAGCCCGGCGCAGGCGGCCGCCGTCTGGACCGAGGTCGACCACCAGCTCACAGACCAAGCGGTGTGGGTGACGACCGTCGACCTCAATGAAGTGGATATCGTTTCGCCTAGGCTACGCAACTACGAGTTCAGCCCTGTCAACGGGTTTCTCGCCGACCAGGCTGTTGTGAACTGACCGCGACGGGCTCCCTTGTGCACTGGAGCCATGTCTGCAGAGCGGCGTCGTTGCGTCCGGAACGCGACTAACTCGCCTAGCGCGCTCCACGTCGACACGTGGGGTCCACTTCCCCCGCCAAGGCCGTTCAGGGAAGCTCCCGGTGCGCCGACGAACCCCTGATAAGGCACGCCGACATGGACGGCCCCGCGGCGCCTGCTCGGACGACAAAGCGGGCCGGCCATCGGCCCTGACGGTCGCAAGCAGTACACGCCCGACCCCGACGCCCGGGCAGGGCACGGCTCGGCCAATGAGCCTCACAACGCCGGGCCTTACATCGGCTACGAGCTCCACCTCGCTGTGCAAGTGCGAGATGTCCCACCGACTACATCGAGCGGACAACGCTCGGGCCGGAGGTCCCCAACCTCATCACGACGATGGTGATCACCCCTGCCGGCACCCCTCGGGCGAAGTCGATTGTCAACCCGCTCATCGACTCCTGCTGCGTCAGTTACCGTCCTGGTCAGCGAGTTCCACGGCCGTGAGCGCGAGAAGTCGTGTGGCGGCGGCCATGTCGCGTGGCGGCGTCCACTCTTCCGGGTTGTGGCTGAGACCGCCGATACTCGGAACGAAGATCATGCCTGTGGGGCAGAGCCGCGCTAGTCGGACTGCGTCATGGAAGGAGCCGGAGGCGAGGGTGCGACAAGGCAAACCCAGACGTTGCGAGTTGCGTTCGAGGAGGTCCACGATACGGTTATCAAACTCGATCGGCTCGGCCAGCATCGTGCGCTCAAGGGTGACATCGCACCCCACGACCGGCCCCGCCATCGCGGAGATCAAGGCTTCGACACTGTCGAGCACGGCTGAGTCAGGGTGGCGCAGATCGATGCTCAGTTCAACCTTGCCAGGGATAACGTTGATGGACCCGGGTTCGACTCGCATCCGCCCGACCGTGAGCCTCAGGTGTTCGTCTCCCTCGCGAAGTAGCTCATAGAGGCGGGAGGCCACCTCCACGGCGGCCATCAGGGCGTCATGCTTTCTTGAAAGCTGTGTCGTGCCGGGGTGGGCTGACTGTCCGATGATCCTGGCCTGGAACCATCTCGCTCCTTGTACCCGGTCGACTACGCCGAGCTGCCCGGCGTTGACATCGAGTACGGACCCTCCTTCGACGTGAACCTCCAAGAAGGCGGACAAGGGGCGACACAGTTCGCGCAGGGGGACGTCTTGGAAGGAGGAGTCGAGCGCGCCCAGGGCCTCGCCGAAGCTCACCCCATGCTCGTCCCTGGAGGCCTTGAAGCTCTCCAGCAATCCCGGGTCGGCGAATGCCGCCGACCCCATAGTGCCAGGGGCGAACCTGCAGCCCTCCTCGTTGGTCCATATCGCGACCTCGATAGGTCTCCGCGTTTGGATGCCGGTTGTTGTCAGGGCTCGCATTGTCTCGATCCCCGAGCAGACGCCAAGCGCTCCGTCCAGTGGCCCGGCCTGGGGCTGGGTGTCAAGATGGCTCCCGATCACGACTGGCTTCAGATCTGCCTGACCCCTCCAGCGGAAGAAGAAGTTGCCGGCCGCATCGCGAAAAGGCGTCGCTCCGAGCGAGCGCGCCAAGTCGACGAGCAGCCGCCTGGCAGCGAGGTCAGACTCGGTCAAAGCGAGGCGTTCGACTCCTTTGTCGGGGAGGGCTCCTTGGGAAGAGACCTCGTCGACAAGGCTCAACAGACGCGCGGCGTCGACTGCCGAAGCGACCTCTTCACCCTGTGCACGTCTCCGGGCCGCCAGACCTTCACCTTCGGTCACGACGCGTCGTCGAGCAGAGTCAGGCTGTACGAGTCTGGACGTCGATCCAACAAGGGATCGTTGAACCGGTTCCAGCGACGATGGGCGCGGCTCACTTCCAGGTCGATATCGGCGTAGAGCACTTCCTCCTGGTCTGCCGAAGCTGGGCCTGCTATGGGCCAACCGGTGTGGCTGACGATGGTGCTTTGGCCTATGAAAGGCTGGCCTCTTTCTACGCCGATCCTGTCGGCGGCAACCACGACGACACCGTTGCAATGAGCGCTCGCCATGCAGAGCACCGTGGCCATGGCCTGCGAAGCGGGATCTTGTCCGGGTATCGGAACCCAGTTGGTCGGGATGCATACGATCTGGGCTCCCGCCAGAGCACAAGACCGGTAGGACTCGGGGAACCAGGCGTCATAGCAGATCATCACGCCGAGGCGGCCGACAGGTGTTGAGAAGACGGGGAAGCCGAGGTTTCCCGGCTTGAATATGGTGTTCTCGTTATCCCAAAGGTGCACTTTGCGGAACAGACCCATGTATCCGGTGGGACCGAAAACGGCTGCACTGTTGTAGAGCGAGTCTCCGCAGCGCTCGGCCATACCGATGACCAGGTAGACCTCTAGCTCGGCCGTGAGCTCAGCCAAGGCAGCTGAGGTAGGCCCCTCGGGTATCGGCTCGGCCAGGGAGCTCGCCTCGTCTCGAGACTCGAAGACGTAGCCTGTGGTGGCCAGCTCCGGAAGGACTATGAGTTGGGCTCCCGCCGTAGCTGCGCCTCGCACATGACCCACGGCTCTCGAGACGTTTGCATCGACCTCGCCGATGGTCGGCAAGAGCTGGACGGCTGCGATGCGAAGCGTCATCTTCTTCGTCACTTCCTCTTCGAGCCTCTAGTTGGGCGCCTGGGGTGAGTTCCATCTTGTCGGAGACGGGGAGCGGCCGCGGATCGCGTCGTCGATTCTCTCTCGACCAGTTCAGGAACCATCGAGATGCGTTGGCATGGCGCGTCCGGGCGTTCAAAGCGGTCGGCGAGCAGTCGGAGCGCCTCGCCCGCAATCGCGTTATGCGGCTGCCTGATCGTGGTGAGCGAAGGTGTGGACAGTTCCGCCAAGGCGATGTCGTCGAAACCGGTGACGAGGACGTCTTTGGGGACGAGAACCCCGCTTAGATGAAACTGGCGAAGTACCCCCAGGGCGATCAGGTCATTGCCGCACACGACCGCGTCGGGCAGTTCCCGACACTCCAGCAGGTCCGTGGCTGCAGCCACTCCCCAGGAGACCGTGAAGTCACCAAGCAAGGGCTTGAGCGGTCTCATCGACAGACTTGCAGCCTCGGAGACAAAAGCGTTCAAGCGCGCGCGGGCAGAAGAGTTTGTTGGCAACGAGCTCACGAAGGCAACACTGCGGGCACCCGCCCGAGCGACGTGCTCTACGAGAAGCTGCAGGCCCACGGAGTCGTCGACTCCTACCCAGTCGGTCGCCTTCGCGCGGATGCAACGGTCGACCTGTACGAGGGGGACTTGCAACGCTGCACTTCGGACGGCCTCTCCGCTCCGTTGGGCGTCGCACGGACTGATCATGATCCCGTCGACCTGGCGGTCCAACAGGACCTGAAGACGGTGGCGTTCCACGTCGACGTCGCCATGGGAGTCACACAAGAGCAGTTGGCGCGTTGTGGTCTGTAGCTGCCACTCGATGGCGCCGATCAGAGCCGGGAAAAAAGGGTTGCCAATCTGAGGAATAACCAAACCTATGGTGTTCGTGACCTGGCTGCGCATCGCGCTCGCGAGCAGGTTCGGGCGGTAGCCGAGTGCCGCCGCGGCTGCGTGCACGCGCCGCAGGTTTTCCCCTGATACCTGGCGACGGCCGCTTAACGCGCGGGAAACCGTGGCGACGGAGACCCCCGCCTCGTTTGCAACGTCTCGGATCGTTGAGGTCATTTGCCTCCCCTGGCAACCGATTGCCCGGCCTGGACTTGTTCGGTAGAAGACGTCATCAGTGAGTTTAGATTAGCCCTTGACAACACTAAGGGGCGCGTTAGTATGCGGATTGTGGTAACCGTTTGCCACACTCTGGTCGCTGAGTCAGGTCGTTGGGGGTCGCGATGGCACGTGTTCTCGTAGCTGGTGAGTCGTGGCAAACCTTGTCCCTTCACATAAAGGGCTTCGACTCGTTTTTCACCTCGGAGTACAAGGAGGGGGTTGGCAGCTTCAGAGAGGCGTTGGAGCACGGCGGCCATAGTGTTGACTTCCAGCCGAACCATGTGGCTGCGGTCAGCTTTCCAGACACCGTCGAAGCCCTGAGCGAGTACGGAGTGGTCTTTCTGAGCGACATCGGTTCCAACACGCTCCTAATGCCTCCTGTGACCTTCGCCTTCGGCGAGTCCAGACCGAACCGCCTGGTTGCTCTTAGGAGCTGGGTAGCTGACGGTGGAGGCTTGGCGATGATCGGGGGTTACCTGAGCTTTCAAGGGATAGAGGGCAAGGGAAACTACGCCGTCACGCCGCTAGCTGATGCCCTGCCTGTCGAATTGGAGAGAGGTGACGATAGGTCCGAGGTGCCCGAAGGGGCTGTCGTGAGAACGACGGGCCAGGAGCACTCAGTCATCGAGGGCCTTCCTGAGGAGTGGCCTCTGTTGCTCGGCTTCCAAAGGCTCGTGCCGCGGGAGGGAGCGACGGTTCTCGCGACCATCAACGACTGGCCGCTGCTTGTTGTCTGGCAGTACGGGCAGGGCCGGGTGCTCGCCTTCGCGTCCGATATCGGTCCGCATTGGGCGCCGGCGGTGTTCACAGAGTGGTCCGGTTACACGCAACTGTGGACACAGGCCGCCTCGTGGCTCGGGCAGGAGACCAAATGACTGACTCTGTACCGCCAGAGCCGCCTTCCGGCCTGGTGAGCGCCCAACGCATCGCGATCGCTGCAGCCGAGCACGCGGTCATGGCAGCGAGTCCTGGCATGTCCGAGTCGGAGCTGGCGGAGCTGGCGGAGTCCCACGCCCGCGCCCTGGGCGCCACTGGCTTCTGGACGATAACGAATGTCGGCTTTGGAGCCGGATCTCTCCGATGTTTCCCGACGGAGCCTCCCACGGGCAGGGTTCTTTGGTCATTGGACGTGGGCCACGTGGACGTCCACCCGGTCACGACCGAAGGTTGGTGGGGAGACTGCACCAGGACCTTGGTGAGCGGGGAGGTCCCAGAGTACAGACAGATGCGCAGCGAGATGGAAGAGGTCCATCGGTGGCTTTTGAGTTCGGCGCGACCGGGAATGCCGGCGAACGAGCTCTACGGGATCTTTCGGGCCGAGGTCGAGAGGCTCGGTTTGGTGGCTCTGGACCGCCTGCACAACATCGGGCACTCTCTCGGTCGCTCTACGTCGTACGACTTCGGCTACATCGACGCCCACAACACCTCCCCGATGTTCGGGGCGTGGGCTATCGAGCCCTTCTTTGGAAATCACTTGTACGGAGTGAAGCTCGAGGACGTCGTTTGGTTCGGCGCTGAGGCGTGCACCGTAGTTTGTTGAATACAGAGGGAAATAGGGAAGGACGGGGGTATCAAAGTGAAAGCAACACTGGTCAGGGCACGCAGCCCGCGGCACGGCCTGTTCAAATTGACAATGGCGGCGGTTGTTCTAGCTCTTGTTAGCATGCTGAGCTACAGCACGCCCCGTAGTAGCGCGGCCACCGCGCCGCTTGCGGTGACAGGTCATAGCTCAGGAGGCACAGCCACCTTTGCAGAGCTTACGGGTCTGCCGCCGAACTACATATTCCCCATGGACAGCTTGCCGTACTTCTCGTTCAACAACATCCTGTTCCTGCAGTTCCTCCTGTATCGTCCGCTTTACTTCTTCGGCGTGGGGACAGACCCTGTTTTGAACAACACGGTGAGCATCGCGAATGCTCCTGTCTACTCGGACGGCGATACCACGGTGACGGTGACTCTGAAACATTACGTGTGGTCCGACGGCACCCCGGTGACGGCAGCAGACATCCAGTTCTGGCAGAACCTGGTGACGGCCAACAAGGCAAACTGGGCCGCCTACGCGCCTGGCTACTACCCGGACAACGTGAAGAGCACTGTCGTTGTTAGCCCAACGACGGTTGTGTTTCATCTGACGCACGCCGTCGACCCGACTTGGTTCACCTACAACGAGCTCTCGCAGATAACGCCTTTGCCCATTCAGTCGATGGACAAGATCTCGGCCACGAGTCCCGTTAAGCGCTACGACGAGACATCCGCGACAGCTGTCAAGGTTTACAATTTCTTGAACAGCCAGTCGAAGATCCTGTCCACCTACGCCACGAACCCGGTCTGGACAACGGTGGATGGACCGTGGAAGCTCGCGAGCTTCAATATCAACGGTCGGGCCGTTTTCGTACCGAACTCTAGGTACTCCGGTCCGATCAAGGCGTCGCTCTCGCAGTTCATCGAGGTGCCCTTCACGAGCGACGCGGCGGAGCTTGACGAGCTGCGAACGGGGGCGCTGACGGTTGGCTACCTCCCCTACGAGGACGTGACCCAACAAGGGGCGATCGCAGCCCACGGATACAGCCTGCAGCCGTGGCAGGACTACGCCTTTAATTACTTTGCCGCAAATGAGCACAACCCGACGGTAGGCACGATCTTGAGCCAGTCATACGTGCGGGAGGCGCTCGAGGAGTTGGTCGACCAGCAGGGCGTCATCAAGGCCTTTTACCACGGTTACGCGGTCCAAACCTGTGGGCCGATCCCGCTCACGCCAGGGGACCCGTATGTGAGCAGCTATGAGAAGAGCTGTCCGTACTCGTTCAATGTCAACAAGGCGAAGCAGCTTCTCGCGAGCCACGGCTGGAAGGTCGTGGTGGGAGGCGTCACAACCTGCGCTCGCCCCGGAGCTGGAAAAAGTGAGTGCGGAGCCGGGATTGCGGCCGGGGCCAAGCTTGAGTTCAGCTTCGTTTTCGCCACGGGCAATGTGCCCCTGGACGAGTCGGTGCAGGTGTACAAGGCCGATGCCAGCCAGGCGGGTGTGGTTTACAATCTTTCGGGGCAGTCATTTGCCTCTGTCAGTGGCCTCGCCCTGCCGTGCACTGCCAAGCAGAGCACTTGCGGTTGGCAGATCGCGGACTGGGGCGCGGGATGGCTGTACTCCCCGGACTTCTACCCGACCGGTGAAGAGATCTTCGCGACTGGTGCCGGTGGTGACACGAGCAACTACACCAACAAGACTGACGACACGAACATTGCTGCGTCCGTGGCTCCTGGGGCAGGACAGGCGACACTTGACAGGTACCAGAACTACCTGACAAGCCAAGTCCCGTTCATTTGGCAGCCAAACGCTCCCTATCAGCTGACTGAAGTCAGCACGAAACTGAAGGGTGTCGTCCC
>Ga0181520_10011718_pt1 | contig 11446 bp, 9 predicted proteins | sample PEATcosm2014_Bin_29_FD_132451 | JGI IMG/M metagenome (GOLD analysis project Ga0181520, IMG submission 132451) | Peatland microbial communities from MTU Mesocosm Facility, Houghton, MI, USA - PEATcosm2014_Bin02_30_metaG | ecosystem: Environmental > Terrestrial > Soil > Wetlands > Peat | place...
CGACCGCGAAGCCGCCGAGGCCGCCGAACGCGCGCTCCAATCCCCGCCGCCCGCGGTAGAGAGCATCACCGCCCACGTCTACTCCGAGGATCTCGATCCTACCAGCGGCTCGTTTGCCACGGAGCAACCGGAGTTCCCAGTGGAAGAGGTTGGACAAAAGGCCGCCGCGCACACCATGGCCGACCTCATCAATCATTGTCTGCGCGACGAGATGCGCCGCGACCAGCGCATCGTGATCTACGGTGAAGACGTGGCCGACGCCAGCCGCAAAGAGGCGCTCAGCGAGGCGAAGGGTAAGGGCGGTGTCTTCAAGCTGACTGCCGGGCTGCAAACCGAGTTTGGCTCGGAGCGCGTCTTCAACTCGCCGCTGGCTGAAGCCAACATTGTGGGCCGGGCCGTGGGCTACGCGCTGCGCGGCATGAAGCCGGTGGTAGAAATTCAATTCTTTGATTACATTTGGCCTGCGATGCACCAGATTCGCAACGAGTTAGCACTGCTGCGCTGGCGCTCCAACGGAACCTGGAGTACTCCCGCGGTGATCCGCGTGCCCATTGGCGGCTACCTCACCGGAGGCGCCATTTACCACTCCCAATCCGGCGAAAGCATCTTCACCCACACTCCGGGCCTGCGCGTTGTGTTTCCCTCCAATGCACTCGACGCCAACGGCCTTTTGCGCACGGCCATCCGCTGCGACGACCCCGTCCTCTTTCTCGAACACAAGCGGCTCTACCGCGAAACCTACGGCCGCGCGGCCTATCCTGGGCCGGACTTTGCCATTCCCTTCGGCAAGGCGAAAATTGTGCGGCCCGGTTCCCAGCTCACCCTCGTCACCTACGGCGCTCTGGTGCCGCGCGCTCTTCAGGCCGCGCAACAAGCCGAGCGCATGCACGGAATCGATGTCGAGATTCTCGATCTGCGCACCCTCAATCCCTACGACTGGGAGGCGATTGCCACCTCGGTGCGCAAGACCAATCGCGTGATTGTGGCCCACGAGGACATGTTGAGCTGGGGTTACGGCGCCGAACTTGCCGCGCGCATCGCCGACGAACTCTTCGACGATCTCGACGCGCCGGTCCGGCGCATCGGAGCCATGGACACTTTTGTGGCCTACCAGCCCAAGCTCGAAGATGCGATTCTGCCCCAGCCGGAAACCATTTTGAAAGCGATTGTGGATTTGAAGAGATACTGAGCCGAGTTGCGCGATCAGTCAGAAATGTCCCCAAATCCGTCCAGGATTTCCGCAAGTCGGGCCTGATGCTATTCTCTCCGCATGGGAATTCCACCGGATCAGGTTCCATACCTCCTGCTTGGATTCGCTGTGCTTTTCCTGGGCGGCCTCTTGGCCTGGCTTTGGAGCAGAAGGGCCTTCTCGGGATCGGAGCACTGGCCTACCACATCCGGGAAAGTTCAGGGGTACCTGCAGGGCGGCTACGACGTAAAAACTCGGTCGTTGAGCGTGCGGAATGCGCCCATCGCGCTGACCTATTCGTACTCCGTGAACGGTGAGTACCAATCGGGCGAGGTGGTTCTGCCCAGGCGCCTAGTGTCCAACGCGGAACAAGCATGCAAAGCGTTTCCGGTTGGGACGAGCATTGAGGTTCACTATTCGCCAAACAAGCCTGAGCACTCTCGCGTGTTGCTGCGCTAAGGCGCCACTTATCCGGGCTATTACCTTCACTCTGGAGTGAGTGCGGCCTCGCTGGAACTCGGCTTTCTACCGGCGTGAGATCGCCGCCAGCAGCGCATCCACCAGTTCTGCGCGCAGACCGTGACCTCGGCCATCTTTCGGGGTCGGTCCAGATACAATACGGGGATGGACTTTCGCACCCATTTTGAGCGCAATTTCGGGCCCCCACGGCGTAACACCATGCGCGAGGCGGGCCTTCCGGCATGAGGAACCTCCTGCGCCTGTTGCGCTATGGGCTGCCGTACACGCTCCAATGGCTGCCCGGCGTCGTGCTGTCGGCGCTGGTGGGCATGCTTGACGCCTTCCGCATCCTGCTGCTTCAGCCAATCTTCGATCGTGTGCTGGCGCCAAATGCACCGGAAGGTCCGATCATGTTGGGCCTTGCCAAATTTCCGTTGCACTTCGATCTGCGCAGCCTCGTGCCTCACTTTCTGCATTTGCACAATGCTTGGACAGTCGTGGCCTTTGCCCTGGTCTTGACCACCGTTCTCAAGGGCCTTTGCGACTACCTGGGAAACTACCTCGTGAATTATGCCGGCTTCGGCACCATTACGGATTTGCGCAACCATCTTTACGAGGCCACGCTGCGACGCTCTTCGAGTTTCTTTCACAAGCACCCCACAGGCACCATCCTCTCCACGCTGATTAATGATGTTGACCGCGTGCAGACTTCGCTCAGTTCGGTGCTGGGCGATTTTTTGCAACAGTTTTTCACTTTTGTGGTGGCGATGGCGGCCGTCATTTACCTCGGCGGTTACCTCAGCTGGGTGCTGGTTCTCTTTATTCCCGTTGTCATAGCCTCCGTGCGCAAGATAGGCGGGGCTGTCCGCACGCGCACGCGCACCGGCCAGGACAAGCTGGCTGAGGTGCAGAACATTTTGCACGAGACCGTCACGGGCAACCGCATCGTGAAAGCGTTCAATACCGAGCTGTGGGAAATTCTGCGCTTCAAGAACGCCGCCAAGCGCTTGTTCCGCGCCAATTTGCGCAGCGTGCGTGTTCAGTCCATCAGCTCGCCGCTGATGGATACGGTGGGTGCGATGGCCATGGCGGTGTTGCTCTGGATCGGACGCAACGAGATCAAGAGCGGCTACATGACCATCGGCGTGTTCGGCGCTTTCATTTTTCTGCTCTTCAAACTCTACGACCCATTGCGCCGCTTCGCGTTTTTCTACAACAGCTTTCAGCAGGCCATGGGCGCTTCCACATCCATCTTCGCCTTCTTTGACGCCGAGGACGATGTGAAAGAGCGTTCGCACGCTTCCACCTTCACGCGCTTTCGCCAGTCCATCAAGTTTGACAATGTGGGATTCTCCTACTCCACCGACGAAGGCGAGCACCAGATTCTTCATAACGTCGATCTGGAGGTGAACGCTGGCGAAGTGCTGGCTCTGGTCGGGCCCAGCGGCGCAGGCAAGTCCACGCTCGTTAATTTGATTCCACGCTTCTTCGATGTCACTTCCGGGCGCATTCTCATCGACGGCCGCGATGTGCGCGAATTGACCCTGGCATCGCTGCGGCGTCAGGTGGCGCAAGTCACGCAGGAGACGATTCTCTTCAACGACATCGTGCACAACAACATCGCTTACGGCAAGCCAGACACGAAGGCTTCTCTGGTGGAGCAGGCAGCGCGCAACGCCTTGGCGCACGACTTCATCCTAAAATTACCGCAGGGCTACGCGACCCTCATCGGCGAAAAGGGATTCCGCTTGTCGGGAGGCGAGAAGCAGCGCATCGCCATCGCCCGCGCCATCCTCAAGGATGCGCCCATCCTCATCCTCGACGAAGCCACGTCGGCGCTCGACTCGGAGAGCGAGTCGCTGGTACAGACGGCGTTGGCCAACCTGATGCAGAGCCGTACCGTGGTGGTGATCGCACACCGGCTCTCGACCATCCGCCGCGCCAACCGCATTGCCGTGCTCGAGGAAGGCCGCATTACCGCCATCGGATCGCACGAAGAGCTGCTGGTTGCGTCGCCGACCTATCAAAGGCTCTATCAGCTGCAGTTCATCGATATGCCCGACAACCAGTTCGGAAACGGCTGGGCGCACGAGGCCGCGCCGGCGCTCGTACGTGAGACGCAGGAGTAAGCATGGCCATTTCTTCGATGACCGGATTTGCGCGCACGCAGGCACGCGTGCCCATGGGCGATGAGGATCAACTCAGTTATACGCTCACCCTCAAGAGCGTCAATCATCGCTATCTCGACCTTCAATTCCGGCTTCCGTCCGGCCTTGATGCCCTCGAAGTGGAGCTGCGCCGCGTGCTGAAAGAGAATCTCGTCCGCGGCCACGTCGATGTGAATCTCTCTCTGGAGCGCAACGCCCAGGCCAGGGCCGGATTCAATCGTGAGCTGATTGCGGGCTATCTCGCGGCCTTCGACGCGGCGCGGCGCGAGCACGGGCTCGAGGGCGCGCCGGATCTGAATGCGGCGCTGCGTCTGCCTGGAGCCTTGCAGGGGGAGGATCGCAAGGACGATGATCTGGCCGCGCTCTCCGCAAGCGTTCATGAGCAGGCAATTCCCCTCATCGCTCAGTTGAAAACCATGCGCGCCCGTGAAGGCGAAGCGCTCGAAGCGATTCTGCGCGGCACGCTGGACCGGCTGGCCGCTGCCACCGCGAGCGTCGCGGAACTGCGCCCGGAGATCGAAGAGCGCTACCAGGAGCGCCTTACGCAGCGGCTTTCCGCGGCCGTCGGCCCGGAGTTCAACCAGCAAAGAGTGCTCGAGGAAGTGGCTGTCCTCGTCGAGCGCAGCGACATCAGCGAGGAATTGGCGCGCATGACCGCGCACATCGAGCACTTTCGCGAATTGCTCGGCGCTGGTGGCGAAGCCGGCAAGAAGCTCGACTTCCTGCTCCAGGAGATGAACCGCGAGGCCAACACCTTGCTCTCCAAGACCGGAGGCGTGAGCGGGAAGGGAATGCGCATTACCGAACTTGGACTCGCCATGAAGGCAGAGATCGAAAAAACCCGCGAACAGGTGCAGAATGTGGAGTGAGTAAGGCAGGGAACAAGGGACCAAGGGAACAGGGAACAGGGAACAGGGATGGAAGAAGCCATCAGCTATAACCTGACGCGGGGGCAGTGAGCCGAAGTCTGAAACCTGACACCTGAAACCTGACACCTACAAAGAAAGGCATCGAACAACCTTGGCAGGCATCCTCTTCATCATCTCGGCGCCATCGGGCTCCGGCAAAAGCACGTTAGTGAGCGAGCTGCGCAAGCAGGTCAGCGGCGTTGACTTCGCGGTCTCCTGGACCACGCGCGCGCCGCGTGGATCGGAGGCGGACGGGCGCGAATATCACTTCACTACGCGCGAAGAGTTCCTGCGCATGGTGGATGCCGGGCTGTTTCTGGAGCACGCGGAGGTCTTCGGCAACTTGTATGGCACGTCGCGCCAGTCGCTCGACGAAGCGCTCGCCGCGGGCCACGACCTGATGCTCGACATCGACGTGCAGGGCGCCGCGCAGGTGCGCTCCCGAATGCCCGAGGAGGTAGGCATTTTTGTTTTGCCGCCCAATCCCAAGGTTTTGCGCACGCGCTTGCGCAACCGCAGCCGCGCCGAGGGCGTAGTGGTCGAGGAAGAATTGTTTCGCCGTCTCGGCCAGGCCCGCAAGGAGATTGAGAATTATCGCCAATACGGATATATTCTGGTCAATGACGTTCTCGACAGGGCGGTAGCGCAACTGGAAGCCATTGTGCTGGCTGAACGCTACTATCGCAATGGTGAGCCCATCGCCTACCGTTCCCGCCGTGTGTTGGAGGTTGCCGCGGCCTGCCTGCTGTCGAACTCGCAGGAGCGGCTCAAACCTGTGCTGGAGGCCTTTGGCATCGATGGAGGCCCCGACCAGCAGCAGCTTCTTTTTGGAGGAGACTCCGATGACGATTGAGACCAGTTTCGATTCCAACTACCGCAAGGTTCTGGTCGCGGCTCGCCGTGCACGGCAATTGCAGAACGGGTCGAAGGCTCTCGTCCCCACCCACTCCACCAAGGCCTGCCGCATTGCTCAGGACGAGATCAACGCCGGGAAGATTTCCTACGTGAAGAACAACGACGTGGAAGTCACCAAGCCGCTCGTGGAAGGTCCCGCCGTTCCCATTCTGCTCAGCTGAAAAGCAGGTTTCAGGTTTCAGGGACCAGTGCAGTGGCTTACATCTCTTGGCGCCCGTCTTCCGGTGCACAAGTGTCGATTGCTTGCATCTCGGTTTCATTTGCGCGATAAGCAGGAGGCTTGTATCTCAGTGCGGACTACTGATGGGCGATTCCTGATCCCTGACACCTGAAACCTGAAACCAGCCATCTGTCCCCTGCACTACAATCGACGTATGCGAGTCACCGTGGGCGTCTCCGGAGGAATCGCCGCGTACAAAGCGGCCGAGTTGGTGCGCGCCTTGCAGCGCCAGTCGGTGGAAGTGCACGTGGTGATGACCGCAGCGGCGCAGAAATTCGTCCAGCCGCTCACCTTTGCCGCGCTCACCGGGCACAAAGTGATCACCAGTCTTTGGGAAGATTGGGGCGAAGAAGATGCCGCCGAGCAGCACGGCATCGATCACATCGCCGAAGCGCAATGGGCCGACGCGCTGGTTGTGGCTCCCGCCACAGCCAACATTCTGGCCAAATTCGCGCACGGTCTCGCCGACGATTTTCTCTCCACGATGTTTCTCGCCACCACTGCGCCGGTGCTTGTAGCGCCCGCCATGAACGTGAACATGTGGAACCATCCGGCCATGCAGGCCAATCTTGAAATCCTGCGCCAGCGCGGCGTGGCCATCGTCGATCCGGGAACCGGCGACCTGGCCTGCGGCATGGTCGGTGCGGGGCGCATGGCAGAGCCGGAAGCGATTGCCGAAGCCGTGCTGAAAACCCTCGGCCGCCGTCACGATCTGCGTGGTGAGGTCGTGCTCGTCACCGCGGGCGGCACGCGCGAGGCGCTCGACCCGGTGCGCTTCATCGGCAACCGTTCCAGCGGCAAAATGGGTTTCGCGCTGGCTGAGGCGGCGCGCTGCCGCGGCGCAAAAGTGATTCTCGTCAGCGGTCCGTCGGCCCTTCACGCGCCGCCGCACTGCGAGCTGGTCAGAATCACCACCGCCGACGAGATGCGTAACGCCGTGCTCGACCGTATGACCGAGGCCACGCTCGTCATCAAGGCCGCGGCCGTGGCCGACTACCGGCCCGTCGTCGTCTCCGCGCAGAAGCTCAAGCGCACCGGACCGATGACGGTGGAGCTTGCGCCCACTGAGGACATTCTGGCCGAGGTGGTGCGCCGGCGCCGGCCGGGACAGCTCATCGTCGGTTTTGCAGCGGAAACCGAGAACCGCATGGAAAACGGCCGCGCCAAGCTCCTCGCCAAGGGCGCTGACGCGATCCTGGTCAACGATATAGCCGGCGAGGGCGTAGGCATCGACGCCGACACCAATGCGGCCACGTTTCTCACCCGCACCACGTCCGTCGAGTTGCCCGAGATGCCCAAGCGCCAGCTCGCCGACCGCATTCTCGACGAGATTCTCGCCCTCCGCCGCCCTCGGTCCATGGTCGTCGAGGACGATGAGCACCGAGATGCGCAAATCGACACGCAAACCGCTCAGGATCGCGTCTTGAGCGAGAGCATTCCGGTGGGCACTGGCCGCCGCCTGCTCATCGAAGAGTAAGAATTGCCGAGTAGGAATTTGCCGCGCCCCCTCAATCCCGCCACTCACGAAGCTCTTGCCGAGCGCCTGCGCTTCTATCGCGATCTGGGCCTGACGGACTTCTACCGCAGAGATGTGGAACCTGCCGCCGCAATCGATGATCCTAAGCTGGGCCGGAGCGTGGCTGAGGAACTGGCGGAGCGAGAGGGGCTTTTGCAAGCTGCGATTGAGGCCGCGGCGCAACCTGCGGCTGAGACTCCGGTGCAGCAACCAAACTTTTTCGGAGAGGAAGCGACAATCAAAACCCGCAAGACATTTCACGCCCCGGAAATCGGCGTCGTCGTTCCCGCGGAGGCGCGCGCCGCCGCATTGCAGATCATTCGCGAAGACATCGGCGACTGCACGCGCTGCGCTCTGCACAAGGGCCGTCACTCGATCGTATTTGCCGATGGCTCACCCGCAGCGCGCCTCATGTTTGTGGGCGAAGGGCCGGGCGCAGACGAAGATGCACAGGGACTGCCCTTCGTGGGCCGTGCCGGGCAACTGCTCAACAACATGATCTCCGCCATGGGCCTCAAGCGCGAGGAGTGCTACATCGCCAACGTGGTCAAGTGCCGTCCGCCGGGCAATCGCACGCCCGAGCCCGAGGAGGCCAACACCTGCTCGCAGTTTCTTTTTCGCCAAATTGACGCAGTGCGCCCGCAGGTGCTGGTGGCGCTCGGGGCCACTGCGGCCACCTATCTTCTCGGCGCGCGTCAGCCGCTGGCCGGGCTCCGTGGCCGCGTCCACGCCTTTCGTGGCATGAGCCTCATCGTTACCTATCACCCGGCGTTTTTGTTGCGCGACCCGCGCCAGAAAAAAGAAGCATGGGCCGATCTGCAGATTGCTATGAAGGAACTGGGGCTGAAGGCGCCGGCGAAGGCTTAGAGGAACCGCAGGGACCACCCCAGATCATTTGCAGGAGCCTTCCCAGCAAGAGCTGCAGCACGTTCGCGGCAGTTTTTTCCGTGAATTTGCATAGAACCGGGTTTTTGCCGCTACCATGGTTCATCCCCAGAGGAAATCGCATGAGCCAGCCGAACCCGCCATTGCAACCCCCGATCCGCAAACACCACGACTCCGACAAGGTCCGCCCCATGTACGCGCGTCGCTCGCTGCTGGGGCCAACGCCGCGCCACTCCATCCCCCAGGACGGCATGGCTCCCTCAACCGCCTACAACCTCATCCACGACGAGTTGATTCTCGACGGCAGTTCGCGCTTCAATCTGGCCACCTTCTGCAGCACTTGGATGGAGCCTGAGGCGCACAAGTTGATGGCCGAGACCTTCGACAAAAACATGATCGACAAAGACGAGTACCCGCAGACTGCCGAACTGGAAATGCGCTGCGTGCACATGCTGGCCGAGCTGTGGAACTCGCCCGACGCGGCTGAAACCATCGGGACCTCGACGATTGGGTCGAGCGAGGCCTGCATGCTGGGCGGCCTGGCGCTGAAATGGCGCTGGCGCCGGAAGATGCGTGCCGCCGGCAAGGACCCCGAGCGCAACGGCGTGCGGCCCAACCTGGTGCTGGGAACCAACACTCAGGTCTGCTGGCACAAGTTCTGCCGCTACTGGGACGTGGAGATGCGCGAAGTTTCGCTCGAAGACGCGGAGGTGGTTACCAATCCGGAGCGCGCCGCGGCCGCCTGCGACGAAAACACGATCGGCGTTGTGTCCGTGCTGGGCTCAACCTTTACCGGCCATTACGAGAACGTGCAGGCGCTGAGCGCGGCGCTCGATGCGCTTCAGGCGAGGACCGGGCTCGATATTCCTATCCATGTCGATGGCGCAAGCGGCGGCTTTGTCGCTCCGTTCATCCAGCCCGAATTGGTTTGGGATTTCCGGCTGCCGCGCGTCAAGTCCATCAACGCTTCGGGGCACAAGTACGGCCTCGTCTATCCCGGCGTGGGCTGGATCGTGTGGCGCGAGCGTGCCGATCTCGACGAGGACCTGATCTTCAAAGTCGATTATCTGGGAGGAACCATGCCCACGCTGGCCATCAACTTCTCGCGCCCGGCCAGCCAGATCGTGGCGCAGTATTACAACCTCATCCGGCTGGGCCGCTCGGGGTATCGCGCCGTGCACGAGGCGTGCCGCGAGGTGGCAATCGAACTGGCCGGCCAGATTGCCGGGCTCGGGCCGTTCGAGATGCTCTCGACCGGGCAGGACCTGCCCGTGCTGGCGTGGAAGCTGAAAGCGCCGGCGAATTGGACCCTTTACGACCTGTCAGACCGCCTGCGCGACCGGGGTTGGCAAGTGCCGGCCTATCGCATGCCCGCAAATCGCGATGACATCGTCGTCCAGCGCATCGTAGTGCGCAACGGGTTCACCCATGACCTTGCCGGTATGCTGCTGCGCGACATGAAGCGGCACCTGGACTGGTTCGCCTCGCAGCCGGGATTCACCCCATCGCCCGCAGGCGTTGGCTTCCATCATTGAGGTGCTGGTGCTTCTGATTCCAGCTCACTGTCCACCGACGACTGTCTTCACTCCCGCCACAGCGCCACGCCGCCCAGGATTCCCTCCTCGTTGGAGGCTATGGAGACATTCCTGGGCAGCTTGAAGGCGATCTTCTTCGTATTCCCGCCGCCCAAATAGAGGTGGTCCCAGTTGAAGGTGGCCGCAATCTGCTCAATCGCCTCCTGCAGCCGTTTGTTCCACTGCTTCTTGCCGTTCTTGTCCAGGCCGCGCCGGCCCAGGTAATCCTCGTAGGTCTTTTCGCGCCAGGGGTGGTGGGCCAGTTCCAGTCCCGGGCAGAGTTTGCCGTCGGTAAACAGCGCCGAGCCCATTCCAGTACCGAGGGTAAGGATCAGTTCCACGCCATGGCCCTTGACGGCGCCGTAGCCCTGCACCGAGGCGTCATTCGCCACTCGGACCGGCTTCTTCCAGCGCTTCTCGAGTTCGAGCTGAAGGGGGAAATTGGCCCACTTGGGATGCAGATTGACGGCAACATATGTAATGCCGTGCTTGACCACGCCGGGAAAGCCGACCGAAACGCGATCGAAGCCGGCCAGCCGCGCTCGCAACTCTTCCAATGCGCGCAGCACGGCGCGGGGCGTGGGCACGGTTGGAGTTTCAATGCGCTCCCGTGCGCTGATCGGCTTGCCCCGCGCGTTGAGCAGCATGGCCTTGATGCCCGATCCGCCTATGTCGATGGAAAGCGTGACCGGGGAGGAACTGGCGCCCGATGCGCGGAGAACGGCCTTCGGGTCAGGGACAGCGGCGGTGGCGGCTTTTGGACTCATCCGAGTGCATTGTACTGCGCGAAGTTGAAAATTGTGCGATTCCGTTTTCTGCGGCAGAAGCCACGGCCTGACCAGCGTCCGGCGTCAGCCGCGCATGAGCGTCCGCCTTCCCCATCCCCTACACTGAATCTTGTCTCCCATGCCTGCGTACTGCGAAGTCGCGTTGCCCGTGCCGCTCGACCACACCTTCACCTACGGTGTGCGCCAGGGCCAGTCGCCGCAGCGTGGAGCGCGTGTCATCGTCCCCTTCCGCAACGAGAAGCTCATCGGCGTGGTCACGGCGCTCGAGGCCAAGGCCCCGCCGGACTTCGAGGTGCGCTATCTCGAAGCTGTGCTCGATGAGGAGCCCCTGCTCAGCGAGCACCTTTTGGAGCTGGCCGAGTGGGCCGCGCAATACTACCTCGCCCCGCTCGGCGAGGTGTTGCGCGCCATGCTGCCGCTCGCAGCCGAAGTGCGCCGCACCGTCTACTACCGCATCACCGACCTGGGCCGCGATATCTTTGCTGCAACCATCGACGGCGATCCAGAGAGGGGAAATCGAGGGAAGGGAATCGCCAAGCCGCGCTCGCGCCGCCAGCAGAAGCTTTCTGCCGAAGGCCAGGATATAGAGCGCCGCGTTCTGGAGCGGCTGGCCTCGGGTGAGCCCGTGAAGGTCTCCACATTGCGTACGGCGACGGCGGCATCTCTGCTGCTTTTGGCCGCCATGCTGCGCAAGAAATGGATCGCGCGCGAGACCGCGGCCGCCGAGCGCGATGCGCGCCGCATGGAACGCTTTGCCGTGCTCGTTCCCGACACCCGCCTGCCCTCGCTGACCGAAAAGCAGCAGGCGATTCTGGCTGAGCTCG
>Ga0181520_10011721_pt1 | contig 11445 bp, 12 predicted proteins | sample PEATcosm2014_Bin_29_FD_132451 | JGI IMG/M metagenome (GOLD analysis project Ga0181520, IMG submission 132451) | Peatland microbial communities from MTU Mesocosm Facility, Houghton, MI, USA - PEATcosm2014_Bin02_30_metaG | ecosystem: Environmental > Terrestrial > Soil > Wetlands > Peat | place...
AGCGTCTGGATTCAAAGACTTGGTTTGCCGCTCGGCGCCGCTGTCTCGCTCGAAACCGCGCGCACAGTCTTCATCGGAATCAGCGCATCTTTAGGTAGTGGTGCAGTTTGAATGCGCCTATTCTCGACGAGACCGCCGAACCGCCCAGACGCCCGTAAGGCCGGCGGCAAGAAATAGGATTCCGAATCCGTCCCCAACTAAGGCGCCGATCTGCCAGAAGATCTCTAGAAAGAGGTTGACGTAGAGAAGGACCGCTCCAAGCAAGATGGCTGCAATCGAGCCGAACATGAGCAGTACCTGTTTCATCTCTGGAACCATGCTACATTTGATTCCATAAATATAAACGCCGCCCGGCAAGGCGGCGCACAACTCAGAGATTGGCATCTCTAGTGCTCATAGTAGCGCGAGGAGAGATGCTTGTCTAACAGTAAAGCAAAGAACCCCGTGTCCAGTTGGATTCGCCTGAGAATTCGCCTAGCGCTAGGGATGCTATTCAATCTCGCTGGAATTCCGGGCCTTTTGCGGGATTGCAACTATCAAGCGGGAGTCGCGGACGCCACGATCAAAGTGCGCGTCCGCGACATGTTTACCATCGTCACGGTCAACGGATTTGAAATATATTTCCACCGGCTCACCGGCTCCATCGACGGGGTTGGCGTTATGTCCGACTTTTGCCGATATAATGATTCTAAGAAGGAAACGCTTAATACCCGTGATTTAATAAATCACGAGTATTAAGGAGCAAGGGAGGACAAGGAGAATGGCAACCTGCGCACTTCAGAGACTTGATCCTGATGTTAAGTTTGTTGGGGTCAGTAAGTTGCGCGACTTGAACGCCACAAAACTGAAAGATGATCAGGATACAACCTATGTTTTGCAGGAGAATGATCAACCGCTTGCAGTTCTCTTGAGCTACGAGCGGTATTTGATCATTCAGGAGCAGCTCGAATCGGTTATGAGCGCTATTGAGATGCTGACTGATGTTGACGAGAGGACCGGGTTGATTGCCGGCTTCGAAGACTTAAAGGACGGTCGTACACGTCCTTTCGCCGAGATAAAGGCTGCTTTGAGGGAAAAGTATGGGAAAGTCGCCGAGACCCCAACACGCTAGCAATTCCAGGGTGCTCCCTAGTCACCCTGTGAATTCTCAACAAACCACTTCGGCCGCTTATGACGTGAGATTGTCTAAAGCGGCCGAAGCTGCGTATGAACGCTTTTATCAGAAAGCTGCTGAGGCTAGGGACCGAGGAGAGGCCACAAGCTCACACTACACAACGCTAAACATGATTGACGAGGTTCTTGAGCACATCATTCCTCGCGATCCCTTCAACAAGCGTTATGCCTTACAGGGTGTGCTGTCTGGCTTGTTTCGGATGCAAAAGGGGCGTCTGCGGATTTGCTGGGTTGGCAATTCTCAACTTAGACAAATACAAGTCATTTTCATCTCAGAGACGCTTCGGAAACAAGGAGATGCGAATGATCCTTATCGCGTCTTAACAGGTATGCTGTTGTCGGGAGAGTTTAACGAGGTATTCGAACAGCTAGGGTTATCTTCTCCAACGAAACTTTCCCGCAACTCTAGCCGCCCGCCTTTTCAGTAGCTTCCCGAACAACCCGCGCGGCGGCTTGATTCACGTCCTCGCGCGGTGTCTCCCCCGAATGCTTCGCGCCAACGTGAACCCTAAATGTTGTGCGCATCTCACCATGATTGGCCGGATTTGGCTTGAAGCGTTCGCCACAAAGGGAACAGACGTAACAGCCGGTCGGTTTCCCGTTCCTGTCTTTTTCTCGCTCTAGCTTCGCGTTTTCATTCAACATGCCCCAAGTTTACGCTTATCCCTAACCTGTGGATTTTCAAACTGCACCACTACCCATCTTTATTTCTCGTTGACACTGCGTTGATTGAAAATTAGACTCGTCGCAGAGCGGTGGTTTCGCTCACAGGATTTTAACCACCGGCTGCGCCTCGCCGGACCCTAAGCGATGGCCTCTACCCGAACGACCGTAGCAACTCCGAATGACCGTGTGCGACTCATTGTCGCCTCCTCGGTGATGCTCACGTTCATCTCCTTCTGGCGCGCAGCCGCCATCGTCCTCAACGATCTGGGCTCCTCCGCTTTCTACGCCGGCGGTATCGCCGAACAGGCGGTGGGAGCTGCCGCCCCCTGGTTCATCCTCGGAATCATGCTGTTCAGCTTCGCGGTGCGCGCGGTTTATGTCGAGAGCTGCTCGATGTTCACCCGCGGCGGCGTTTACCGCGTGGTCAAAGAAGCCCTGGGAGGCGGATTCGCCAAGCTAAGCGTTTCGGCGCTGATGTTCGACTACATTCTTACGGGACCGATCTCCGGCGTGTCTGCCGGCCAATACATCACCGGCCTCGTGAACGAGCTGTTGAATGTCGCAAACCAGGCACACTGGCTGCCGCCGGCCCTGATGGTCGCAGGCGGCCAGGCGATCCAGTTCAATATGAACTACACCTCGGCGCTGCTGGGCGCGGTGGTCACGATCTATTACTGGTGGCAGAACATCAAGGGGATCGAAGAATCCAGCGACAAGGCGCTGCGGGTCATGCAGATCACCACGGTGATGGTGGTGATTCTGTTCATCTGGGGCACCTACACAGTTTGGCTGCGCGGCGCATCGCTTCCTCCATCGCCTATCCCGTCTCACCTCCACTTCAGTGAAGATTCGCTCGGCTTCCTGCGCGGAAGAGGATTGCCGATCTTTGGATTCTTCGGGGTCCTGATGGCTTTCGGCCACTCCATTCTGGCCATGAGCGGCGAGGAGAGCTTGGCGCAGGTCAACCGCGAGATCGCGCATCCCAAGCTCAAGAACCTCAAGCGCGCGGCGATCGTCATCGCCATCTATAGCCTGATCTTCACCGGCGGCGGCACTCTGCTGGCGTCGATGCTGATCCCCGGCCCACAGCACCATGTCTACCAGGACAACCTGATTGCCGGCCTCGCCATGTACATGGCCGGACCACTGTTTTGGCGCATTGCTTTCCGCATCTTCGTCGTGGTTGTGGGATTCCTGATTCTCTCTGGCGCCATCAATACGTCGATCATCGGGTCGACGGGTGTGCTGATGCGCGTCGCCGAAGACGGCGTGCTCACCGACTGGTTCCGCAAACCGCATCCGCACTTCGGCACCAGCTACCGCATCGTCAACCTGGTCTTTGTCCTCCAGATGTTCACCATCATCGCCAGCCGCGGCAACATCATTATGCTGGGCGAGGCTTACGCGTTCGGCGTCATCTGGTCGTTCACGTTCAACGGCCTGTCCATGCTGGTGCTCCGCTGGAAGTATCACGGCGAACGCGGCTGGAAGGTTCCGCCCAACATCCGCATCGGGAAAACCGAGATTCCGCTGGGACTTCTTTCGGTCTTTATGGTGCTGCTGTCCGTGGCCACAGTCAACCTGTTTACCAAGTCGGTCGCCACCGTCAGCGGCATCTTGTTCTCCATCGCCTTCTTCATCATCTTCACCGTTTCGGAGCGCATTAACCTGCGCAGGCACGCACTCACCGCGCGCCAGATGAAGGACCACTTCCAACTCGAGCACCAGGACACAATCAGCCGCGAGTCGACAGCCATCCGGCCGGGCGGCGTGATCGTGACCATGCGCGATGCGGCCAACCCGCTGGCGCTGAAATGGACGCTGGGGAGAACCAGCACGGTGGATCGAGACGTGGTGGTGGTGAGTGTGCGCCTCATGGGCGTGGGAGGCCCGGAGTACCTGAGCGCCGAGCAGCAAAGCTTCAGCGAGCACGAGCAGATGCTCTTCACCAAGGCGGTCTCAGTTGCCGAAAGCTTCGGCAAGAGAGTTTCCCTGCTGGTGATTCCGGCAGGCGACGTGTTCACCGCGCTGGTGCAGACGGCAAATTCACTCGAGGTCGAGTCGGTCGTTGCGGGCCAGTCGAGTTCGATGACCGCCGAGGACCAGGCGTTCCACATGGGACAGGCCTGGGAGGCGCTCCCCGAGCCGAAAAGGCAATTCAACTTCTACGTGATCGGCGCATCCGGCGAGACCAAGGTGTTCTACATCGGTCCACACGCGCCCGCACTCGGCCCTGAAGACGTGGAGCTTGTCCACCGGCTATGGCTGAACATGCGTCGCGATCCTCTTGCGGCGGATCTGCATCACAGCGACATTATTACTTACGCATTGACGCGGCTTGCCGGCCAATATGCGCGAGAGAAGCAGGAGATCCTGCGCGACCTTCGCAATTGCAGCGCCGGCAAATCGCGCGCCCCGATGCGCCTGGGCGCGCAGGATACGCACGGCCCCGACGAGATCGTGCAATCGCCGCGAGCGATCAAGCAGACGCGCGACCAGTAAAGCAGTTCTCTGCTCTCTGATCTCTATACCGCGATTTCGTCTCCCGGCTTCCAGTTCACAACCTTCACGCCGGGCGCGACGAGAGCCGCCAGCTCAGCTGGCGTGCCTTTGAGCGGCGGAAAAGTTCCAAAGTGGATGGGCAGCACTGTTTCCGGCTCCAGGAAGCGGCAGGCCAGCGCGGCTTGCTGCGGTCCCATGGTGTAGTAGCCGCCGATGGGCAGCATGACGATGCGAGGCTGGTAAAGCTCGCGAATCAGTTGCATATCGCCGAAGACCGCCGTGTCTCCCGCGTGGTAGAGGACAGGGCCTCCGGCGATGGCGAGCACGAAACCCGTGGCGACGCCTGTGTAGTGCGTGCCCTTATCGTCGGCCGCGCCGGCGGAGTGCTTGGCTTCCACCATCGTGGCTGTCACGTCATTGAGCGTGACGGTGCCCCCGAGGTTCATGCCCATCGTCTCGCTCACTCCCTGACCCGCAATGTAGTCGGCCAGCTCGTAGATCGCGACCACAGTGGAGCCGTGCCTTTTTGCCACAGGCGCGGCGTCCGAGATGTGGTCGCCATGGCCGTGCGTGCACAGAACGTAGTCGATCTTCGATGGCAGCTCGAAGCCTTTTGGGTATTTGGGATTGTGCGCAATGAAGGGATCGATCAGGATGTTCGTTCCATGGGGGGTCTGGATCAGAACAGTGGCATGGCCGAGCCATGTGATGTGTGTTTCCTGTGATTTGCTCATACGGTCTCCGGGTTTCAGGTGTCGGGTGCCAGCTCTTCGCATCTCGATTTTAGAACTTGCATCCCGGGAGATTCGTTGCTCTCTGCCTCTTTGCAACCTGCTGCCTGCCGGGTGCCCCCGGTCCCTCGCATTTGGGGACCGGGGATACCACAAACCCTGGTCCACCCGCCTTCAATCCACCACGAAATTGGGTGCCCCAGGTCCGGATTGTCAGACCTGGGATGGCACAATCCCCGATCCGCCCTCTCAATCCATCGCGAAGTGGGTGGCTTTGAATTTTATCGACTTATCCTCCGTGATGGCCGGAATTATACGGGATTAGCTGACCACTAGATCAGGACGGAAAATCAGGAGAAGTCTGGCCGCTCTTTGCGCCATCTGATTTCTCTTTGTCGGTCGGAGTGGGACCGGGAACAGGAGGACCGCCGCCGGAGTGTAATCGGAGTTCGCTTTCATCGACATGAGCGTCAGAGCCCTTTCTGACGGTGCAATAGAAAGGCCCCCTATTCTCCGCCGCGATCCTTACAATCCGCTTGTGCGCCAGCACAAGAGAGGCGGCCCATTCAGCACCCTTGCTGCTCGTGTCGTCCAGCAAGAACACTTTGGCTTTCGACTCTATTACGCTCTGTCGATTGATTCCATCTTTCTCGATGCCCTTGTCCCCACTGATAATCACCCAACCTTGTCTGGCAACGTCGGGAATCCAAACATGATCGTCTTCGTCTGGTTTGTAGAATGTACCGTGCCTCTGGAAGGCAGCCCCAATGCCGCGAAGCATTTTAATCATGAGGTGGGATTCATGAGTTCGGTCGAGAAAAAGAACGACCGACGGGTTAGGCTGCCCGCTGCTCACAGTAGTCGAGCGCTCCTTCGACTTCCCCAAGGTTCAGGTCGTATTCCTCTGCGAGGAACTCGGGGCTGTCTCCGGCCTTGTATCGATTCCATAATGACGCGACCGGAATACCTCTGCTGTCAACAATGGGACGGCCTGAGGATACCGTTAGAATCATCGACACAACTTTGCCGGTTTGTTTCTGCGGGTAAATCTTGATGGGATTGAAGTCGTTATCGCGGATGAGCCTCTCAAGGTACTCATCAAGAATCTGGGTGAATTCGAGCTGGCCGCCTTGGGAAAGGTTGGTTGTAAGTTTCTTCCTTCGCTCTATTGTTTTGATAAAAATATCGCGCTTATCGGTGTAGAGATCCCTTGATAACAGGGGATGCGCCGCGTTGGAAAGTTGCAGTTCCCTTAGCATCCTAACTGCCTCGCGGACTCGGATCATCTTCACGCCGTGAAAGCGAGTCAAGGAAGAAAGGACGTGCGCTTCACTCATGTTATAGAAGGAAAGCCAAGCCATGTCCTTGCCCGTGGCCACGTCGGTTGAAATACCTGCTGGGCTAATGAGCGGTTCAAATTCTCCCAACCTCTTAGAGTGGCCCGGTTCGCACCAATACTTCAATGTCGTTCGCGGCACACCCAAAAACAACGCTGCTTCGGCTAGGGAATAAATGGGCGCTTCCCGCGCGTCCCTGTGTTTAGGAGGCACGGAATACGCCATCCGAACTTTTGGGAAGCCAGTCATGAACTCTGATCCTTCACTTGAATGCAGCACAAGTATACCCGCTCAGTCACAGCCCGTTTTAGCGGGCGAAAGAGCCCCTGCACTGTCCCTCGCCACCGCGTGTCAAGTCCCCCACCGGCCCCAAATGAACCCAAATCGCTGAAAACACTCGCAAAATTCTGTTCCCCAAGTTTGCCGATCATTTGCGCCGCCCGGCGCATCATGGTCACAATACCAACTCCCATTGAGGTAGACCGCTATGATCGAGCAAACCAACCCCTCCTCGGCTGCCCTTGCCGTCGCCGAACTCGGCGATCTCGTCAAGCCGGGCAACCTCGTCGAGCCCATTAAACTCGCCGCACCCGGAAAATCCACCAAAATCAAAAGGCTCGGCGACCCCCCAAAAAATGATTCCGTCGAACGCTGCCTCCAGGCATGGAACCGCACCTACACCCTGGCCTCGCTCGACCCCAGCGACACCCGGCTAGCTCCAACCTCCGATCGCGACGACCGCTTTGCTCGCGAGCAGGGCTCGATCGCCTTTCGTGACGCCATGCCTCCACTGGTCGGCGACCATAATATCGGCGATTTCATTGCCTGCATCACCTATGGCATGCTCCGGGGCATCTTCGACCGTGAAGAGAGCCGTGATTTACTGCACGCGGCCAAAGTTGCCCTGGCTCTGCTTCGCGTCCAGGCCCGCTAAGAGCCAACAAAAAAATTAAAAACTTGCACCATTTTCGGTGCAATTCGGGCCAGGTTTCCGCTCCCATTCCATCGATTCAACGACTTAGCTATGTACGCATTGATAAACAAATCTCACGAATCACGATCCGCGGTCCACGACCCACGAACCGCGAATCACAGCCCTTGACGCCCTCCGGCAATCGGGTTACATTATCGAATAGGCGAATAAATGGCGAAACTTGAATCGCTCTTCCCCATCCTTCAGCCCTCGGCCCAGCCCTCCCCCCAGCCCTCCCCATTGACCGGCCTCGCCCGAACCGCAGCCGAGGCGCCGCTCGATTCCACCGGATGCCTCACCGAGTACCGGCCGCTGACCAGCCGGACCATTCTGAACAAAGTCACGTCGAACCGCGGCTTGCCGTTTAGCCACGCGATCAATCCCTATCGCGGGTGCGAGTTCGCGTGCCGCTACTGCTACGCGCGCTACACGCACGAGTTCCTCGAGATGGGTCCCGACGAGTTCGAGCGGAAGATCTACTTCAAGCAAAACGCTGCGTGGCTGCTGGAGCAGGAGCTGAAGCGCTTGAAGCCGGGAACCGAGATCGCGATCGGCACGGCGACAGATCCTTACCAGCCGCTGGAGCGGAAGCTGAAGATCACGCGGTCGCTGCTCGAAGTCTTTGCGCGACACGGCGGATTCCGCTTGGGCATCATCACCAAGTCGGCGCTGATTTCTCGAGACATTGACCTGCTGAAAGAGGTCGCGAAGAGCAACAAGCTGACCGTGCACATCACCGTCACCACGATGAACGCCAAACTTGCCCGGCAACTGGAGCCGCGTGCGCCGCGGCCTGACCTGCGCATGCGAACAGTTTCCGAAATGCGCGAGGCGGGATTGCGGGCGGGCGTCATGTGCTCGCCGCTGATGCCGGGAATTACCGACAGTGCCAGCTCGATTCGAGCGGTTGCGCGCGCGGCTGCCGCTGCCGGCGCGAGCTTCCTCGCATCGGGTGCGCTGTTCCTGAAGCCCTGTTCGCTGCCTACGTTTCTCGGGTTTGTCGGCGAGCACTTTCCTGAGCAACTCGAGGCCTACAAACGGCGGTATGCCACGAGCGCATTCGTTTCGTCAGCGTACAAGGAGCGAATGGGAGCGGTGGTCGATCAAATCTGCCAGGAGTTCAAGCTGGGCAAACGGTACTCCTACTACGAAGAGACGGCCAAAGAGGCGGCAGAGTTGGACGGGGCAGTGGTGGAGATCCAGCCCTGGCTGCCGTTCGCGGGCGAGGCGGGTTGCGGTCACGGCGCGGGTGCGTAAGAAAGGAGTTCTTCGGGCGGTTCTTGCCTAAGAACCAGGGCCTGACCAGGAGTTGCCGAAACATAGCTTCCGAATCGGCGACGATAGGGCCGTACCCAGGCACCAGCTGGCAAAGTCGGTTATAAGGGCACTTGTGTTTCAGATGCCGGGGGAGTGCTTCAATCCAGCCCCACCAGCTTGCGGAACTCCGGATCGTCGTGCAGGCAATCCAGGTCCGGGTCTTTCGACATCCAGTCCAGATTGCCGTACCCCGCAGCCAGCGCTTTCTTCACCGTATCCATCGCTTCCGCCATCCGCTTCATCACCCCGTAGGCGCAGGCTGCGTTATACATGGTGTTGGTGTCTTTGGGCCGCAGGGCGACCGCCGTCTGTAGATGCCGCACTGCTTCATCCGCCCCATCGTGCTGCGCTGCCAGATACACCGCCAGCAGCACGCGGGCGCGAACGTCTTCCGGCTCGTGTTCCAGTTGCTGCCGCAGTACCAGCGCCATCCGCGACTGCAGTTGCTCGGCTTCCTTCTTCCGCCCCAGCCGCTCCAGTGAATTGATGAAAGGCGAATAGACGTTGTAGTCGTCGCCGTTCCCCTCGACGGCTTTATCCACCACCGCCGCTGCTTCTTTGTATCGGCCCGCGGCAAAGTAGGCGCGGCCCAGAATGCTCCAGGCGCCGTCGCAGTCTGGTTTGCGTTCGATCGCTTGCATCACCAGCACGATCGCGTCCTCATACTTCTTCTGTGCGTAGAACAGCCGCGCCCGCGCCACCAGGACCTCCGGCTGGTCCGGCGCCAGCGCCACCGCCTGATCGCAGGCCGCCATGCCCCGCTCGATCAGTTGCGGATTCCGCTCGCGCAACTCGTAGGTCAGTCCGCAAACCTGCGCGATCCCGGCATGAGCCAGTGCGAACTTCGGATCCAGCTGAATCGCCTGCTCGAACATCTGCAGCGCATAGTCGGTGTAATACCGCCGCGTGTAGTTCTTGCCGCGCAGATAGAAATCGTACGCCAGCGGATTCTCCGTCGGCCGCCGCGCAATGATCTTTTCTTCCTGCGGAGTCAGCGTAATCCGCAGCGCCTGCGCGATGCTCCGCGCGATCTCCTCCTGGATCGTAAACACGTCTTCCATTTGCCGGTCGTACCGCTCCGCCCACACCGAGTGCCGCGAGGAGGCCTCCACAAGCTGCGCGGTAATGCGCACCCGGTTCCCCGATCGCCGGATCGATCCCTCCAGCACGTATTGCGCTCCCAGTTGCTGGGCCACCTGCTGCGCCGTCACCACCTTGTCGCGAAAGGCCATCATCTCCGATCGCGGAAAGATGTCCAGCTGACCGATCTTCGAGATCTCCGTGACGATGTCTTCAGTGATCCCGTCCCGGAAATACTCGTCTTCCTTCGATCCGCTCTGGTTTTCGAAATACAGCACCGCGACCGACTTCTGCTTCACCGCAGCCGCCTGCGGACTCGCGCCCGATGCGACGGGCTCCGCCGCCGCGCGCCGTCCCGATCCCAAATCGCGGCTCAGCCTCTTCAGGTCCGCGCGCAATTCCGCCGCGGTCTGGTAACGCAGATCCGGATCCTTCTCCAGCAGCTTCCCAAGAATGTTTTCAAGGGTTGGCGGCATCCGCGGATTCACCTCCGTCAGCGGCTCCGGATCCCGATTCAGAATCGCTTCCAAAATGACTGCCGGCGACGATCCGCCGAATGCCTTCCTCGCCGTCGCCATCTCGTAGAGCACCATCCCCAGCGAGAATAGATCGCTTCGCGCGTCCACAGCTTCGCCCCGCGCTTGCTCCGGCGACATATACGCGATCGTGCCTACCGTCAGCCCCGGACTGGTGAAGTTCGCTCCCTCAGTCGTCGCCCCATCGATGCTTGCCGCGCCCAAAGCACCCAGGCTCTTCGCCAAGCCGAAGTCCAGGATCTTGACGTGCTCATCCTGGGTGATGAACAGGTTCGCCGGCTTCAGATCACGATGCACCAGCCCGCCCCGATGCGCCTTGTCAAGCCCCTCAGTAATTTCCAGCGCCATCTTCACAAGCGGCTCCGGCGCCAACGGACCGTGGCTCAGCCGGTCCGCCACCGTTTCCCCTTGCAGATACTCCATCACCAGATAGCTCGTGCCGTCCTGCGTGCCTACGTCGTAGAGACTGCAGATATTCGGATGGCTCACCGACGAGATAGCCCGCGCCTCGCGGTCGAAGCGCTCTTTCGCCTCGCGCGTTCCGCACAAATGCTCCGGCAGAATTTTAATCGCAACCGTGCGCCCCAGCCGCGTGTCACGCGCCAGGTACACCTCACCCATGCCGCCGGCGCCCAGCGGCGTCTCGATCTCGTACGGCCCGAATTTTGTTCCGGAACTGACTGGCATCAGTGCGGCTAATTATAGTGCCTGAATCTCTTTTTTCAGCCCCGGTTTGTTCGAATTTTGGCGCTCTTTAGCGGTATGTAAAGACCGATGGCGGCCAGTTCTCAATTTGTTTTGGACGCCTGCTCGAATTCCTGGTTCCGGTTGACCGGCATCCATGTAAGTCAAAGTCAAGAGAAAAGCACGAGATTGCTGGGCGCGCTTGGGAGAGCGCGCATTTCGACTGGTCCGGGCATTCGCCTGCGCACATGTGCCTCACGGCTGGTGGTCCCTGCATCCAGCAGGACCGGACATCCATTTGCTGCCTCAAGCTCCGAAGAGCTGTCGCAGATGATCGAGTTTGTGTTCTCTGCCAGTCCCGAAACAATCCGAAAGGGGCCTCGGAAGTTGCCTTCGTCGCCCAGCCGGTCAACTGCAGGACCTGGCAGCCTGCGCATCGAATAATC
>Ga0181520_10011724_pt1 | contig 11442 bp, 8 predicted proteins | sample PEATcosm2014_Bin_29_FD_132451 | JGI IMG/M metagenome (GOLD analysis project Ga0181520, IMG submission 132451) | Peatland microbial communities from MTU Mesocosm Facility, Houghton, MI, USA - PEATcosm2014_Bin02_30_metaG | ecosystem: Environmental > Terrestrial > Soil > Wetlands > Peat | place...
CACCCGGCAGATCGCCGACGATGCCAGGGTGAGCGAGTCGGTACTGATGACCAACTACGTCAAGGAAACGGACGAAGAAATGCGGCAGCGGAGCAACCGCACCTACCGGCGTATCCACGCCAGTCTTTCTCCCGAAGTCGCCGCTCAGTACGGCTGCGTTCGCAACGCCCGGTCGGAGATGGAGAGTCAGTTGCGGGTGGCCATCGATGCCAAGGACTGGACCACGGCGAGCGACATCGCTGGACGCCTGGCACAGGATGGTCAGTCCAGGGACGGCTGACCGTCGTTTGGGACAATTCTTGTGAAATCTTGTGAAAAGCAATCCGACCCGGAAACCTACAGCGCGAGCCGAAAAAAGAGGCGTTGTTGGAAGTTCTTTCCCAACAACGCCTTACGAAGTACCGGAGGTGGGAGTTGAACCCACACATGGTTGCCCATACTGGATTTTGAGTCCAGCGCGTCTGCCATTCCGCCACTCCGGCCTGTCCGAGACAACGCCCTGCTTACGGCTGATTCTATTAGTTGCCAGAGTCGCTGACAAGATGGCCTGTCCTCGGTTGCTCGCGGCGGAGTTTTGGTAAAATGGGTTGATTCGCTTCCCCCCAATTCTCCAGCAAGGTAGGATAGGCGGTTTCCGCTGCCTCCCACGGCGAGGTACCGCCTCTCTTTCGAACCGGGAAACGGGAAGGTACATTAATATAGATTGTTTTTGCCCCCGCTTGCCCCTTGGGACTCTGCCGCCGAGATGCACCTAGTTCAGATTCTCATCCTTGCCGTGGTCCAGGGCTTGGCCGAACTGCTGCCCGTGTCGAGCTCGGCCCACGTGATCGTCGCCGAAAAACTCATGGGATTGGACCCCGCCAAGCCGGAAATGACCCTGCTGTTGGTGATGCTCCACACGGGGACCATGTTTGCGGTCATTCTTTACTTTTGGCGAGCCTGGAAGACCCACTTCTTCTCGTCCTGGGAGGTGTTCAAGTCGGAGGCGGCGCTGCTGATCACGGCGACCGTGCTCACCGGTGTCATCGGGGGGCCCATTGTCTTGGTCATCCCAAAGATCATGGAGGACTCCGGCTACTTGAAGGCCGACTCAACCGGCAAAGTGCCGAAGGCGGAAATCGAGCTGCTGTTTGGCAACCTGGGACTGATCTCGGCCGCCCTGACTGCGGCGGGGGCGTTGACTCTGACGGCCGGCCTGCTGGAACGAAAAGCGGCCCGCAAAGTTCTGCCGGCCGATGACCCTGTCACCCACAACGATTCCCACTCGTTTAACGTGGGCACCATGTTGCGTTCGACGGCCCGCAGCACCAAGAAACGGGTCTACAGCCGCAATCGGGAAATTGGCCCCTACGAGGCCGTCTGGATCGGCGGCGTGCAAGGTTTGTGCCTGCCGTTCCGGGGCTTCTCGCGTTCGGGGGCCACGATTTCCACCGGCTTGCTGCTGGGCACGCTGCGGGCGCGGGCCGAGGAGTTCAGCTTTGCACTGGCGGTCATTCTTACCCCGCCGGTCGTCGCCAAAGAAATTCATCGGCTGATGAAGGCCAGCGCCGAGGCCGGCCACCCGGCAGTCACGTTGGACATGTTTGCCCCGAGCCTGTTGGGCCTGGTGGCCGCCTTCGGCGCCGGTCTGCTCGCCCTCCGCTGGCTTTCCCGCTGGCTGGAAGCGGGACGCTGGTATCTGTTCGGCGTCTATTGTCTGGTGGCGGCGGTCTTCGTCTTCGGCCTGTTTGTCGCAGGCTACTGACCCCACTTCCATACCCCTACTGACATCCCCCGCCTCCGCGATGCTGGACCTCGTGGACCGAACGCCGGGTAGCCGGTATGATAGTGCTCGGTAGAAGAGAATCCAGGGGAGCCTTGCCCGGTGGGAATCATCGAACTGCTCATCATGGCGGGGATGGTGATCTTCAACGGCGTGTTCGCGGGCTATGAGATCGCGCTGGCCGCCGTCACCCTGCCTCGTCTGCAAGTGCTGGCGCGGGAGAACCGGGCCGGCGCCCGGGCCGCCTTGTACATGAAGGAGAACATGGAGGCCAGCCTGGCCGCCGTGCAGTTGGCCATTACGCTGTTGGCAGCCATCGCCGCGGCCATCGGCGGCGTGGGGGCGGCCGAAAACATCCAGCCCTACCTCCACGGCCTGGGCCTGTCGCGGGCGGTCGCCGAGGTCCTGGCCATCGCCCTGGTGGTCATCCCGCTCACGCTGTTTACCATCATGTTCGGCGAATTGATGCCGAAAGTCTTTTCGCTGCGCAACAAGGAATGGGTCTGCCTGCGGTTCTCGCCGCTCATGCGTTGGTTCTGCTTCAGCATCTGGCCCGCCGTCTGGCTGCTCGAAGGGGCGGTCACGGCCATGATCGCCTGGAGCGAGCGGCGTTGGCGGCCGCGCATGGATTACTCGGCGAAGCGCGAGGCCATCGCGCTGTTGGAACTTCGCGCCCAGGCGGCCTACGCGCGGGCGTCACGGGTGATCGGCGAGCGCGAGGAGCGGATCATTCTGGGCGCCGCGCGGTTCAGCACCCGCACCGTGCGCGAGATCATGCTCCCGGCCGAGCATATCAGCATGTTGGGCATCAATACCTCGTTGAGCGAAAGCCTGGTGACGGCCCACCTGGACATGCACACGCGCTTCCCCGTGGCCGAGCGGTTCGGCGACCCACAATCCATTCTGGGTTACGTCAATTTCAAGGATCTCGTGGCGCTGATGCGGCTGAGCGTGCCGCACGAGGCGTCGCTGCAGGCCATCCTGCGGCCCATGCCCACCCTGGGTGCCGATCTGGCGCTGACGGCCTGCCTGGAGCGGATGATCCGCGAGCACACGCACATTGCCCTGGTGCGCGAGCCGGCCGGCAAGGTGGTCGGCATGATTACCCTGGAAGACATTTTGGAAGAGTTGGTGGGCGAGATCCAGGACGAGTATGACCGGCTGCCCGTTCATGCCGTGCCTTCCGGCTGGGCCTGGGTGGTCGGCGGCGGGTTGCCGCTCGGGCGGCTGAAGGAGCTGAGCGGAATCGATCTGGCCACCCAGTCGCCCCCCCCGGGACCGGAAGGCGAGGCGCGGACCGTCAGCGACTGGATCCTGGGCCACTTACAGCGGCCGGCCCGCGGCGGCGACATCCTGCAGCGCGGCGATTTTCGGGCGGTGGTGCGCAAAGTCCGCCGGCAAAAGGTGTTGGAGGCCCAAGTCGGCCGCGTCAGTGCGGCGGAGGCCGAGCCCTCGTCGATGGAGCCGAGCGGGTCTTGACGACCGGGGGGTCGCAAGTTTTTTTTGCCGGCGCCCTCTTGACAACTACGACGCAAGTCGTAACAATGACGACGAACGTAGTAAGGAGAGCCACGATGGCCAAGAAAACGAAACCGCGGCGTCTGTCGGCCGGTGAGCTGGAGATCCTCCAGATGCTCTGGAAAAGCGGTCCGGTCACCATCTCCGAGGCCCAGCACGGGCTGGGGCGGCAGATCGGCTACACCACGGTGCAGACGCGGTTGAACCGTCTGGCCGACAAAGGCGTTGTCACCCGCACCAACCGGCGGCCGGCCAAGTATCAGGCCGCGGTTGGTCCCGACGAGGTTACCAGCGGCTATTTCAAGCTGCTCTTGGAGCGCGTCAGTGAAGGGAGCATTGTGCCGCTGGTGGCCAACTTGATGAAAGACCGAAAACTGAGTGCCGAGGAGATTGCCTCGCTGCGGCGGTTGATCACCGAATCGGAGCGCGGCCAAAGCGAAACGTCGTGACGTGGGAAGGCGACCCTCTCCTGTCGCTGGAGGAACTTGATGTGATTCACAGCAACACGTCGCCAGCGGCGGCATTTCTCTCCTGGATGGCCTTGGTGGTATTGGAAGCCCTTGGCTCGGCCCAAGGCGGCGAGCCGAAGAAGGTCGAAGTCAGCATCGAACAGATCCAAGAAGGGACGGTGGTCATCGTCGGCTCGCTGGGCCGGCCAATCGGAGAATTCATGAAGCTGCAGGGAAGTTGGGCCGAACGTCTCAAGGGCAGTAACCTTCAGATGGTCATCACGCACCTTGATGGCAAACGGCTGCAAAGGCCCGTTCATTTTCAGAAGTTCTTTGTCCACTCGGTTGACAAGCACGATCGCCCTGTGGCTCCGCTTAAAGGCGATGTCTGGGAAATGGACGCCTACGAATCGTGCGACTTTCATCATATTGAACCGGACCAGTTCCAGAGGGCGTTAGGAAGATGGCCCAACGGGGCCGTTCAGGATCCCTTCGCCGGGTTCCATTGCGAGCTCTATGTCATCGTAACCAAGAGCAAGATGCGCCCTGATCTCCAGTGGCTGCCCACACTCTCCGATCCGATGAAAGCGATTCGAACGGAAGCGTTTCGGCAGGGCGGCCAAGAAGGAAAAAGCGTTTCACCGATACTTCCCCCGGCACAAAGCAAGACTTATCGTCCGCCAGCACCACAGCAATAGGGAACAACCGGGCGGCGATTTGATCCATAGGATGAGCATGATAAACGTGCTGCCCGTTGCCCACGCGCACGGCCGTTGCAGCGCATGAGGATTGTTTGCAAAACGCGACGGAGTCGATTCGATCACGCGTTGAGTTCTTTGCATCTTTCCGAACGTTGACGAGAGACGGGGGGACATGCCATGAACGGGGTTGCCTTGGGTTTACTGCCGGTCTTGCTGCGGACGACCGTGTTCCTGGGCGGGGCGGCCATCGCCGTTCGACTGGTGCTTAACGTGGGACGCCCGGCCAGTCCCACCCTGCATCGCGTAACTTGGCTGCTCGTGCTCTTGACCGGTTGGTTTTGGTGGCGCCTGCCGGTGACGATCCCCTATCACGAGGCGGAGCCGCAGCAACAAGCATCATCGTTGGTGCGAACCGCAGAGGAGCAGCTCCCGAACCAGCCGTGGGCCGACGCGGGCCCGGAAGCGCTCGGCCAACCCGTCGCGGCGGCAACGGCCCCGCCCGCGCGGCAATTGCCGGCGGTTGGGGGGCTCGCGGCGGCCATTCGGGCGACCTGGCCGGTCGCCATGCTGGGCGTGTGGCTGCTCGGCATGCTCGTTATTGTCATGGTGTGGATCGCCCGTTATCTGGCTTCCCTGCGGCAACTCCGTGCGGCAGGCGCGGCCGAAGAAGCCTGGCTGGGGCAATGGGATGAACTGTGCCGGGCGAGCGGCGTGCGAAAAGCCATCCCGTTACGCGTAACCGAGAGCGCCGGACCGTTGCTCTGCCGTACCCCGTCGGGCTACCTGTTGGTCGTGCCCAGTGTATTGTGGCGGCAACTGACGCTGGCCGAACGGCTGAGCATCTTGCAGCACGAACTGGCGCACTGGAAGCGACGCGACCTGCTGAAATCGACGGCCATCCGTCTGATGACGCTGCCGCACTGGTTCAATCCCTTGGCCTGGCTGGCCGCAAACTGGTTCGACGAGGCGGCCGAATGGGCCTGCGACGAGGCGGCCCGGGGCAAAACCGCCGCAGGGCGCCAGGCCTATGCCAAGGCGCTCTTGCAACTGCAATCCGTCTTGGGACCGCGGCTGGCCTACCATGCGGCCGTCTCGGGCCGCGGCCTTTCCGCCCGCGTCGAGCGTCTGCTTCGTCCCCAAACCGAAAAGGACTCGCTCCTGAAAAAGATCGTGATTCTCGCGGTCGCGTTGGGCTTGGCCCTGCTGTGCCTGGTCCGTTTGGAACTGGTGGCGAAAGAGCCGGCCGAAAAGGCCGAAGCGGCCAGCGCAATGCCCCAAGGGCTGGTCATCGACTTTGCGGCCACGTTGGGCGGCAAGCTCACCGAGGGCCAGCGGTTATATTGCCAGTGGGATGCCGAGACCTTCGGCCTGCCGGACCAGAAACAGTGGCAGGACCTGGACTCGCAGCAGCGGGCCGCCAAAGAAGAAGAACTCATCAAGCAGCTCGACAGCGAGCAGGAAAGCGAGCGGGTCAAGGCCATCGACGGGCTCGTGGCTCTGAACAGCCACAAGGCGCTCCCCCGCATCATCGAGATCGCTGCCGAGCACAGGGAAAAGAACAACTGGGACCGCCACACCGCCACCCGCGCCCTGGCCATGTTGGGCGATCGCCGCGCGGTGCCGGAGCTGGTCTCGCTCACCTATCACTACAATTGGAACGTCCGCCAGTGGGCTCAGATCGCCCTGGTGCGCTTCAGCGGCCAGAACTTCGGCCACGACGTGGCCGCCTGGCGTGGGTGGTGGGAGAAGCAAGGCGGCAAGCCGCCCATCCCCGCCGAGCCGGTCGAGTGGGCGACCAGTTCCGAGATGCTCAAATATGCCGATCTGAAGCTCCAGGACGAGCGGGACAAGCAATGGGTCGCTTCGCACAAGGAGCGGTTGTCCGCGCAGATGCCGGGCGATGCGAAACTGACGGCCATTCAGCAGGCCATGCGCAACCTGTCCGAACAGGAACTCTCGCGCAGCCTTTCCCCGTCGGCGTGGCAGGATTTGTCGCCCAAGGAAAAGGCGGCCGAAGAGGACCGATGGATCAAACAACTTTCCCAGCCCAGCGAGAGTGCGCGGGTGTTGGCCATTTACGCCCTGACCGCGATGAAGAGCAGGAAGGCCGTGCCGGCGCTGTTGGCGATCGCGACCGAGCGGAAGGAGAAGGACAATCGCGACCGCTGGATGGCCTGCCGCGCCCTGGGCATCGTCGGCGACCAGAGCATCGTTCCTCAACTGGTCCCGCTGACCTATCACTACAATCGCGACACGCGGTTGTGGGCGCAGATCTCCCTGGTGCGGCTGACCGGCGAGAACTTCGGCCGCGACGTGGCCGCCTGGCGCAGTTGGTGGGGCAAGCCGCCTATCCCCGCCGAGCCCGTCCAGTGGGCGACCAGCCCGCAAATGCTCGCTTTCGCCAGTCCGCAAGCCATGGACCAGGCCGATCAACTATTGCAGCGGGGAGGCTATGGCGGGGGTTATCCGAGCTATGGCCGGCCAACGCAGCCGATGGGCAATCCGCCCCGCATCGTCTCCTCTTCGCCCGCCGACGGCGCCAAGGACGTCGATCCGGCCACGGCCCAAGTCACGATAACGTTTAATCAGGACATGGGTCAGGGGATCACCTTCAACGGCGAGGGGGCCAGTTTCCCCTTCCTGCCCGGGGCCAATGCCTCGTGGCGCGATCGGCGGACGTGCGTCCTGCCGGTGAAATTGGAGCCCGGCCGCAGCTACCGCATTGCGCTGAACCAGTTCAGCCCCAACGACCAATCGTTCCGCAGCGCCCAAGGCGCCGCCTTGATGCCGACGACGATCTGTTTTGCCACGCGGGGCACGTCGGCGCAAAGGCTGAACAATCTGGTCGAGCAGGTGAAAGCCGCTAAACCGGTCGAGCCGCCGAAGGTCTCGCCCGGTTTCGCGGGCGTGGTGGAAGGCGTCGGCTGGGGAAGCTTCCGGGTCGGCACGACCCGCGAGGATCTGATCAAAGCCTATGGCGAGCCGGACCCGAATCCGGGCAATCCGTGGATGCGCTGGACGTCACACCACGTCGACTGTATTTGCGGCCAAGACGGCCACGTGGCGGAAGTGCGTTTCAACGAGGGCTTCACGTTGCCCTTGACGTCGGGCGTCAAGATCGGCTCATCGGAGAAAGACGTTTTGGCGGCCTATGGCGTTCCCGACAGCGTTCTGCTCCAGTCTCAGTCGAAGATGTTCGTTTATCAGCGGCGCGGAGTCCTGATGTGGGTGATGGGCGGCAAGGTCTACGATTTCACCGCCATCAAGCAGCGGGAGCAGCTTGCCGAGCACCCCATGATCGGCATCGGCGTCGCGCTCCAAAAGGAAAAAGACCATTACGTGGTCTACCGAGTCATCGCCGGATCGCCCGCCTTGGCGGCCGGGCTGCAGGAAGGTGACGAATTGCTGCAGGTCGATGGCAAGGCGGCGAAAGCCGATGCCGAGGACATCACCAAGAGAATCCGCGGCGCGGCGGGCACGGTGGTCAAGATCAAGGTTCGCAAGAAGGACGGAAAAGAAGTGGAGCTGGCCATCACCCGCCGAGAACTGCATTTCTCCTCTCCGTGAAGGATGCGGCACGATGTGGAAAACGGTAACAAAGTGTATCTTATCCGGAGCTGCGAGTTTCGTTATCGCCTTCACGATGGCGCAAATTGCCGTCTACCGGCTGCGTCCGCCGCTTTTTCACGAGTACCATCGAATCGCCGAGGAAATATACGCGAAATACCTGGTCGATGGTTCGCGGCCCGCTCCGACCGCCCTTTCTCCGTCGGCACACAGGACGCTTTCCGAGCATAAGGAGATCCGGTATACGACCAGGGACGGGTTAGCTTACCGATACGACAAGCCGTATCCGTCCAATATACCTTTTACGGGACTCGTGACGTTCGGCCTTTGCTGGGGTGGAGAAAAAGGCTTGATCGAAGAGAGTCAGCCGCCGGAAACGTTGATTGAGAACGCCAAAATGAGAGCGCCAAAATGACCGCATGATTTCCGAGCGGAAGACCTGCGACTTGCTCCCGTGCCGGACGTTGGGGATTGCCAATGCCGCCTGTTTGGAAGGCTTTTGTTCCGATCCGGGAGCCCGAGCGATAGAGCCCTCGCTCTCAAAACCTGTTGCATTCCAAGGGTTGGCAGCAAATTCTCACTGCCGTCAGGCGCCCGTTTTCGCCCTTGCAGAAGAAGGAGGCCGATCGTAGACTGGGCGCGACAGCGAGTTGGGCGTGACAGTGAGCTGAAGGTGGACGGACAGTGAACAACCGGACAGCCGACCGACGGCGAGTGACGTGATGTTGCGTTTTCTCAGACGGAAATCGAGGACGGCTGGAACGGGGCTCGGTCTCCGACCGGGCGACGAGCATTATCGAGCCTTCGTCGGTCCGCCTGAAGACTACGATCTGGTGGCCGCCATGGCTTTCAATTTGCTGACCAGCGCCGGGCTGCGCCAGCACCACCGACTGCTGGACGTCGGCTGTGGCTCCCTGAGAATAGGAAGATTGTTGATTCCCTACCTGAACCAGGGCAACTACTGCGGCGTCGAGCCGAATCGGTGGCTGGTCAACGACGGCATTCTGAACGAGGTGGGGCGGGACCAGATACGGATCAAAGAGCCGGCGTTCTGCTATAGCACTTCGCTGGAAGCGTTACCGCCGGGCCTGCGCTTCGATTATGCTTTGGCCCAGTCGATTTTCAGCCACTGTACCCAGCCGCTCTTGAGGCGGTGGCTCGCCCAGCTGTCGACGCGTCTGGAAGACCACGGCGCGCTGTTCGCGACCTTCTGCGTTGGCGAGCGGGACTGCGAAGGCGAAGGGTGGGTTTATCCGGCTTGTGTCACGTACCGGCCCGAAACCATCGCTGCGGCGGCCGCCGAGTTCGGCTTCCGCTTCGAGATGCTCGATTGGCGGCACCCTCGTCAGGCGTGGGCGCTGTTCTCCCGGCCAAGCTACGACCAATCTCTCACCAGCGGCGGAGTGGTCGCTTGGAACCGCGTGGTGGAGAAATTCAGTCGGCAGCGATCGCCCGCGGTCGAGCGTGGGACGTGACTTCTCTCGCGCCGGCTTCTGCGGCGGGCTTGCACGACGACTTCTAAACCCGCACCGGGGCTGCGGCGGCACCGCTCTCTAACGGCGATTTATGCCCCTTACGGGTAGGGGGACGTTCTTCATTGGCTACCCCATACCTTTTTTGGGCTCCCGCTACTGGACACGGTAACGGGAGGAGGCTGCGCTTTGGTGCCTGTTTTTCGGCAGGATCGCAATATTGGCGGCTGTCATGTTAGCCAGCAAGGTGGGGTGTAAAGGATTGTCCGCGTGTGTCGCGAAAGTCGCCATTTGCCACCAAATAGCCCAGCCAGCATTGCGGTTTCTTCTGCATATTGTACATTACTCTCGGCGGCGCATGGATTTCGGCTGTTCCGGTTCGCAACGTTTCTCATTTTGAGCTTGCAGTCCGGCTGACAACGGGAATTCTTCCTTGGGCAAGAATTCTACTGGTTAAATTCGGCAAGGCTTCCCACGCCGACGGAATGGGTGACGGTTCGCGTCAAGGATGCCGTCAACATAATCCCGTGGTTTGAAAAGTCAGAATGGCCAAATGGGGACAATCGACCGGTCCTGCAGCCGTACAAGTAAATCGAGCCCTACAACTAAATCGAAATGAGATTGTTGGCGCGCGATTGGCATGGGGCACTCGGAGACCTTGCGGCGCATGCCCAAAGGGAGATCGTAGTCTGTTCACCTTATGTAGGGCACGAAGGCACGGATCTTCTGACAGCTCATCTCACGGCTCAATTTCGGCGGCGCGGATCGATTACGTTCATCACAGACCTATCCCCCGCCAACGTCTGCCAACGATCCACCGATCCTCGGGCGTTGCGGCAGCTTCGGGACTATGCCGGGGCTACCGCCGTCCGACACCTACCGGGCGTTCACGCGAAGGTATACGTCGCAGACGAGGATTTAGCCATCGTCACCTCGGGGAATCTGACTGCTGGCGGCTTGTATCGGAATTTTGAGTACGGCGTTGAGATTCGTTCGGACCCAGTTACTGGTACAATCAAGCGTGACATCCTTGAGTATGGGGCGCTTGGGGCTGATGTGCCACCTGATCAGCTTGACGCGTACTGCAACGCAGCCGACGAGCTTCAGGGGCTTTTCGACGAACAACAACGGTCCACCCGCCGCGAAATTCGATGGCGCTTTGAGCAATCGCTTCGAAACGCGGAAGAGAGCCTGATCCGAGTTCGGCTCGCTGGCGGCCCAGTTCACGCGGTATTCGCTCGTACCATCGAGTACCTGCTCCGTTCACAGGGACCGTTGACGACAGAACGATTGCATCCAATCATCCAGACTATTCATCCTGATCTTTGTGATGACTCTGTTGACCGCGTGATCGACGGAAGACGATTCGGCAAGAAATGGAAGCACGCGGTTCGCACGGCACAGCAGCAGCTGAAAAAACGAGGAGTGATCCGCTATGAACATGGTTTTTGGCGCCTTGCCTAATCAAGCTGGCTCCGGCACCTGCTTCTGGGACGGCGCTGGGAGTTGCGAAGGATGTGACGGCAGTGGCATCCGTTGTCCCGCAGAACCATCCTGTGCGATGCCCGATCTGTCGCTTGGCTCGGTAATCGTCGAAAGATGTGACTATTGCCAGCAGTATCCCGACGACCTCGCGGCGGCTGAGGTAGTTTGTGACGATCCAACCTTAATTCGTTGCGAATCAGGCGGCGTTCACGCCGTTGGTCGCCTCGTATCAACTTGGCACTCGCGGTGACGCGGGGCGTCTCCCCATCGACACTTGCTGCGCCGAAGTTCTCCCAAGATCGTGGCGGGTCGATCCCAGCCAACGTAATTCTGTGCGGCAACAACGAAAGCAACAGCGAGTACATTTGTTTTGAACCAGTCGGAAATGGAAATCCCCGTTCGTTCGGGTTGTATATGATTCCTGAACGAGGAGGATTCCCCCATGACTATCAAACGACGGCACTTTAGTGGCGACCAGAAGGCAGCCA
>Ga0181520_10011725_pt1 | contig 11442 bp, 10 predicted proteins | sample PEATcosm2014_Bin_29_FD_132451 | JGI IMG/M metagenome (GOLD analysis project Ga0181520, IMG submission 132451) | Peatland microbial communities from MTU Mesocosm Facility, Houghton, MI, USA - PEATcosm2014_Bin02_30_metaG | ecosystem: Environmental > Terrestrial > Soil > Wetlands > Peat | place...
CTTGGGCCGATTGCATCTATGGATGGCGTCAGCTCGAGCCCTTGAGCAGGTGAGGCCGCTTGCCAGCCTCGATGAGAGCTCCCTTGAACGGCTCTCTTACTCGCTCTTGATGAGCAGCGGGCGGCCGTCGGCTCGAAGGCTCTTCCGGCGTTTGCTTCGCAGAAATCTGGGAAAGTCGGTTCCTGTGAACTTGTCGCTGGCCGCTATGGCGCAGTGCCTCGGACGACTTCGCCTGGCTGGCTTGATCTATAACAGAACCTGCAGTATTCCGGATGATTCGCTCGACCTCGCGGTCGCGCAGTGTTTATCGAACCTTGCGGGGGGCATTCTGTCTGGCGGTCTGACCACAAATCTTGCCGCTGCGGTCGACCGGCTCAATCTCACGCCCGGCTCGGCTGAGCCAGTCGTCCTCGTCCCAGTTGGCAGCAGCTTTATTCCTATGTTCGGCCTTTGGAGAGAGCAGGTGCACCAGCATGCCCCTGGCCAGATCGTCGCGATGGCGCTTGACCCAGCGGCCAAGCAGATAATCGAACGAGATTTCTGCTGCCGCACCCTCGATCTCTCCGCCTTCTTTGTATGTGAGCCTGACGGAACAATCAATGGCAGCACGCGCGGCGTTCTCTGGTTGCTCCGGGTGCTTGTTCTAAGGGAACTCATCACTCGTGGTCACACCGTTCTTTCGCTTGATGTCGACGCATTGCTGGTCACGAACCTCGATAGTATGCTCTGCACATTTCCGGCCGCAGACATAGTCGCCCAGCAGGACTATTCCATCCCAATGGACGTGGCCCGAGAGCTCGGCTTCGTGCTCTGCTGTGGGTTTATGCTTTTGCGTCCCACTCAATCGACTATTGCTTTTTTTGAAAGCTATAGCAAACGAACCGTCCAGGAGTTCCATGATCAACTCGCGCTCAACCATCTGATTGCTCGCTCCGGTGTTACGAAGATCGTCAAGACGGCCAGGTATATGACCTTCGAATCCGCAGGCGTCGTCTTCGTCTGTCCGGACACATCGCTCGTTTCACGCGACACCAGGCACGGCGCCGTGATCCGTCACTTTAACCGAAGTGGTCAATCCATTGCGGAATTGCGGATGGAGCTCGGACTGAACAAATGAGACCTGAAAGGAGCGACCATGCCCGACTTCTGGTCGATCGCCGGGTTCTCCCGCAAACGGACTCACTACCGATGCCTTGGGTCCGAACTCAATTTGCTAGTATCAGGGAGAGAGCCCATTGAAGGAGGCCGCTACGGGGTGTGAGCCTGGAGCGTAACCAGGATGGTCATGGTGAGCGGCAATTCCTCTGGCAAAGATACGTCGATGAAAAGGCGCGGACTGCTTCGGGTCCTGACGATTTGCTTGCTGTCGATTGTGGCCATTCTTGGGATCACCGAAGCTTCTCTGCGTTTTGTGCTCGGATTGGGAAACCCAGTGCTGATCACGCGAGACTCCGCGTGCGAATACATTATCAAACCCGACCAGCGGCTACGCAGGTTCTTCGCAAACACAACGATCAACCACTACGGTATGCGTTCTGAAGAGGTTCCTCTGAGCCGTGACCCGGGCAGGTTGCGTATCTTATTTGTCGGCGATTCCCTGACCTATGGAACAAGCCGTGTCGACCAGAGCCAGATCTTTACGGAGATTCTCCATCGGGAATTGCCTTCGATCGTCCACAAGCCGGTGGACGTATTGAATGCCTCAGCGGGAGCGTGGGCACCGGACAATGAAGTGTCGTACATTCGTTCGCGCGGGATATTTCAGTCGGATCTCGTGGTCTTTGTTCTGAACGACGGCGACGTGACGCAACCGCGCTCGACCATGCAGGAAGTAGGCGATGACACGCCCTCCACGCGCCCGGCAACCGCCATTGGCGAACTCTGGACGCGCTACCTGAGGGCGCGACTCTTGCATGCACTCGGGAAGCGTGACGCAGGAACCTCGATTGCTCCGAATGCGGATCAGGTGGTGCGGGCCAACCTGCGCGACCTGGACGCAGCCGATGCGCTTGTGACCGCGCAGGGAGCTCGGATGGTAATCGTCTTTCTGCCCTTCCGGCTTGATATTCCAGACAAGAGCGCCCAGGCGCAGTCAACCCTTCGAGCTTGGTGTGCCGCGCATCATGTTGCGATGCTCGACATGACCGCGGCGGAGTTGCCCTACTCGATCAGCGATCTTGATCTGGACAACGGTTATCACTTCAATGCCAAAGGGAATGCGATCGTCGCAGACGTGATTCTCAATCTCTGGCCGCAGACTGTCGGTCAACCCTGACGCGCCGATGCCAAGGTCCTTAGCTCTGTGGGATTCATGGGAGGGGAATTGAGTCGAATCTTTGTTACCGGTGGATCCGGTTTCATTGGCACAAACCTCATAGAGAGTTTTGTCCAAACAGGTCATGATGTTTTGAACTTCGATAGCGCCTTTCCTCGAAATCCGCAAAATGCGCACTGTTTCCAAGAGGGGGACATTCGGGACGATGCACGGCTTAGCGCGGCAGTGCGGGACTTCAGGCCAGAGTTATGCGTACATCTCGCTGCGAGAACAGATTTGGATGGAGCCGCTATCACGGACTACGACGCCAATACAATTGGCGTAAAGAACATGATTGCCGCAACACAGGCTGTTGGCACAGTGAGCAGGATCCTGTTTGCGTCTTCGCGCTATGTGCATCGCACTGAGGTCTTTCCGAAATATGACGAAGATTACTCTCCCTTTACGCCTTACGGAGAAAGCAAAGTGGAAACCGAAAGAATTGTTCGGTCCAGCGGGCTCGAGATTCCCTGGGCCATCTTCCGGCCAACTTCTATCTGGGGACCGTGGTTTCGCATCCCGTACCGCACCTTTTTCGATACTGTGCGCAGAGGGGTTTATGTGCATCCAAGGGGCCGCAAGATATCAAAGTCTTATGGATATGTGGGAAACGTCGTGCATCAGATCGAGCAGTTTCTTTCTGTCGATGCATCCAAAATAGACAAGCGGACATTCTATGTCTCTGATGACCAAAACATGGACGTTCTCGAATTTGGGAAACTTATCCAGCAGGCGTTTGGAGCCCCGCACATTCGGGAGGTCCCGCTGGCAGTTCTTCAGGGGCTGGCGATTGCCGGAGACGTTCTGAAGAAGATGGGTGTTTCCAACCCACCGATAACTTCATTTCGGCTATCCAATCTGCTGACCCCCATGGATTATGACCTTTCATTGACTAGACAGGTTGCGGGGCCGGGTCCCTATACTCTGAAAGCTGGTGTTCAATCGACGGTCGAGTGGATTCTGAAACATGGATGAAAGACGTCAATACCAGGATTTGAGCCTTTTTCGCATGCCGGCTGGATTTCGGGGGCGGTCTGCGGCTTTGGTTCAGATCTGGTGGATAGTGCAGGCCACTTTCTTCGGTATGTCTCCACATGCCTTCTACGGCTGGAGGAACTTTCTGCTGAGAGCATTTGGAGCCAAGATAGGCAAGGAAGTTCGGATCCGTGCGACTACACGAGTGACGTATCCATGGAAACTGACCATTGGCGACTATGTGTGGGTCGGAGACGATTGTGTGTTTTACAACCTCGGCGAGATCGTGTTGGGCTCTCATGTCGCCATCGCCCATGACGTTTACTTTTGCACTGGACTTCACGATTATCGGAAGATTGATTTCCCAATTGGGCAAAAGCCTATCCGAATTGAAGACGAAGTATGGATACCTAATGATGTCTTCATCGGTCCTGGAGTTACTGTAGGTAAAGGTTCCATTGTAGGGGCGAGGAGCACGGTTCTGAATGACCTTCCCGGGGGAATGATCTGCTATGGAAACCCTGCGAAAGCGATTAGGCCGAGAGAAACGCATGAAGAAATCAGAAAGGCTGAGTAAGAACCGGGATCGATGAGCGTAGGGTAATCGAGCGCTGCTTTGATCTGCTCCTCCCGAAAATCTCTGCCAATTGACGGATAAAACGCCATGGTAATCTGAGCATGCGGCCTGCCCGCGCCGTTGATTCGTGGAGGACGGCCTAGCGCCCAGGCTGCCACGTTTCCCCGAGGAAGCCGGTGAAGATTCTGCACGTTATCCCGTCCGTGAATCCAAACACGGGCGGCACTGCCGAAGCGCTTCGGCAACTTTGCCACATCTATAATATGGGCGGCCTTGAAGTTGACGTGGCATCGCTCGACGCTCCCGAGACCATCGCGGGCTTCAACTTTCCGACGAAGGTCTTCGCGCTGGGTCCGGGTTTGGGAGGGTATGGCTACTCTCGAAAAGCGGCCAAATGGTTCAAGCAGCATGTGCATGTATACAACGTCGTCTTCCTGAACGGCATCTGGGAGTACGGCACGCTGGCCGCCTATCGCGCCCTTGCGGGAAGTGACACGCCCTATGCCGTCTTCACCCACGGCATGCTCGATCCATATTTCAAGCGAAGGTTTCCACTGAAGCACATCAAGAAGTCCATTTACTGGCATCTCTTTCTTCAGCGCATCTTGCGCAAGGCGACTTCCGTCCTGTTCACCTGCGAAGAAGAGAAGATCCTGGCGCGACAGTCGTTCTCCCGCTACAAAGTGAATGAGATCGTTGTGCCCTTTGGCACGTTTCCACCCGACTGCGATCTGGAAGCAGCCAAGGGAGAGTTTCTTGCGAGGTGGCCTGAAGTGCGAGGCAAGCGCGTAGCCGTCACGATGGGGCGAATCCACCCGAAGAAGGGAACCGACATTCTGATTGAGGCATTTGCGCATACATTTGCGAAGGATCCCGACTGGCAGTTGGTGATCGCCGGTCCTGATCAGATCGGGTTGAGGAAGGAACTGGAGATGCTTGCCGAACGGCTGGGGATCAGCGATCGCATTACCTGGACCGGCATGGTAAAAGGAAACCTGAAGTGGGGAGTCTTTGCCGTCTCTGAGGTGTTTGTCCTGCCATCGCACCAGGAAAACTTCGGAATCGTTGTGGCTGAAGCCCTGGCTGCCGGCCTCCCGGTGATTCTCTCGGACAAAGTGAACATTTGGCGAGAGATCGTCAATTACCGGGCGGGGCTTGTGTGTGAAGACACACTTGAGGGCACGAAGGCCGCCTTGATGCGCTGGTCCCAACTGACCGCGGAAGAGATTGCAGCAGTCCGGCATCGAAGCAAGAAATGCTTTGATGAGATGTTTAACTACGAGGTGACAGCTCGCAAAGCGCTTGAGATCGTCGATTACGTGGCTCACCGGGCCGGGGCGTAGTGGACGAAGCGCTCGCGCCATGGGAGATGGGAGCCTCCAGGAGAGATAGAGGCGACAGGATGTTTCCAATCAAACCCTAAAGCCGGACTCTCAAGTTATAAGTGAGTGATAGAGACTGGGCAGGCAAACTTCAGGAGCGCTTTCGAGACTACATTGAGAAATACCCTGCCGCCGAGCGTAGCAAAGAAGATCATCCACCCCATCGCCGTACCTAACCCAACGGTGCTGGAATCTAGCTGGGTTGATACTTCATGCAGATAGCTAGTTCCTTCTCCCTTGATCACTGCCTTAACACCTGATGACCTATGCTGAGATATGTAATTGATTGCGACTTCAAGGCGAAGCAGCGAGGACGGGTAGCCCATGCGGATCAACTTCCGATAAAGAATCTCTAGAATCTGACGCATTTGCGGAAACAACTCGCCATGCTTGTTGAGGAAGTTGGATGCTTGTTCTGGATGAGTGCGGACATATGCGACATTGGTCTTGGAGATTGCCCAGGGGTAAGACCGTCCGACCCGGCTCCAAAACTCGAAATCTCCCGCATACGGCAGGTCGGTTCGAAACCACCCAGCCTTCTTTACAATTTCCGTGCGGACGCTCACATTCGATAGATTGCCGGGGATACAGCCAAAAATGAAGAAGAACAGGTCAGATCGTTCGGGTTTCACAATGGGCGGTAATACGGATACCGCAAACTGGGAGTGATTTGAGTTACAATCCAGCAGCTGATTACAGCGGAGAAAAGCTATCTCTGGCGATAAGTCAGACCACTGATCCAAAAGCCTGCGGAGAGATCCCTCGTCGAGTAAGTAATCATCCTGGCAAAGAATCTGGGTCAATTCGCAGTTTGCTTTGGAAAAGAGAGAATTCAGGTTTCCGAAAATGCCCAGATTCTCGTGTTGAAGGTAAACGGTAATGCGGGGATCCCGAAGCTCCGAGAGGAAATCGCGAGTTCCATCGTTAGACCCGTCGTCGCCGATTATGAGCTCCCAGTCTTGGTGTCTTTGTGCCAACACGGAATCGACAGCCTGTCTCAGATACTTCATTCCGTTATAAGTAGGCACCACAATCGAAATCCGCATAAACTGGCCCTATTCGGTCCTTCGTACCAAAGAAACAATCGATGTTACATTGACCCGACTGCAAGATTGAGCCGCAGAAAGGTGGAAGTCCAAGCGTGCGTGATTCAATTCGTACCGGAATACCGGCAGCGTTGCGTCAGTGTAACTCAGGCGACGGCCTCCAGCAAGGGACTGGAAGGCGGGAGCTTTCCGGGGGAGTATTCGGCGGCAGGTCGGTCCTATCTCGCTTTCGGACTCAAGGATGTCTGGGACCAGCTGCGGACGCGGGTGCGGGGGGCGTGCATTCGAAATCACTTGATTCGCCGGAAGCGGGCCGTGTCGTTTGACATTTCAAGGCCTCCTCGGAGACGCTCGATAGCCACTCGCTAGTCGACGATCGCCGGGATCTCCTCCGGCTCGGAAGCGAAGTCGCCGGAGTGCGGATCGGAGGAGACGCACCATCCGGCAATGAGCAAGCTTGGCGCAGCGACCTGGGGCATGTGGGCGAGCCCGGTCAGCGTTGTGTAGTAAACTTCCTGTTCTGGCTGCGCGGCGTGGGAGATCACGGCGCACGGAAAGTCGGCAGGAAGGCCTTCCTGCAGCCACTGCTCGACGAGCAGGTCCAGGTCGCGCCCGGGCATATAAACCACGCGGGTCGCGTCTTCGATTTGGGGCAGAGGCGCGTGGTTATGCGATTGCGCGTGGTGGCCGGTGGAGAAGACAACGTTTGACGCGCAGCGGCGATCAGTAAGGGAACGGCCAACCGCGGCAGCCGCGGCAAAGGCGGCTGTGATTCCGGGGACGATCTCGAAGGGAACACCGGCGGCGTTCAGCGCGTCAATCTCCTCTGCTGCACGGCCAAAGACGAGTGGATCGCCGCTCTTGAGGCGCACGACGGCTCGGTTGTTGCGCGCATGCTCGATCATTAATGCGTTGATCTCGTCCTGCGTGATGCTCTTGGACCCGCAACGCTTGCCGACATTCAGGGCTTCAGCATGCGGCGAGGCCAGCGCGAGAATGGCGGGCGGAACAAGATCGTCGTGGAGTATGACGTCGGCCCTTTGAATGGACCGAAGTGCTTTGAGAGTGAGAAGCTCCAGGTCGCCGGGTCCTGCGCCGACAAGAGACACGGTTCCACGAGCGGCTTCGCTTTGACCGGGAAGTGGCGCTCGGGCCAGTAGGCGCGAAGGGCAGGCTTCCGAGTCGCAGATGTGCCGCTCGGCCATCTGATGGAGCAGAGCCTTGCGGGCTTCGCCGCGCGGGTGAGTTGCGAGCACTTCGCGGCGGAGGTTCCCCAGCGATGCAAGCCAGGGGCCGAGGTCCGCAGGAAGCTGCGCGTCGATCTCGCGACGAAGACGCTGCGCCAAAGCAGGACTCTGCCCGGCCGTCGAGATAGCGATTTGCAGGTCGCCGCGACTCACCACCGAACCGAAGTAGAAATCGCAATTCGGAACATCGTCGACACTGTTGCAGAGAACCCGCTTTTCAGAGGCGGCGTGAAAGACGGCCTGATTCACCGCGGGATCGTTCGTGGCTGCAATGACAAGGAACATCCCATCGAGGTCCGACGGCTCGAACCTCTTCTCGATCCACTCAACGGCGCCATCGTCGGCCATCCGGCGAATTGCAGTATTTGCTTCCGGCGCAACGATTCGCAGCCGAAGTCCGGTTGCGAGGAGGGTACCGATCTTTTCAACGGCAGTGGTTCCCGCACCCACCAGGAGGCAGTCGCGGCCTTCGAGTTTGAGAAAGACGGGAAGCATGGTCATCGCGGTTCCTTCAATCGGCGACCCCGTGGGGTACCTGGCCGGATGGCAGATCGCGCTCAGCGAACTCAAGTTCGCCTCCGCTCAGGTAGTTGTGCAGTTCCTCGTTCGTATGGCGCGTGAACCATGCGCGCAGGTTCTCGCCCTCATCGCGGGTGGATAGATACTCGCGCAGAAGCCGTTCGATGGAGTCGGGCACTTCGGTCGCAATGCAGCGATATCCAGCTGGCTCGGCAATGGCCGCGTGCAGGCCGACCGAACCGCCGAGGCAGAAGTAGTAGGCGTCAACCAGAGCGCCTTCGTGCTTGATCTTCTTGCCTTCCAGGCCAATGTCGGCGATCCAGTGCTGACCGCAGCCGTTGGGGCAGCCTGTCACATGCAGGCGGAGCTGCTGGTCGAACTCGGGCAGCCGATCCTCGAGTTCATCCACGAGCCAGCGCGTGAAGCCTTTGGTCTCAGTGATGGCCAGCTTGCAGAACTCGGTGCCGGTGCAGGCAACGGCGCCGCGCCAGAAGGAAGAGCCGTCCACGTGCAGGCCAAGCAGGTTTAGCTTTCCGGCCAGTTCAGCGGTTTTCTGGTTCGGGACATCGACGATGACAAAGTTCTGCGAGACCGTGGTGCGCAGTGAGCCACTGCCGTACGCATCGGCCAGATCGGCAGCCGCAACCAACTGGTCTCCGCTCAAGCGGCCGCGCAGCACCGAGGCGCCCACATAGCTCAGCCCGGGCGCACGCTGCGGGTGAATCCCGGCGTGGTCGCGGTAGATGTCATCGGGAACGCGCTCCTGCACTGCGGGCTGAAGCTTGAAATCAATGCGAGTATGAATCTCGTCGAGGAACGTTTTGGCGGTCCAGCCATGGCGCAGGAAAAGGAACTTCATTCGCGCGCGCTCGCGGCTGTCGCGCAGGACCTGCTGTTCGCGGAAGATCTCGGCGATGGCGCGAACCACCGGCAGTACCTGCTCGGGAAGAACAAAGGCGTCAAGGCGAACGGCGAGATGCGGGTCCTTCGACAGGCCTCCGCCGACGCGCAGGGAGTAGCCGACCTGGCCATTGTGTTCCACAGCGGTAAGGGCAATGTCGTTGACCTCGGGGTGCGAGCACCACGATGGGCAGCCGGTGACCGAGATCTTGAACTTGCGTGGCAGATTGTAGAAGTCGGCATTCCCGCTGAGCAGGCGGGAAACTTCGAGTGCCAAGGGCGATGCGTCGATGATCTCGTCTGCGGCCACTCCGGCCAGGGGGCACCCTGTAACATTGCGCACAACATCGCCGCAAGCGCCCTTAGGCGACAGGCCGGCGGCATCCAGCGCGTCCACTACTTCAGGCAGCGACTCGATGGTCAGCCAGTGAAGCTGGATCGCCTGGCGCACGGTGATGTCGGCCAGGTTGCGTGCGTGTTTGCGGGTGAGCTCCCCGATCACACGCATCTGGTGAGAGGTGAGGATTCCGTTCGGAATGCCGATGCGCATCATGAAGAAGTCGGTCGCGAGGCCCTCTCCGCCCTTGCCGCCAGTGGCGCCGGCTCCATCGCCCTGGGTATAGATTCCCCACCACTTGAAGTAGAAGTTGGCCCATTCTGGAACCACGCTGGAGCGGCCTTCGCGGGCGAATGCACGTACCTCATCGAAGACGGCCCAAGGGTTCTTCTCGCGCTTAAGGCGTTCGGCTTTCTGGGCCTTTGTCTCTTTGGTTGGAACAACTTCGGTCATGGAGTCCTTTGATGACTTCAATAGAAAACCCGCGGCAGCTTGGCTGGATCGCGGGCACCTTAAATCCTTGGATTTCAAATCAGGAGCTCAGACCCAGATCAGCTGTGCGCGCAAGGCGACATACAGCAGCGACAACAGGGCAGAGCTTGCATACAAAGATGATATGGGCAAGATCGGGAAAAAAGCAAATGGGATTAGTTGAAGGCAGGCGTGGCCGGCGAAGAGTATTGGACACGGGCGTTTGCCTGCAACTCTTCCAGAATCATCCGGGTTGCCACTGCAACGGCCTCCTCGGCCCCGGGAGACAGGCTCATACGGATCGGTTGGTGTGGGTCGATAGTGATCGCGTAGAGGACTATCTCGTGATTGCCGCCCTGGATGTAGAAGACGTCGAGCAGGTCTTTCATGCCGACATCGTGGGCGGTGAGCGTGGGAGGGTAATCGCGAGAGAAGCGCGGCGTGGTGCGGGTGACTGTGCCAATGGGGTTGTCGTCGTTTGCCGCATCGATGAGGATGATGCGGTCGGCGGACTCCAGCGGCTCAAGCAGAGTAAAGGCACCTGTGCCACCGTCGAGGCATTCCACATCGGGCGGCAAAGGGAGCTTTTCCAGCTCCCTCACAGCGTATACGCCGATGCCCTCATCGCCCATAAGGACGTTGCCCAGACCGAGCACCAGAGTCTTGTTGGTTTCGCTATTTGTCAACCTTTTGAACCACCTTGTCGAACTTCCATCCGCCTATGATCGAGGATACAGTGCCACGGCCCTCAATGTAATCGTGATAGAAGGCAAGGTAAATGTGGATGATGATAAAGGTGACAAAGAACCAAAGGAAGAGGTGGTGCCAGAAGCGCACCGAGAACTCGCCGCCCATCAGCGGAACAATCCAGGTGGACATCCGCGCCATCCAGGAGTTGCTCATGCTGGAGTAGAGGGCGAAGCCAGTGATGCTTTGAAATACGAACGCGAGAAAAGTGCCGAAGTAGATAAAGCCTGCCAGCGAGTTGTGGCCGGTGGAGATGGGCCCGTGCATCTTGGTTTCGAAGACGTCTGCCTTGATGACGTCGACAATTTCCTGGCGCTGCGATTTTTTCAGCGGGAAGAAGGCATACCACCGGGAGTACTTGTTGCCAACAAACCCCCAATAGAGCCTGGCCAGAAAGTTGAAGACATAGACGAACGCCGATGCGAAGTGAATGAAACGCACCCAGCCGAACCAATATTGCTGGTAGGCCTCGGGCGCATTGAACAGGCGGATCGGGGCCCCGATCAGATAGCCGGTAACGCAGAGCAGCACCAGGGCTATCGCGTTGATCCAGTGGTAGGCCCGCACAGGCAGTTCCCATACATAGATCCGCCGATATTCGACGGGCGCGCTGCCATTCGCTGTGAAGACGTCCTTGACGGTAGTGCCTTGGGTACTCATAGCCCTCACTCAAAAGAAACTTGGTTGAGGTGCCGTCCCTGCGGGTCGTAGAGGTGTACGGCGCAGGCCAGGCACGGGTCAAAGGAATGAATGGTACGAATGATTTCGACCGGCTGCTCGAGGTTGGCCACCGGTGTGCCGATGAGCGAGGCCTCAAACGACGAGTGCTGTTGCTTGGCATCGCGCGGCGAACCGTTCCACGTGGTCGGCACAACCAGTTGATAGTTGTCGATGGCGCCGTTCTTGATCTTGATCCAGTGCGCCAGC